>FTKT01457729.1_pt1 | contig 31965 bp, 31 predicted proteins | sample 1658271 | NCBI WGS metagenome assembly FTKT01 (sample SAMEA3914811, study PRJEB12502) | metagenome | biome: forest; material: soil | place: Canada | collected 2011-08-04 | depth 0.3 m | reverse complement strand
GTCAGTGCAGGAGGCTGCCTTGGAGTTCGGCGCGCAGGGCGGGGGTGAGGACGGCTCCGGCGCGGTCGACGAGGAGGGCCATTTCGTAGCCCACCAGGCCGATGTCGGAGTCGGGTGCGGCCAGGACCGCGAGGGAGGAGCCGTCGGAGACGGCCATCAGGAAGAGGAATCCCCGTTCCATCTCGACGACGGTCTGGTTGACGTCGCCGCCCTCGAAGATCCGGCTGGCGCCGGAGGTCAGCGAGGTGAGGCCGGAGGCGACGGCGGCGAGCTGGTCGGCGCGGTCGCGGGGGAAGCCTTCGGACATGGCGAGCAGGAGACCGTCGGCGGAGACCACCACCGTGTGCGACACCCCTGGGGTGTTGTCCACGAAATTGGTGATCAGCCAGTTCAGGTTGCTCGCAGCCTGACTCATCTGACTCAACTCAACGCTCCTGGTTCTCTGTGCCAAAGCCGCTGTTGCCGAAGCCGCCGTTGCCGAAGCCACCGTCCGGTGACTGAGCACGGTAGCCGTCCTGGCCGTCGTTGGCACTGGCGGGGCGTCCGAAACCGTCGAACTGCTGCCCGGTGACGGGAATGCCCTGGGTCGACTCGGCCCCGGCCCGGCGGCCCTGCTGGATGCCGCGGCGCAGGTTGGTGAGCCGGCCGCGGACCTCCTCGGGGGCCCGGGAGACCTGCGGTCCGGTCAGCGGAGCCGCCTCGGCGGTACCGGCGACCAGGTTGGCTTGCGGAGTCCGCTTGGGCAGTCCGGAGAGCGTGACGCCGCTGGAGGAGGGCTCGCGCAACTGCTCGGCCCGGCGCCAGCGCTCGTCGTTGGCCGACGGGCGCCACGGGGCGTCCGGCTGGCCGTCACCGGCCTGCTGGGCCGCCCGCTGGGCCGCGTCGTGAGCGGCCTGCTCCTGCGGGGTGAACCCCGGAGCCGAGGTGCCCGGACGCTGCGGCTGGTAGGGCCGCGGGCGCGACTGGTACTGCTGCTGCTGGGCCAGACGCTCCTCGCCCTGCTGCTGCTCGTTCACCTGGACCGAGGCCATCCGGCTGGCACCGCCGGTGCGGAACCACTGGGTGTCGTCGCCCTGCGGAGCCTGGCCGTACTGCTGGCCGCCGGCCGGAGCCTGGCCGTGCTGCTCGGCGGGCTGCCGCGGCGGCAGCGCCATCGGCGCCGCCTGCTGGCCCTGGTAGGGGCTCTGCGGCTGGCCCTGACCCGGCGCCTGGCCCTGGTTCTGGCCCTGGCCCTGGAAGAACTGGCCCTGCTGCTGCGGTGCCTGCGGCATCCGCGAGCGGTCCTGGCCGGCCGGCCGCTCCGGCCGGGCGGCCGGGTTGGCCACGCTCGGCAGTACCGGCTCCACCAGGCCGAGGCCCAGCGGGTCGCGCGGGTCGATCTCGCTGGCCTCGAAGCGCGGCCGGGCGAACTGCACGGTGCTCTCCGCCGCGGTGGCCTCCGGCGCCGGCTGGCCGACGGCCGGCTGCGGTCCGGTGGCCGGACCCTGGGCGGCGAAGCCCGGGCCCTGCTGACGGGGCATCGGCGCGCCCTGGCCGGGCCGGCCCTGCGGCCGGCTCTGGCCCTGGCCGCCGTTCGGGCCCTGGCCGGGACCGCCCTGGCCACCGGGGCCACCCTGGCCCGGCTGTCCGAACTGCTGACGCTGCGGCAGACCCTCGGCCCGGTTGCCCTGCTGGGCGGGACCCTGCTGGCCGGGACCCTGCGGGCGCCCGTCCTGCTCGGCCCAGCCGTGCTGGGGCTGCTCGCCGCGGGTCGGCAGGTCGCCGCCCTGACGGGGACGCTCCTGGCCCGCCCGCGGACCCTGCTGGGCGGGGCGGGGGCCCTGCTCCTGCGGACCGCGGCGGGGCGGCAGGCCGGGGCCCGCCGCGGGCTCACCGGGTCGGCCGGCCTCGCGGCGGGCCGAGCGGCCGGTGGCCGGCGTCTCGCGCAGCGACTGGCCGACCGCGCGGGTCGGCAGGCCACCGCCGGGCGCGCTCGGACCGCCCTGGCCGGGCATCCCCGGGCCGGGCTGGCCCGGCTGGCCCTGGCCGAGCTGCGGCCGACCGGCCGGGGCACCCCGGTCGGGTCCGCCGAGTGCTCCGCCCGGGCCCTGGCCGAGGGCCGGCGCCGGACGCCCGCCGGGCGCGTCGGCACCCGGAGCGAGCGGTCGCTGCTGACGGGGCGTGGGACCGGCCCCGCGCTGCCCGCGGCCGGCCACCGGGGCCGGAGCACCCGCGCCGGGGCGCGGTCCGCGCCGGTCGGCGGAGTTGGTGACGTCCACCGGGAGCATGACCAGCGCGGTCGTGCCGCCGGAGTCGCTGGGACGCAGCTGGATCCGGATGCCGTGCCGCAGCGAGAGCCGGCCGACCACGAACAGGCCCATCCGGCGCGAGACCGAGACGTCCACCACGGGCGGGTTGGCCAGGCGTTCGTTGATGTCCGCCAGGTCGTCGGGGCTCAGGCCGATGCCGGTGTCGTGGATCTCGACCAGCACCCGCCCGTCCGGCAGCGCGTGGCCGACCACCCGGACCCGGGTCTGCGGGCTGGAGAACGAGGTCGCGTTCTCCAGCAGCTCGGCGAGCAGGTGGACGAGGTCGTTGACGACCCGGCCGGCGACCTCGGCCGAAGGCACCGAGGCGAGTTCGATCCGCTCGTACTGCTCCACCTCGGAGGCGGCGGCGCGCAGCACGTCGACCAGCGGCACGGGGCGGGTCCACCGGCGGCCGGGGTCCTCGCCCGCGAGGACGAGCAGGTTCTCACCGTTGCGGCGCATGCGGGTCGCGAGGTGGTCGAGCTTGAAGAGGCTGGCCAGCTGGTCCGGGTCGGCCTCGCGGCTCTCCAGCTCGGAGATCAGCGAGAGCTGACGCTGGATCAGACCCTGGCTGCGGCGCGAGAGGTTGGTGAACATCGCGTTGATGTTGCCTCGCAGCAGCGCCTGCTCGGCGGCGAGCCGGACGGCCTCGCGGTGCACCATGTCGAAGGCTTGGGCCACATGGCCGATCTCGTCGGTGGAGTCGATGCCGACGGCTTCCACCGTGACGTCCACGTCGTGCGGGTCGCTCTCGGAGAGCGTCTTGACCAGCTCGGGCAGCCGCCGCTCGGCGACGTCCTCGGCCGCGGCCTGCAGCCGGGTCAGCGAGCGCACCATCGAGCGGGCCACCAGGGCGGCGCCGAGGACGGCGACCAGCAGCACCAGCGCGATCAGCGCACCGTTGACGATGGCCTCGGTGTCGGCCGCGTTCTGCAGCGACTGGGCCTTGCCCTTGAGCTCCTCGAGCAGCCCGTTCTCGATCGCGCCCTCGGTGTTGAACCGGACGCTGGCCTGGTCGTACCAGTCGCGGTACGAGCCGACCTGGGCCTGCCGGATGCCGTTGGCGAGCAGCACCTGGTTGGCGAACCGGTCGGCGTTGTTGATGTCGTTGTTGTACGCCAGCCGGGTGCGCAGCTTCTGAGCCGGGATCTGCCCGTAGATGGCGTTGAAGTTGGTGACGGAGTTCGTGTAGCCGTTGTGGATACGGACCGCGAAGCTCTGGTCGGACTGGCTCAGGTTCGGGCCGTCGGTGCGGGCCAGCGCGGCGCTGATCAGCGCGCGCTGCATCGAGGTGGCCTCCTTCTCCAGCGAGAACTGCTGGAGCGCCCGGGTGGACTTGACCAGGTCCGGGTCGGCGGAGGCGAGCGCGATGTCCTGGCTGATCGACAGCAGATCCTTGATGATCGTGTCGTAACCGGCGATCGTCGCTTCGACGTTCTCGGGCTGGCTGTAGGCGTTGTTGCGGAACTGCGCGAGCTGCTCACTGTCGTTGCGGACCTGCATCAGCAGCGAGTTGCCGCCGGCCAGGTCCATGCCGTCGAAGGAGTCGGCTCGGGCGTTGTACGCCTTGGTGAGGGTGTCGGTGTCCTTCTGCGCGGCCGTGACCTCGGGGGTGGCGCGGCCGGTCGCGGTGAGCGGTCCGGCGCTGATGTCCCGCTCGATCTCCAGCGCGTTGGCCAGCGCGGTGGCCTTGGCGGCCAGGTCGCTGAGGTTGGCCATCTGGGCCAGCTGCTGGGAGTTCTGCATCGAGGTGGAGATGCGCAGTCCGCCCAGGACCAGCGCCGCCACCACGGGGAGCAGCAGCAGCGCGATCAGGCGGGTCCGGATGCGCCAGTTGCGCAGTCGGAAGCGGCCCAGACCGGTGGCCCGGCGACGGGTCAGCGAGTTGCGCAGCCGGGTCTTGCCGAGCAGGCCGGCGCCGGAGGAGTTCTCCTCGCTGCCGGCCTCGGGCTCGGCGGCGCCGCTGGTCAACCGGTCTCCCGGTGCGGCGTCCGGCGCCGACTGGTGGGGGGTGGTAAGGGGCTCGCGCGACTCCGGGTGGCCTGCGGCGCCGCTACCCCTCTTGAAACGTCCCTGCACTGGCGTCGCAACCTCTGGACCGGGCGCCCCTCCGCGTTGCCGAGGATGGGGCGGTGTCGAGTTTCGATTTCCACATCTCCCGGCTGATCCGGGAATGCGTATGGACCGCCATGGGCATGATCTCCGCACTGCGGGCCCGTGGACCGGCGCCGACGGCGTGCGGTCGACGGACCGCGGTTCGCAGCGGGCGCAGTGCCAAGGAGGGTTCACCTCCGGCGGTTCGTGGCATTCCAGCACAGCGGGGGGACTCCAACAAGGGGCGGGGTGGCGGCTGGTCCGCTACTACCGAGTGCGCGCACAGCCTCACGGACGGTGCGAACGGGGGCGTGAATACCGCCTTTTTCGGACACCGGGCGCTCGGATGTCCGGTAGTCGCCGTCGGCACGGGTTCCCTGTTTGCCGGATAGTTCGGATATGTCGGAATTTGCATCTTGGGTGAAATGCCGGAAATATGGTGGGCGTCAGTGAAATTGTGAGCAAAATCACAGGGCAATGTATAGCTTTGGTCACGGCGGCTGTGGAAAGAGATCCCTACCCTGGCTCGGTGTAGTCCGGCAGTCCGCCCCGTTCGGGGCGCCCCCAATTTGAGGTGTGACGCGATGTCCCTGAAGTCGGCCAAGTCGGCCCCCAAGTCGACGCTTGTTGCCCGTTCGACGGCCAACCCCCGCCGCACGACGCTGGCGTCGGTCGAGGACTTCAGCCAGCTGCCCGGCGCTCGCGCCTCCCGGGAGCCGGTGGAGTACGCCACCGTGCTGCCGACCAGCACGGCGAACCCGCGCCGCACCATCCTGATGACGGTGCCCGGCCAGCAGGCCTGACCGGCGTACCGGAGGGCGCCGCCACCCCTGTGGCGGCGCCCTCCGGCGTTCCCTGGCGATAGCCTGGGCACGAATCGACACAGCACCGAGAGGTTGCCCAACCGTGCGTATTGCCAGGTTCTCAGTCCGGGAAGGCAGCCCCGCCGCGGGCACCGTCGCCTTCGGCGTGGTCGAGGGTGACACCTCCCAACCGGAGTCGCTGGTGGTGCACGCGCTGGCGGGCCACCCGTTCGGGCCGCCGCAGCTGACCGGCGAGAGCTACCGGCTCGCGGACGTCCGGCTGCTGACCCCGATGCTGCCCAACAAGATCGTCGCGGTCGGCCGCAACTACGCGGCGCACGCGGCCGAGTTGGGCCACGAGGTGCCGGACGTCCCGCTGACCTTCTTCAAGCCCTCCACCGCGGTGATCGGCCCCACCGAGGCGATCGCCTACCCGCCGTTCTCCTCGGACGTCCAGTACGAGGCGGAGCTGGCCGTGGTGATCGGGCGGATGTGCCGCGAGGTGCCGCTGGAGCGGGTGCCCGAGGTGATCCTCGGCTACACCTGCGCCAACGACGTGACCGCGCGCGACGTCCAGCAGCGCGAGGGCCAGTGGGCCCGCGCCAAGGGCTTCGACACCTCCTGCCCGCTCGGCCCGTGGATCGAGACCGAACTCGACGCCTCCGACCTGGCCATCACCTGCACGGTCAACGGCGAGCTGCGGCAGACCGGCCGGACCTCGCTGATGGTCCGCTCGATCGCCGAGCTGATCGTGCACATCACCGAGGCCATGACGCTGCTCCCGGGCGACGTCATCCTCACCGGCACCCCCGCGGGTGTCGGACAGCTCCACGTCGGCGACGAGGTCGCCGTCTCCATCGAAGGCATCGGCACTCTCGCCAATAAGGTGATCAAGCGTGGCTAACACCGCCCCGGACCTGGACCCGACCGTCCGGGTCCGCTTCTGTCCCTCCCCGACCGGCAACCCGCACGTCGGCCTGGTCCGCACCGCCCTGTTCAACTGGGCCTTCGCCCGCCACCACGGCGGCAAGCTGGTCTTCCGGATCGAGGACACCGACGCGGCCCGCGACTCCGAGGAGTCCTACCACCAGCTGCTCGGCGCGATGCGCTGGCTGGGCTTCGACTGGGACGAGGGCCCCGAGGTCGGCGGCCCGCACGCGCCCTACCGGCAGTCCGAGCGGATGGACGTCTACGCCGACGTCGCCCGCCGCCTGCACGAGGCCGGCCACGCCTACGAGTGCTTCTGCACCACCGAGGAGCTGGACGCCCGCCGCGAGGCCGCCCGCGCGGCCGGCAAGCCCTCCGGCTACGACGGCACCTGCCGCACGCTCACCGAGGAGCAGAAGGCCGCCTACCGGGCCGAGGGCCGCGAGCCGATCCTGCGCTTGCGGATGCCGGACCACACCATCGCCTTCGAGGACCTGGTGCGCGGCCCGCTCAGCTTCGAGCCCAAGGACGTGCCGGACTACGGCATCGTGCGGGCCAACGGCGCTCCGCTCTACACCCTGGTCAACCCGGTGGACGACGCCCTGATGGGCATCACCCACGTGCTGCGCGGCGAGGACCTGCTCTCCTCGACGCCCCGTCAGATCGCGCTCTACGCGGCGCTGGCGGACATCGGGGTCGGCGACGGCGGCACCCCGCGCTTCGGCCACCTGCCGTACGTGATGGGGGAGGGCAACAAGAAGCTCTCCAAGCGCGACCCGCAGGCGAACCTCAACCTCTACCGCGAGCGCGGCTTCCTGCCCGAGGGCCTGCTCAACTACCTTGCGCTGCTCGGCTGGTCGCTCTCCGCGGACGACGACCACTTCTCCATGGCGCAGCTGGTCGAGGCCTTCGACATCTCCAAGGTGAACGCCAACCCGGCCCGCTTCGACCTGAAGAAGGCCGAGGCGATCAACGCCCGCCACCTGCGCGAGCTGGCCCCGGAGGACTTCGTCAGCCGCCTGGTGCCGTACCTGCAGGCCCCCGGGCTGCTGCCGGCCGAGCCGACCGCGGCCCAGCTGGAGCTGCTGGCCAAGGCCGCCCCGCTCACCCAGGAGCGGATGGTCGTGCTGAGCGAGATCGTCGACATGGCGGGCTTCCTCTTCGTCGACCCGGCCGAGTTCGCGGTCGACCCGCAGGACGGCGCGAAGGTGCTCACCGCCGACGTCCGCCCGGTGCTGGAGGCCAGCGTCAAGGCGCTGGAGGCGCTGCCCGAGTTCGCCCCCGAGCCGATCCAGGCCGCGCTGCGCGAGGCGCTGGTGGACGGCCTGGGCATCAAGCCCAAGTTCGCCTTCACCCCGCTGCGGGTGGCCGTCACCGGCCGCCGGATCTCCCCGCCGCTCTTCGAGTCGATGGAGCTGCTCGGCCGCGCCGAGACGCTGCGCCGGCTCGGGCTGGCGCTGGACGCGCTGCCGGCCGCCTGACGTGCCGTCGGGCCTGGTCGCGGCGGACCGTCGCGACCAGGCCCGGGGCCTGCCTGCGGTTATCGATTTTGGAGCGGGGGCGGGCGTCGGGTAATGTTCTTTCTGCGCCGCCCGGGAGGGCACGGAGAGGGACCAGAGACCTCACCAAGATCAACAAGAGGCGCAAGCATCGAAGCAAGGCCCGAACAGGGTTGCGTTTTGATGGGGTATGGTGTAATTGGCAGCACGAGTGATTCTGGTTCATTTAGTCTAGGTTCGAGTCCTGGTACCCCAGCGCAGTAAAAGCAAGACAGTACGACAAGCCCCCGTTGTGTAGCGGCCTAGCACGCTGCCCTCTCACGGCAGTAGCGCCGGTTCGAATCCGGTCGGGGGTACGCAGTGCACAAGTGCATAGCAGGAGCCCCCGTTGTGTAGCGGCCTAGCACGCTGCCCTCTCACGGCAGTAGCGCCGGTTCGAATCCGGTCGGGGGTACCAGATCCTTCATCAGCCACCATCCGGAAGCTTCCCTCCACAGCGAGGTAGAGCCCGGAGGCGGCGAAGCTGGATCACCAAGTTTGCCCCCGTTGTGTAGCGGCCTAGCACGCTGCCCTCTCACGGCAGTAGCGCCGGTTCGAATCCGGTCGGGGGTACAGAGGCAGTAAGGCCGGTGGGTTCGCCCATCGGCTGAATGCTTTGTTTGGGGTATGGTGTAATTGGCAGCACGAGTGATTCTGGTTCATTTAGTCTAGGTTCGAGTCCTGGTACCCCAGCCAGCGGTAACACCCCCGGTCATGCCGGGGGTTTTTGCTTTTCCGGAACGGTTTGCCGCGGGGTGGCACAAGGGCCGGCCCGGTGCGGTCGAAATGCGCGGTGGCCCGCCTCCCCGGGAATTCCGGGAGCGGGCCACCGCGCATTTCGGTCAGCCGCGGCGCAGGGCCTCGGTGAGGCGGTTGGCGGCTTCGATGATGGCCTGGGCGTGCATCCGGCCCGGGTGGCGGGTCAGGCGCTCGATCGGACCGGAGACGGAGACGGCGGCCACCACGCGGTTGGAGGGGCCGCGGACGGGCGCGGAGACGGAGGCGACGCCCGGCTCCCGCTCGCCGATCGACTGGGCCCAGCCGCGCCGCCGGACGCCGCTGAGCGCGGTGGCGGTGAACCGGGCGCCCTGCAGGCCGCGGTGGAGCCGTTCGGGCTCCTCCCAGGCGAGCAGGACCTGGGCGGCCGAGCCGGCCTTCATCGGCAGGGTGCTGCCGACCGGGACGGTGTCGCGCAGGCCGGAGAGCCGCTCGGCGGCGGCGACGCAGATGCGCATCTCGCCCTGCCGGCGGTAGAGCTGTGCGCTCTCGCCGGTGACGTCGCGCAGGTGGGTCAGGACCGGGCCCGCGGTGGCGAGCAGCCGGTCCTCGCCCGCGGCGGCGGAGAGTTCGGAGAGTCGGGGGCCGAGGATGAACCGGCCCTGCATGTCCCTGGTGACCAGGCGGTGGTGTTCGAGTGCGACGGCGAGTCGGTGGGCGGTGGGCCGCGCCAAGCCGGTGGCGGCGACCAGCCCCGCCAACGTGGCGGGGCCCGACTCCAGTGCGCTCAGCACCAGAGCGGCCTTGTCGAGAACGCCGACGCCGCTAGAGTTGTCCATACCCCGATACTGCAGTCTCAGTGGGCGAGACGCAAGTTCAATTCTCGCAGAAAAGCGCCACTCTGGATGAAGCAGCCCGGGAGACACCCTCGGCGCGGGCCGGTACCAGGGCCTGCCCGGGGCCACCGATCCGGCGTGCAGGTCGCCCAGCGCGAGCCTCACCAGGGCGGCACGGAAGTGACCTCGAACGACACGAGAAGGCCGGCAGAGCGGCCGGCTGGAGGGAACGCGATGGGACGGACACTCGCAGAGAAGGTCTGGGACGACCATGTCGTCCGGCGCGCCGAGGGCGAGCCCGACCTGCTCTACATCGACCTGCACCTGCTGCACGAGGTGACCAGCCCCCAGGCCTTCGACGGCCTGCGGCTCTCCGGGCGGACGGTCCGTCGAACCGATCTGACGATTGCCACCGAAGACCACAACACGCCCACTCTCGACATCGACAAGCCCATCGCCGACCCCGTCTCCAAGGTGCAGCTGGAGACGCTGCGGCGCAACGCGGCGGAGTTCGGCGTCCGGATCCACTCGCTGGGCGACGTCGAGCAGGGTGTCGTCCACGTGGTGGGCCCCCAGCTGGGACTGACCCAGCCCGGTACCACCGTGGTCTGCGGCGACTCCCACACCTCGACCCACGGCGCCTTCGGCGCACTGGCGTTCGGGATCGGCACCAGCCAGGTCGAGCACGTGCTGGCCACCCAGACGCTGCCGCTGGCCCCGTTCAAGACCATGGCGATCACCGTCGAGGGCGAACTGCCCGACGGTGTCACCGCCAAGGACCTGATCCTGGCGATCATCACCCGGATCGGTACCGGCGGCGGCCAGGGCTACGTCCTGGAGTACCGCGGTTCGGCGATCCGCGGCCTCTCCATGGAGGCCCGGATGACGATCTGCAACATGTCCATCGAGGCGGGCGCCCGGGCCGGCATGATCGCCCCGGACCAGACCACCTTCGACTACCTCCAGGGCCGGCCGCACGCCCCCGAGGGCGAGGACTGGGACGCCGCGGTGGCGTACTGGAAGACGCTGGGCACCGACGAGGACGCGGTCTTCGACGCCGAGGTCTTCATCGACGCCGCCGAGCTGACCCCGTTCGTCACCTGGGGCACCAACCCGGGCCAGGGCGCGCCGCTGGGCGCGAACGTGCCGGACCCGGCCTCCTTCGAGGACCCGCAGGAGCGGACCGCCGCCGAGAACGCGCTCAAGTACATGGGCCTGACGGCCGGTACGCCGCTGCGCGAGGTCAAGGTCGACGCGGTCTTCGTCGGCTCCTGCACCAACGGCCGGATCGAGGACCTGCGGGCCGCGGCCTCGATCCTGGAAGGTCGCAGCATCGCCGAGGGCGTGCGGATGCTGGTCGTCCCGGGCTCGGTGCGGGTCGCCCTGCAGGCCGTCGAGGAGGGCCTGGACAAGGTCTTCACCGCGGCCGGCGCCGAATGGCGGCACGCGGGCTGCTCGATGTGCCTGGGCATGAACCCGGACCAGCTGGCCCCGGGCGAGCGCTGCGCCTCCACCTCGAACCGCAACTTCGAGGGACGCCAGGGCAAGGGCGGCCGTACCCACCTGGTGTCGCCTCAGGTCGCCGCCGCCACCGCGCTGCTGGGCCATCTGGCCGCGCCCGCCGATCTCTCGTCCGACATCGCTGTGGAGGTCTGAGCAGCATGGAGAAGTTCACCACGCACACCGGCCGGGCCGTCCCGCTGCGCCGCAGCAACGTCGACACCGACCAGATCATCCCGGCCCATTGGCTGAAGAAGGTCACCCGCTCGGGCTTCGAGGACGGGCTCTTCGAGGCCTGGCGCAAGGACGAGTCCTTCATCCTCAACCAGCCCGAGCGCAGCGGCGCCACGGTGCTGGTGGCCGGCCCCGAGTTCGGTACCGGCTCCTCGCGCGAGCACGCCGTCTGGGCCCTGCAGAACTACGGCTTCCAGGCCGTGATCTCCTCGCGCTACGCGGACATCTTCCGGGGCAACTCGCTGAAGAACGGCCTGCTCACGGTGCTGTTGCCGCAGGAGACGGTGGAGCTGCTCTGGGTGCTGACCGAGGCCGACCCGACCGCGGAGATCACCGTGGACCTGGTGGCCCGCGAGGTGCGCGCCGAGGGCATCACGGCCGCTTTCGAGCTGGACGAGAACGTCCGTTGGCGACTGCTCAACGGCCTGGACGACATCAGCATCACGCTGCAGAACGCTGATGACATCACGGCCTTCGAGCAGAGCCGCCCGGCCTTCAAGCCGCGTACCCTGCCGGTGCGCTGAAGGACCGCTTTCTGACGCTCCGCCGGATGGCCCGTCCCCCCCGTGGGGGGCGGGCCATCCGGCGTTGCGGACGCGAGTTCGGGGCGGACGTACGGTCGATATAAGCCCCGGCGCGTCGCAACTCCGGACGGATGGCACAATCAGACCATGCACCGGCACCATGAACCTCCGTACGCGGGCGGCGATCCCGCGTCATCGGAGTTCGTGACCCGGGAGGCCGAGAGTCGAATTGACGATCGGCCGGACGTCGACACCTCACCTGATGAGGGGCCGGACGACGCGGAAGTCGCAGCGCTCTACGCGCTTGTGGCCGAGCGGTTGAAGCAGGCTCACGCCCGCGTGCACTCGCTGCATGCGTCCGCTGACGCAAAGACCGCTCTCACCCGGCAACTGCTGATCGTCACCGAGACCGCCAAGCGCGATCTTCCGGAGGCGGCACGGCGGTTGAGTCGCTTTGTGCAGGACCTCGACGAGGGGCGTCCGCCCGTCGTCTGAGGTCGCAGACGCGCAAATCCATTGCGACACTAGGGTGATTCGCGCGTTTGGTAATTGAAAGTCCGCAAATACATGCCTAACGTGCGAATTGAACGGATGGAATCATCCGGCGCCCGTTTCTGAAGGGGTAGACGTGAACAAGGCTCAGCTTGTCGAAGCGGTGGCCGAGCAGCTGGGTGGTCGCAAGGCTGCCGCAGAGGCCGTCGACGCAGTGCTCGACACCATGGTGCGTGCCGTTGTGGCCGGTGACCGGGTGTCGGTCACGGGCTTCGGTACTTTCGAGAAGGTGGAGCGCTCCGCGCGCTTCGCCCGTAACCCGCAGACCGGCGAGAAGGTCAAGGTCAAGAAGACCTCGGTGCCGCGTTTCCGTCCCGGCCAGGGCTTCAAGGACCTGGTCAGCGGCAGCAAGAAGCTGCCGAAGGACGGCCCCTCGGTCAAGAAGGCCCCCAAGGGTTCGCTGACCCCGGGCAAGAGCGGCACCAGCGCCGCCGTCAAGCGCGCCGCCACTAAGCGCGTCGCCGCCGCCGAGGCCGCCGCTCCCGCCAAGAAGGCCGTGGCGAAGAAGACCACCGCCACCGCGGCGAAGAAGGCCACCCCCGCCAAGAAGGCGACGGCCGTCAAGAAGACCGCCGCGGTGAAGAAGACGACCGCCGCCCCGGCCGCGGCCAAGAAGGCCGCCCCCGCCAAGAAGGCCACGGCGACGGTCGCGAAGAAGGCGGCCGCGGTGAAGAAGACCGCGCCGGCCAAGAAGACCGCCACCCGCAAGACGACGGCGCGCAAGACCGCCGCGAAGTAACACCCAGCAGTACTGCACCTTGGCGGTCCGTCAGGACCGCGCAGCACAGCCGCGGCGGCCCGCTCTCCGGTTCGGAGGGCGGGCCGCCGCGGCGTTCGGGCCCAGTGGGAGTTGACGCGGGCTCAGGCGCCCGGGTCCTCGAAGGTCTGCAGCGTCACGAAGACCACCCGGCGCAGCGCGCCCTCGCCCTCGGTGCGGATCCGCACCCGCTGGCCGGGCCGCAGCAGCCGCAGGCCGCCCGCCTCGAAGGCGGCGGCGTCGAACGGCACCGGGGTGCCGTCGTCGAGCAGCACGGAGCCGGACCGGGTCTCGGAGTCGAAGGTGAACGCGGTGGCCTGCATGGCAGCAGCATAGACGGCCGGTCCGACAGGACGGCCGGGCCCTCGGCCCAGCGCCCCGGACCAACGCCCCGGACCGGTTCGCGCCGAGCGGCGCCCGCGGAGCAGCGCCCTCAGACCAGCGCCGCCGCGACCAGCGCGGTGTGCGGCCCCACGCCCAGCGCGAGCGCCTGCGCGAGGTCCGCCCCGGTGTCCACGTCCCGGCGCACCGACGGCACGTCGGGCAGCGTCAGTTCGACCGCGCCGCCCGCCGCGTGCCGCTCCCGGGAGGCCCCGCCGAAGGCCGGGGCCAGCGGTCGGTCGGGGGAGCAGGCCAGCAGCGTGGTGCCGATGCCGGGGGAGTCCGCCAGGAAGGCCCGCCCGGGCAGCCGGACCGCCGCCAGCACCCGGGCCAACTCCTCGGGGCGCAGCGCCGGCAGGTCGGCCGACAGGGTGGCCAGCGGCGCGTTCGGCGCGAGCCGCCGCGCGTGCGCCGCGCCGTGCGCCAGCGCCGGGTTGAGCCCGCCCCCGGGTTCGTCGGTCACCAGCAGGGCGCCGAGCCGGGCCAGCCGGGCGCCGGCCAGCGGGTCGCTGGAGACCACCAGGACCCGGGCCACCGCAGGGCAGTTCAGCGCCGCCGTCACGGTGTCCAGGGCGAAGGCCAGCGCCAGCTCGGCCCGCAGCTGCCCGGCGTACTCGCCCAGCCGGCTCTTGGCCCGCTCCAGCGGCTTCACCGGCAGTACCAGCGACCAGCCCGAAGACCGGCCCCACGCGGCGGGGGCGACTGGGCGTACGGTGTCCTGGGTCATCCGCGTCATTGTGGCGCCGGTCCTGGACTGTCCGCCAGAACGCATCACCAGGTGCGACGTGCGATTGGTCACTCGGCCGCGACCCGCGAGGACGCTTGCTCGACAGACCCGTTTGCCGCAGCGAGGATGACCGTGGTTTCCCGGACCTCCCAGGCTGGGGACACCCGATGCGATGTAGACCCGCGGCACCCCCACGTGCCGCACCACATGAGGAGGACCCGGGGTGGCCCGCCGCTCGTACGCCAGTTTCGGCAACGCGGACTACGGAATCTGGTACCGCTTCGCCGCGGTGCTGGTGAAGCCGGTGACGACCGCACTGGTGAAGCCCGAGTGGCGCGGTTGGGAGAACTTCCCCCGGGAAGGCGGATTCCTGACGGTGGTGAATCACAACTCGGTCATCGACCCGGTGGTCTATGCCCATTTCCAGTACAACAGCGGGCGGCCGCCGCGGATACTGGGCAAGTCCTCGCTCTTCGCGGTGCCGTTCATCGGATTCATGCTGCGAAAGACCGGTCAGATCCCGGTCTACCGGGACTCCACCGACGCCGCGCACGCCTTCCGGGCCGCCATCGAGGCCGTCAACAACGGCCAGGTGGTCCAGTTCTACCCGGAGGGCACCATCACCCGGGACCCGGAGCTGTGGCCGATGACCGGCAAGAGCGGCGCCGCCCGGGTGGCCCTGATGACCGGTGCGCCGGTGATCCCGGTCGCCCACTGGGGCGCGCACGAGATCGTCCCGCCCTACGGCCGGGGCCTGGGCGGGGTGAAGGCGAAGAACAGCTTCTTCCCCCGGCACAAGGTCCAGGTGGTGGCCGGCCCGCCGGTCGACCTGAGCCGGTATCAGGGCAAGGAGCTGACCGCGCAGGTGCTGCGGGACGCCACCGAGGACATCATGGCGGCGATCACCGAGGTGCTGGCCGGCATCCGCGGCGAGCAGCCGCCGGCCGAGCGCTTCGACCTGCGCAAGGCCGCCCAGGAGCGCGGCCGCGAGCACGCCGAGCGGCGCGACCGGGCGCTGGGCACCGACGCCGACCCGGCCGGCGCCGTGCTGGACCCGGCGGACACCAGGTCCACCGGCACCGATGAGGAGGACGCCAAGTGACCCGCTGCGCCGTGTTCGGAACGGGCTCCTGGGGCACCGCGTTCGCGATGATCCTGGCCGACGCCGGCTGCGAGGTGACCCTCTGGGGCCGCCGCCAGGAGCTGGTGGACGCGATCACCACCACCCACGTCAACTCCGAGTACCTGCCGAGCGTCAAGCTGCCGGACTCGGTGACCGCCACCACCGACCCGGCCCGCGCGCTGGACGGCGCCGACTTCGCGGTCCTGGTGGTGCCCTCGCAGACGCTGCGCGCCAACCTGGCCGAGTGGACTCCGCTGCTCGGCCCGAACACGGTCCTGGTCAGCCTGATGAAGGGCATCGAACTGGGCACCGCCAAGCGGATGAGCGAGGTGATCGGCGAGGTCGCCGGGGTCGGCCCGGAGCGGGTCGCGGTGGTCAGCGGGCCCAACCTGGCCGGCGAGATCGCCAACCGGCAGCCCGCCGCCACGGTGGTCGCCTGCACCGACGAGGCGGTCGCCAAGCGGCTCCAACAGGCTTGCCACACACCGTACTTCCGCCCGTACACCAACACCGACGTGGTCGGCTGCGAACTCGGCGGGGCGGTCAAGAACGTGATCGGCCTGGCGGTCGGGATGGCCGACGGGATGGGCCTGGGCGACAACACCAAGGCCACCCTGATGACCCGGGGCCTGGCCGAGATCACCCGGCTCGGGGTGGCGCTGGGCGCCGAGCCCTACACCTTCGCGGGGCTGGCCGGGATGGGCGACCTGGTGGCCACCTGCTCCTCGCCGCTCTCCCGCAACCACTCCTTCGGCGTCAACCTGGGCCGCGGCCTCTCGCTGGAGCAGACCGTCGCGGCCACCCGGCAGACCGCAGAGGGCGTCAAGTCCTGCGAGTCGGTGCTGGACCTGGCTCGGCGCAGCGGCGTCGACATGCCGATCGTCGAGGCGGTGGTGGACGTGGTGCACAACGGCCGCCCCACCCAGGAGGTGCTGGCCAAGCTGATGGCCCGTTCGGCCAAACCCGAGCGCCGCTGACCGGGAACCGAAACACTCGCACGGTAGTCTCAGATCCGATATGAGCATCGAACCGACCTCCCCGAACCAGCAGGCCGCGGGCGAAGCGCGCAGGCCGCGCGTCGCCATCGTCTTCGGCGGCCGCAGCTCCGAGCACGCCATCTCGGTCTCCACGGCCGGCAGCGTCCTCAAGTCCATCGACCGGACGAAGTACGAGGTGCTGCCGATCGGCATCACCCATGAGGGCCGCTGGGCCCTGGTCAGTGACGAACCGGCCCGGATGGCGATCACCGACGGCCGGCTCCCGGACGTCGGGCAGATCGCCGAGCAGGCCGAGGGCCAGGTCGTACTGCCCTCCAGCCCGGCCTCCCGCGAGGTGGTCTGGAGCGAGCCCGGCGCCGCGCCGAAGGCTCTCGGCGAGGTCGACGTGGTGCTGCCGCTGCTGCACGGTCCGTGGGGCGAGGACGGCACGCTGCAGGGCCTGCTGGAACTCTCCGGGGTGCCGTACGTCGGCTCCGGCGTGCTGGCCAGCGCGGTCGGCATGGACAAGGAGTACACCAAGCGGGTGCTGGAGTCCTTCGGCATCGGCGTCGGCCCGTACACCATGGTCCGCCCGCGCGACTGGGAGAGCGAGGACGGCCGCGCCGCCGCCCGCGCCCGGATCGCGGAGCTGGGCCTGCCGGTCTTCGTCAAGCCCTGCCGGGCCGGCTCCAGCATCGGGATCACCAAGGTCAAGGACCTGGCCGAGCTGGACGCCGCGATCGACGAGGCCCGCCGGCACGACCCCAAGGTGATCGTCGAGGCGATGCTGGAGGGCCGCGAGATCGAGTGCGCCGTCCTGGAGTTCGAGGACGGCCCGCGCGCCAGCCTGCCGGCCGAGGTGCTGGTCGGCGGCGGCTTCGACTTCTACAGCTTCGAGGCCAAGTACATCGACTCCTCCGAGGTGCAGATCCCGGCGAAGCTGACCGGGGCCGAGACCGCGGAGATCCGCCGCCAGGCGGTGGCCGCCTTCGAGGCGATCGGCTGCGAGGGCCTGGCCCGGGTGGACTTCTTCCTGCTGACCGACGGCCGCTGGGTGGTCAACGAGATCAACACGATGCCCGGCTTCACCCCCATCTCGGCCTACCCGAAGATGTGGGAGGCCACCGGGGTGCCCTACCCCGAGCTGATCGACCGGCTGCTCCAGGCGGCGCTGCGCCGCTCGACCGGCCTGCGCTGAGCCGGTCGAGCGGGGCGTACCGCCCGAGCGGGGCGGTACAGGCCGAGCGGGGCGGTTCCTACTGCGTGAAGCGGGACGGGACCGCCTTCGCGACCGCGTCCGAGAGGGCCGGCAGCGGGTCGGTGGCGTTCGGGTAGGCGCCCTTGGGGACCAGCACCTCGACGTTGGCCGTGCGCTCGACGGTGGTGAACAGGACGTCGCCGTTCGAGTGCTTCTCGATCAGCCAGTCCACCCCGTTGACCCCGACCGAGTCGGACTCGGGGTGCTTGACCAGCAGTTCGGGCACGCCCACGCCGCAGCGCAGCACGGTGCGCGGGCTGCTGTCCCAGGCGGCGGTGAGCGGGGAGACCGGGGTCAGCGCCTTGCGGCCGTGGCCCTGCACCCGGTCCGGCAGCCGGCCGGCCAGTGACTCGCAGACCTGCTTCGCGGCCGGGCCCGGCGTGGGGACGGCCACCTTCTGGGGATCGGTCCAGCTGCCGACCAGCAGCAGCACACAGCCGACCAGCACCAGGGGGGCCGCGACCCACTTCACCGGGGCGGGCAGCGCGTCGAGGGCTCGGGACAGGCGGGTAGCGGGCATGGAGCGATCGTAACGATCCTTACAGGTGCACCACCGGACAGGTCAGGGTCCGGGTGATCCCCTCGACCTGCTGGATCTGGGCGACCACCAGACGGCCGAGGTCGTCGACGCCCTCGGCCTCGGCGCGGACGATCACGTCGTACGGTCCGGTGACGTCCTCGGCCAGCAGGACACCTTGGATCTTGGCGATGGACTCGGCGACGGAGGTGGCCTTGCCCACCTCGGTCTGGATCAGGATGTAGGCCTGTACCACGGAGAACCTCCCGGCGGCTGGGGGTGGCGGTTCGGGGCGGGGAAGACGGCCGGCCGGCGGGGTGGGTCCGGCGGGCGCGTCGTGGTGACTGCGGGACGGCGGAGACGGTCCCGGAGAGTGGGGATCACCACGCTACCGCGCAGCGGCCCCTGGAGGGGAGAGCCCCGCACCCGTCGGAGGCGTACGCTTCGCGCGGGGAGCGCGCCACGCCTCCCGCGACCACCCGGGGAAGCACGAGAGGACGGCACATGCAGGGGACCGTGGGCGAGCTCGGCGAGTTCGGACTCATCAGGGAGCTCACCGCCCGGCTGCCGCTCACCGCGGCGGTGGAGCTCGGCCCGGGTGACGACGCGGCCGTGGTCCGTGCCCCCGACGGACGGGTGGTGGCCACCACCGACGTGCTGATCGAGGGCCGGCACTTCCGCCGCGACTGGTCCACCGCCTACGACGTGGGGCGCAAGTCGGCGGCCCAGAATCTGGCGGACATCGCCGCGATGGGCGCCGTGCCGACCGCGATCCTGCTCGGCCTGGTCGCCCCGGCCGACCTGCCGACCACCTGGGCCACCGAGCTGATGGACGGGCTGCGCGACGAGTGCCAGGTGGCCGGCGCCGCGGTGGTCGGCGGCGACGTGGTGCGCGGCGACACCATCACGCTGGCCATCACCGCGCTGGGCGACCTGCAGGGCCGGCCCCCGGTGCGGCGCTCCGGCGCGCAGGTGGGCGACGTGGTGGCGGTGACCGGCTGGCTGGGCTGGTCGGCGGCCGGCCTGACCGTGCTGACCCGCGGCTTCCGCTCGCCGCGCGCCTTCGTGGAGGCGCACCGGCGCCCCGAGCCGCCGTACCACGCGGGCCCCGCGGCGGCCGAGCTGGGCGCCACCGCGATGATCGACGTGAGCGACGGGTTGGTGGCCGACCTCGGCCATGTGGCCGCGGCCAGCGGAGTGGACATCGACCTGCACGCGGCCGACTTCGACGTCCCTGCCCAGATGGCGGACATCGGTCAGGCGGTGGGAGTGGATCCGCTTGTATGGGTGCTCTCCGGCGGTGAGGACCACGCGATCGTGGCGACCTTCCCGCAGAGCGTCCAACTGCCCGCCCGGTGGCGGGTGGTGGGCGGGGTGACCGGGGCGGCCGGGAACTCGCGCAAGGGCCGGGTCACCGTCGACGGCGCGCCCTGGGAGCGGACCGCGGGCTGGGACCACTTCGCACAGTGAGCGCGTAGTCTTGGGCTGAATTGTCAGCGGTCGTCCCGTTTGTTCGGTTCATATCATTCCTATGCCCGGCCAGTGTCGTCCGCGCAGCGTTCATCCATCTACTCGGGGGCGCAGTCGCGCCCACGGAGCGGGAGAGCACAGCCACCATGCGAATCGGTGTCCTGACCAGCGGCGGCGACTGCCCCGGGCTCAACGCGGTGATCCGTTCAGTGGTCCACCGCGGCCTGGACGTGCACGGGGACGAGATCCTCGGCATCGAGGACGGCTTCCTCGGCCTGATCGAGGGCCGGGCCCGGCCGATCAGCCATGACGACGTGACGGGCCTGCTGACCCGCGGCGGCACCATCCTCGGCTCGGCCCGGGTGCAGCGCGAGAAGATCCGCTGGGCCGTCGACAACGCCCAGAAGCTGGCCGCCGACCTCGGCATCGACGCGCTGATCGCGATCGGCGGCGAGGGCACGCTGACCGCCGCCAAGCTGTTCAGCGACGCGGGCCTGCCGGTGGTCGGCGTCCCCAAGACGATCGACAACGACATCGAGGCCACCGACCTCACCTTCGGCTTCGACACCGCCGTGCACGTGGCCACCGAGGCGATCGACCGGCTGAAGACCACCGCCGAGTCCCACCAGCGGGTCATGGTGGTCGAGCTGATGGGCCGCCACACCGGCTGGATCACGCTCACCGCCGGCATGGCGGGCGGCGCGCACGGCATCCTCATCCCGGAGAAGCCCTTCGACATCGAGGTGGTCGCCCGGATGATCGAGGAGCGCTTCGAGCGCGGCAAGAAGTTCGCCATCATCGCGGTCGCCGAGGGCGCCAAGCCCGCCCCCGGCACGCTCCGCTTCGACCACGGCGAGGTCGACCAGTACGGCCACCAGACCTTCGGCGGGATCGGCACCCGGCTGGCGCACGAGCTGGAGGACCTGCTCGGCAAGGAGGCCAAGCCGGTCATCCTCGGGCACACCCAGCGCGGCGGCACCCCCACCGCCTTCGACCGGGTGCTCGCCACCCGGTTCGGCTGGCACGCGGTGGAGGCCGTGCACAAGGGCGCCTTCGGGCACTTCACGGCGCTGCGCGGCACCCAGATCCAGCTGATCCCGGTGGGCGACGCGGTCACCCGGCTCAAGACCGTCCCCGAGGACCGCTGGCTGGAATCGGAAGCGGTGCTCTGAGCGCCTGCGGGTAGGTTGGCGGCATGTCTGCCACAGCCCCCCAGCGGGTTCCCGCCACCGCCGGCCCCACCGCGCCCCCGCGCGTCCTGACCGTGGCCGGCTCGGACTCCGGCGGCGGCGCCGGCATCCAGGCCGACCTGAAGACCATGCTCGCCCTCGGGGTGCACGGCATGAGCGTGATCACCGCCGTCACCGCGCAGAACTCGCTCGGTGTCCAGGGCTACTGGGAGCTGCCCGCCGAGGCCGTCCGGGCGCAGTTCCGCAGCGTGGTGGACGACATCGGGGTACAGGCGGTGAAGACCGGCATGCTGGCCTCGATCGAGCTGGTCGAGACCGTCTCCGAGCTGCTCGCGGGCCTCGACGCGCCGGTCGTGGTCGACCCGGTCGGGGTCTCCAAGCACGGCGACGCGCTGCTCGCCGCGGAGGCCGTGGCCACCGTGCGGACCCGGCTGCTGCCGGTGGCCACCCTCGCCACGCCCAACCTGCACGAAGTGGCGCAGCTCACCGGCATCACCGTCACCGAGGAGCGCGAGATGCGCCCGGCCGCCGAGGCGCTGCTGGCGCTGGGGCCGCGCTGGGTGCTGGTCAAGGGCGGCCACCTGGAAGGGGAGGCCGCCGACCTGCTGCTCGGCGCCGACGGCGCGGAGCACTGGTTCCGCTCCCCGCGCTACGACAACCGGCACACCCACGGCACCGGCTGCACGCTGGCCAGCGCGATCGCCGCCGAACTCGCCAAGGGACAGGACGTGCCCGAGGCCGTCGCGGCCGCCAAGCGGTACGTCACCGGTGCGATCCGGGCCGGCTTCGCGCTGGGCGCGGGCATCGGCCCGGTCGACCACGGCTGGCGGCAGCGGGCATGAGAAAACGCCTGTGGGGCCCGGCACATTGTGCCGAGCCCCACAGGCGCACCTTGAGATCAAACAGAAAGCCGATCCACCCGGGGGCGGACCGGCTCACTGGAGGACCGGCGTACCGGTCTGCGCGTCAGCGCGAGACCTTACCGGCCTTGATGCACGAGGTGCAGACGTTGAGCCGCTTCGGCGTCCGCCCGATCACAGCGCGCACCGTCTGAATGTTGGGGTTCCAACGACGACGGGTACGGCGGTGCGAGTGGGAGATGTTGTTGCCGAAGCCCGGCCCCTTGCCGCAGACGTCGCAGTTGGCAGCCACAGGAGTCACTCCAAGACTTCAGATCATTTACGTTCGAAAACCCCGGCCGAACCGCCTGGAAACCATTGGCATGGCACCGGGTCGATTCGAGGGGTGAGCCTGGGTTGTTCCAGGCAACCGGAGCAGCATACATCTGCTACTCCCGTTCAATGAAACTACCATGTCCGCTCCCTTGATCGCTCCGCCCGAGCCTCCTGCCAGCGCCGATCGCCGGGTTGCCCCGATAACCTGCCAAAGCAGACCCTCACTGTGCTGCCACTGCTCTCACCTGGAGGAGACCCGGTGCTGGACACGCTCGACGCCCTCGCCGTCCGCACCTGGTGCCGGCTCGCGCTGTCCGCCCTCGGCCAGGCCCGTGAGGAGATCGACGCGCTCAACGTCTACCCCGTCCCCGACGGGGACACCGGCACCAACCTCTACCTGACGGTGGAGTCCGCCACCGAGGCCGTCGAGCACTGCTTCGAGGCGGCGCCCGAGCCGGCGCTGGAGACCGTGGTCAAGGCGATGGCCAAGGGCGCGCTGCTCGGGGCGCGCGGGAACTCCGGGGTGATCCTCGCGCAGTGGCTGCGCGGGGCCGCCGAGATCCTGGCCGCCCGCGGCGGCGACGCCCGTTCGCTGGGCCAGGCGCTGACCCGGGGCGCCGAGGCGGCCTATCTGGCGGTGGCCCAGCCGGTCGAGGGCACCCTGCTGACGGTGGCCGCCTGCGCCGCGCGCAGCGCGGGCCAGGCCGTCGACCAGCTGGCGGAGGTGGCCGGCGCCGCGCACCGCGAGGCCCGTGAGGCGCTGCTGCGCACCACCGCCCAGCTCGACGTGCTGGCCCGGGCCGGCGTGGTGGACGCCGGCGGGCGCGGCCTGGTGGCCGTGCTCGGCGCGCTGGCCGACGCGGTGACCGGCCGGGAGCCGATGGGCCCGGTCGCGCTCGGCGAGGACCTGCACCCCGCGGCGGCCTGCCGGGAGCCCGCCCGGCTCCCCGGCCACCCCGCCTTCGAGGTGATCTACCTGCTGGAGGCGCCCGACGCGGCGCTGCCGGTGCTGCGCGAGCGGCTGGCCGCGCTCGGCGACTCGCTGGTGGTCGGCGGCGGCGAGGGGCTGTGGAACGTCCATGTGCACGTGGACGACGCGGGCGCGGCCGTGGAGGCCGGGGTGGTGGCCGGGCGGCCGTACCGGATCCGGATCACCCACTTCGCCGAGGCCGCGACCCGGTCCGGTTCGGGAGCCGCGGCCGAGCCGGCCGGCCGGGTGGTGCTCAGCGTGGTGGCCGGCGAGGGGCTGGCCGAGCTGTGCGCCCAGGCGGGCGCCGCGGTGCTGCGGGCCGACCCGGACGCGCCGCCGTCCAGCGCGGAGCTGGCCCAGGCGGTCCGCCGGTGCGCCGCGAGCGAGGTGATCGTGCTGCTCAACGACCCCGAGCTGCGGGCCGCCGCGGGCGCCGCCGCCGACCAGCTGCGCGAGGAGGGCGTGCGGATCGCCGTGCTGCCGACCCGCTCGCCGGTGCAGGGGCTGGCCGCGCTCGCCGTGCACGAGGCCGGGCGCCGCTTCGATGAGGACGTGGTCGCGATGACCTCCGCGGCGGGCGCCACCCGGTACGCGGAACTGGCCGTCGCCGAGGGCGAGTCCTGGACGATGGCCGGGGTCTGCCAGGCCGGCGACGTGCTCGGCCTGATCGATGGCGACGTCGCGGTGATCGGCCAGGGCATCGCCGCCACCGGCGCCGAGGTGCTCTCCCGGATGCTGGCGGCCGGCGGCGAGCTGGTCACCCTGGTGCTCGGCGCCGGCGCGCCGCCCGAGCTGGCCGAGCAGCTGGTGGCGCACGCCCGCAGGCAGCGTCCGGAGGTCGACACCATGGTCTTCGAGGGCGGCCGGCAGGCCGCGCCGCTGCTCATCGGGGTGGAGTGAGCCCGATCTGTCGGCGCGGTGGTGTCCAATAGGTGCGATGGCCGCACTGGACGAACCCCTGACCAAGCTCGTCGGCGACCGCACCGCGAAGGTGCTCGCCGACAGCCTCAAGCTGCGCACGGTCGGCGACCTGCTGCACCACTACCCGCGCCGGTACGCCGAGCGCGGCGAGCTGACCAGCCTGGACGAGCTCGAAGTGGACGAGCACGTCACGGTGCTGGCCCGGATCGAGAAGGTCACCCTGATCCCGTTCCGGGGCCGCAAGGGCGACCGGCTGGAGGTGGTGGTCACCGACGGCCGCGGCCGGCTGACCCTGGTCTTCTTCAACCAGGGCTGGCGGCAGAAGGACCTGCGCCCCGGCTCGCAGGGGCTCTTCGCCGGCAAGGTCGGGGTCTTCAACCGGACCCGCCAACTAGCCTCCCCGGACTACCAGTTGCTGGACGAGAGCGCCGGCTCGGAGACGGCCGAGCAGTTCGCCGGCCGGCTCATCCCGGTCTATCCGGCCAGCGCCCAGATGCCGAGCTGGAAGCTCTCGCTGGCCGTCGACATGGCGCTCACCACCCACCTCGGCGAGGTCGGCGAGCCGCTGCCCGCCGAGTTGCGCGAGAAGCACGAGCTGATCGCGCTGTCCGAGGCGCTGGAGCTCGTCCACCGCCCGCGCACCCGGGCCGAGCTGGAGCAGGCGAGGGACCGGCTGCGCTGGGACGAGGCCTTCGTCCTGCAGGTGGCCCTGGCCCAGCGCCGCGCCGCGGACTCCGCGCGGCCGGCGGTGCCCCGCCCGGTCCGGGCCGGCGGCCTGCTGGACGCCTTCGACGCCAAGCTCCCGTTCACCCTGACGCAGGGTCAGCAGACGGTCTGCGCCGAGATCTTCGCCGATCTGGCCACCGAGCACCCGATGCACCGGCTGCTGCAGGGCGAGGTGGGCTCGGGCAAGACCCTGGTGGCGCTGCGCGCGATGCTCACCGCGGTCGACGCCGGCGGGCAGGCCGCGCTGCTGGCGCCGACCGAGGTGCTGGCCCAGCAGCACCACCGCTCGATCGTGGAGATGATGGGGGAGCTGGCCGAGGGCGGCATGCTCGGCGGCTCCGAGCTGGGGACCAAGGTGGTGCTGCTGACCGGCTCGATGGGCACCCCCGCCCGCCGCCAGGCGATGCTCGACATGGCCTGCGGGGACGCCGGGATCGCGATCGGCACCCACGCGCTGATCGAGGACAAGGTGCGGTTCCAGGACCTGGGCCTGGTGGTGGTGGACGAGCAGCACCGGTTCGGCGTCGAGCAGCGCGACGCGCTGCGCGCCAAGGGCGAGCAGCCCCCGCACCTGCTGGTGATGACCGCCACCCCGATCCCGCGCACGGTGGCGATGACGGTCTTCGGCGATCTGGAGACCTCGGTGCTGGACCAGCTGCCGGCCGGCCGCTCGCCGATCTCCAGCCATGTGGTGCCCTCGCTGGAGAAGCCCAACTTCCTTGCCCGGGCCTGGGAGCGGGTCCGCGAGGAGGTCGGCAAGGGCCATCAGGCGTACGTGGTCTGCCCGCGGATCGGGGACGAGCCCGAGGAGCCGGCGGGCAGGAAGAAGCGCAAGGCCCCCGCCGAGGACCCCGAGGACCTCGGCGCCGCCAGTGACGAGCGCCGGCCCCCGCTGGCCGTGGTGGAGACGGCCGAGATGCTCACCAAGGGCCCGCTGGCCGGCCTGCGGGTGGAGATCCTGCACGGGCGCCTCGCGCCGGACGCCAAGGACGAGGTGATGCGGCGCTTCGGGGCCGGCCAGGTGGACGTGCTGGTGGCCACCACGGTGATCGAGGTCGGCGTCAACGTCCCCAACGCCACCGCGATGGTGATCCTGGACGCGGACCGCTTCGGCGTCTCCCAACTGCACCAGCTGCGCGGCCGGGTGGGCCGCGGCAGTGCCCCGGGGCTCTGCCTGCTGGTCAGCGAGCTGCCGGCCGGCAGCTCGGCCCGGGCCCGGCTGGACGCGGTGGCCGGCACGCTGGACGGCTTCGAGCTCTCCCGGATCGACCTGGAGCAGCGCCGCGAGGGCGATGTGCTCGGACAGGCGCAGTCCGGCGTCAAGTCCTCGCTCAAGGTGCTCTCGGTGCTGGACGACGAGGAGGTGATCGCCACCGCCCGCGAGGAGGCGGCCCGGCTGGTCGCCGTCGACCCGGAGCTCACCGACCATCCGCAGCTGCGCACGGCGCTGGCCGGCCTGCTCGACGAGGACCGGGTGGAGTACCTGGAGAAGGGCTGAGGCCCGGCCGGTTGTCAGTGCCCCGGGAGACAATGAAGGTGTTCGGGACGCACCCCCAAGGTGCGTTCCCGGCACGATAATTGGGGGTCCCGCCAATGGCTTTCCGTCATCTCAACGAGCTCCCGCTCGGCGACAAGGTCTTCCGGATCGAACTCGCCAGCGACGACGACCGAGAGGTCACCCTCACCCTGACCGGCTGGCGCGAGGGCGCCGCCGCCAGCCCGCTGGCCTCCGGCAAGCTCCGCCTCCCGGTGGAGGACGTCGCCTCGCTGCGGATCGCGCTCAACCGCGCGCTGCGGGCGCTGGCCATCGTCGCCGACGTCTCCGAGCCCATCCCCGACCGCGACGTGCTGCGCGAGCTCTACCCCGGCCACGGCGCCCCCTGGGTGCCGCAGCACGAGGAGGAGCTGGTCCGGCGCTTCCACGAGAACGAGACCATCGCCCGGATCGCCGCCCGGTTCGGCCGCACCCCGGACTCGGTCCGCACCAAGCTGCGCGAGCTGGGCCACGACCCGCGCCGGCCCGAGTACTGCCCGCCCGACGGCTGCCTCTCCTGGTCCCGCTACGCCTCGCCCGCCCTGCTGGGCGCGGTGGCCGCCACCCCCGAGTAGTCACCCACCCGCTCCGACGCGCCCTCCTGCCCCGCACCGGGCAGGGGGGCGTATAGCGTGGTCATGCTCAAGACCGAGAGGACATCATGACCCGCGTGATCGCCGGGGCGGCCGGCGGCCGCCGACTGGCCGTACCGCCAGGCCGGGGCACCCGGCCGACCTCCGACAAGGCCCGTGAGGCGATGTTCTCCACCTTGGAGGCGTTGCGCGGCACCCTGGCCGGGGCCCGGCTGCTGGACCTGTTCGGCGGCTCCGGCGCGGTCGGCCTGGAGGCGCTGTCGCGCGGCGCCGCGCACGTGCTGCTGGTCGAGGCCGACGGCCCGGCCGCGAAGGTGATCCGGGAGAACGTGCGGATCGTCGCGATGCCAGGCGCCGAGGTCCGGGCGGACCGGGCCGAGCGGGTGGTGGCCGGCCGGGCGCCCGAGCAGCCGTACGACCTGGTCTTCCTGGACCCGCCGTACTCGGTCGCCGACCAGGAACTGCGCGAGATGCTGATCACACTCCGCTCGGGGGGCTGGCTCACCGAGGACGCACTCGTCACCGTGGAGCGCAGCACCCGGGGCGGCGAGTTCGGCTGGCCCGGGGGCTTCGAAGCGCTGCGCTCACGCCGCTACGGCGAGGGCACGCTCTGGTACGGCCAGGTCACCGCCGACCTGCCGACCGACTGAAAGGGAGCCATCACCTCATGCGCCGCGCCGTCTGCCCGGGTTCCTTCGACCCGATCACCAACGGTCACCTCGACATCATCGAGCGGGCCTCCAAGCTCTACGACGTGGTGCACGTCGCCGTGCTGATCAACAAGAACAAGCAGGGCCTGTTCACCGTCGAGGAGCGGATCGCGCTCATCGAGGAGACCACCGCGACGTACGGCAACGTCCAGGTCGAGTCGCACCACGGCCTGTTGGTGGACTTCTGCCGGGACCGCGGCATCCCCGCCATCGTCAAGGGCCTGCGCGCGGTCAGCGACTTCGACTACGAACTCCAGATGGCGCAGATGAACCGCGGCCTGTCCGGGGTGGAGACGCTCTTCGTGCCGACCTCGCCGACCTACAGCTTCCTCTCCTCCACTCTGGTCAAGGAGGTGGCCTCCTACGGCGGCGACGTCTCGCACCTGATCCCGCCGCTGGTGCACCGTCGGCTCACCGAACGGATCGCCGAACGGATCGCCGACCGCGCGGCCGGATAGCGGCCCGGCGGCGGGCGGTCCGGTAGCTGGCGAACTGTCACGGTCTGTCCGCCTTGCGGGTGGCAGCGGTGTCCGCGGCGTTGCCACCGCACCCCGGGGTGGACGTACAGTCTGTAGTCCCGCCCCGCGGTGAAGGACGCCGCCCGGCCCCACTGCCTCCGCCAGCACCCCGGCGGCACACGGAAAGACAGAAGCCCCGTGGATGTGCAGAACAAAGTCGACGAGATCGTCGCCGCGGTCGAGAACGCCCGCTCGATGCCCATGTCGGCCTCCTGTGTGGTGAACCGGGCCGAACTGGTCGGCCTGCTCCAGGAGCTGCGCGCGGCGCTGCCCGCGGAACTCGCCCAGGCCCAGTCGGTGATGGACGACCACGAGCAGGTGGTGGCCGACGCCCGCGGCGAGGCGGAGCGGATCATCCAGGGGGCGCACGCCGAACGCGGCTCGCTGATCTCGGACACCGAGGTGGTCCGCCGGGCGCAGGCCGAGGCGGACAAGATCCTGGCCGAGGCGCGCGAGGAGGTGGCCGTCAAGCGCCAGGAGGCGGACGACTACGTCGACTCCAAGCTGGCCAACTTCGAGGTCGTGCTGACCAAGACGCTGGGCGCGGTCGGCCGCGGCCGCGACAAGCTGCGCGGCGAGGGCGCCTACGGCGAGGAGCCGGACGGCGAGGAGTTCCAGCCGGCCGGCAGCCCGAGCCCCGAGGTCGACGAGTACGTCGATGTGAAGCTCGCCACCCTCCAGGCGGTGCTCAGCGGCACCCTGGAGGCGGTCGGCCGCGGCCGCGACAAGCTGCTCGGCAAGGCGCCGATCGACGAGTTGGGCGCCTACCTGGCCGCCGCCGACCAGGCCCAGCAGCAGAAGGACCGGGCCGAGGCGGTGGCCGCCGGCTTCGCGGCCGACGGCGACGAGCTGACCTGGTACCGCGAGGACGTCCCGCAGCAGCAGAGCTGGCCCGAGCAGACCCCGGCCGAGGCCGGCTGGCAGGCCCCCGCGGGCGAGGACCAGTACGCCGCCCAGTACACCGGGCAGGAGGGCGTCCCGTACGCCACCCAGCAGGTCGGCGAGTACGCCGAGGTCTACGCGGGCGGCTACGACCCGGTCGGCCAGGCCGATCCGTACGCCGGCCAGTACGGCTACCAGCAGCAACAGCAGCCGCAGCAGCCGGCCGACCCGTACGCGGCCCAGTACGGCGGCTACCCGCAGGAGCCGGGCTACCCGGCCCCGCAGCAGGGCTACGACGCCTACGGCTACCCGCAGCAGGCCCAGGTCGGGCAGGTGCCGCAGCAGGCCGGACTGGACGAGACCAGCTTCTTCGACACCAGCATGATCGACATGACCAGGCTCCGGGAGCTCGGCGGCCGTTGACCGCGGGGGGGCGGCCGACCGAAGTTGGGCCTGCGGCCGCTCTCCGGTAGTCTGACCATTCCGGCTGCCAAACGCCGGATCGTTCGGCTGCCCCCGCACCAGCGTGGAGCGCCCGGACCCTCGAAAACCACTCGCGCCGTGCAGGGATGCGCCCGCCGTAGGAAGTCAGGACACCTTGAACCGCCTCGACCACCGCGACCCCCTCGTGTTCGACACGCACGAGCTCGGCCGTCGCCCCGGTTCGCTGCGCAAGGTGTCCCGGACCCTGAAGGCCCCCGAGGCCTTCGGGATCGTCGACGTGATCGGCGTCCCGGCCGGCAGCGAGATCGTGCTGGAGCTGCGGCTGGAGTCCGTGGTCGAAGGGGTGCTGATCACCGGCACCGCCGAGGCCTCGGTCGCCGGAGAGTGCGTACGCTGCCTGGAGCCCGTCGAGGACGCCCTCGACGTCGACTTCCAGGAGCTGTACTACTACGCGGAGTCCGACGAGCGCGGCCGCACCCGGAGCGGGGGCACCTCCGAGGAGGAGCAGGCCGACGAGGACGAGGATGAGACTTACCGGCTGGAGGGCGATTACTTCGACCTCGAGCCGGTGCTGCGTGACGCGGTGGTGCTCGCACTGCCGTTGCAGCCGGTGTGCCAGGACGACTGCCTGGGCCTGTGCTCCGAGTGTGGAGCGCGCCTGAGCGACGACCCGTCGCACCACCACGACGCCGCCGACCCCCGGTGGGCGGCTCTGCAGGGACTCTCCGCCGCCCCCGGCGCCGAGGGTGACGGAATCAAGACCAGCGACGCCCGTGAGGGTGCCGCCGAGAACCAGGAGAAGTAGCCGTGGCTGTTCCGAAGCGGAAGATGTCGCGCAGCAACACGCGCCACCGCCGTAGCAACTGGAAGGCCGTCGTTCCGGCCCTCGTGGCGTGCGACCGCTGCCACGAGCCGAAGCTGGGGCACATCGCGTGCCCGAGCTGCGGCACGTACAACCGCCGCCAGGTCCTCTCGGTCTGATCGGCAGGGTGCGAGGATCGATGTCGGACGGTAATTCAACCCGCAAGTCGTCTCCCAGCAATGGGTCGAAGGGCGGCGGGCCGGCTTCGACCGCATACGACGTCCTGGAAGGGCGCCTCGGGTACGTACTCGAGCGCGCCCTTCTGGTACGTGCACTGACCCACCGGTCGTACGCGTACGAGAACGGTGGACTGCCCACCAACGAGCGCCTGGAGTTCCTCGGCGACTCGGTGCTGGGCCTGGTGGTGACGGACACCCTCTACCGCATCCACCCGGATGTCCCGGAGGGCACGCTCGCCAAACTGCGCGCCGCGGTGGTCAACTCCCGCGCGCTCGCGGAGGTCGGCCGCGGCCTGGAACTGGGCACCTTCATCCGGCTCGGCAAGGGTGAGGAGGGGACCGGTGGACGCGACAAGTCCTCGATCCTCGCCGACACCGTCGAGGCCGTGATCGGCGCCGTCTACCTGGACCAGGGGCTGGAGGCGGCCACCGAGTTCGTGCACCGCCTCTTCGACCCGCTGATCGCCGAGTCCTCCCAGCTCGGGGCCGGCCTGGACTGGAAGACCAGCCTCCAGGAGCTCACCGCCTCGGTGGGCATCGGCGTGCCCGAGTACGTGGTCGAGGAGTCCGGTCCGGACCACCAGAAGACCTTCAACGCCGCCGCCCGGGTGGCCGGCGACGACTACGGCAGTGGCACCGGCCGGTCCAAGAAGGAAGCCGAGCAGAAGGCCGCCGAGAGCGCCTGGCGCGAGATCAAGGCCAAGTACGGCGACTCCACGCCGGCCGCCTAGCAGGGAGAATCCGCCGTGCCCGAACTGCCCGAGGTCGAGGTCGTCCGGCGCGGACTGGAGCGCTGGGTGAGCGGTCGTACCGTCGCGCAGGTGCAGGTCCTGCACCCGCGCGCGGTGCGCCGCCAGCCCGGCGGCGCGGCCGACTTCACCGCCCGGCTCACCGGGACGACGCTGGGCGACGCCCGGCGGCGCGGCAAGTACCTGTGGGTGCCGCTGACCGGCCCCGGGCCCGCGGCCGGTGGGGGATTCTCGCTGCTGGGCCACCTCGGGATGAGCGGGCAGCTGCTGGTGCAGGACCCCGCCACCCCCGACGAGACGCACCTGCGGGTCCGGCTGCGCTTCACCGACGGCGGGCGCGAACTGCGCTTCGTCGACCAGCGCACCTTCGGCGGGCTCGCCGTCGAGGAGTCCGAGGACGCGGAGGCCACGCCGCTCTCGCTGGCGCACATCGCCCGCGACCCGCTCGACCCGCGCTTCGACGACGCGGCCTTCTTCGCCGCGCTGCGCGCCAAGCGGACCACGGTCAAGCGCGCGCTGCTCGACCAGTCGCTGATCAGCGGGGTCGGCAACATCTACGCGGACGAGGCGCTCTGGCGCTCCAAGCTGCACTACGACCGGCCCACCGAGAGCCTCACCCGCCCGCTGGCCGCCACCCTGCTGGCCAACGCCCGCGAGGTGATGACGGCGGCCCTCGCGGTCGGCGGCACCACCTTCGACAGCCTGTACGTGAACGTGAACGGCGAGAGCGGCTACTTCGCCCGCTCGCTGGACGCCTACGGCCGCGAGGGCGAGCCCTGCTACCGCTGCGCCACCCCGATCCGGCGCGCGGCCTGGATGAACCGCTCCAGCTACTACTGCCCGCGCTGCCAGCGGGTGCCGCGCCAACGCGCGGTCTGACGCGCGGCCCGAGGGCTCAGGGCCGACCGGTCCGACGCTCCGCCGGCTGCGGCTGTCCGGCCGGCGGGGCGTGCAGTTCGTCGCCCTCGCCGAAGTGGGCGACGGCCACCGCCCCGCCGACGGCCAGCACGAAGCCCAGCCCGGCCAGCCAGCCCAGGCCCGGCCGGGAGGCGTCGCCCAGCCAGAGCACGCCGACGATGCCGGGGACCACCGTCTCGCCGACCACCAGAGCGGCGGTGGCGCCGTTCACCGAGCCGATCTGCAGCGCGACGGTGTGCAGGTACATCCCGCCCAGGCCGCCGACCAGGATCGCGTAGAGCGCCGGGTCGCTGAGCAGTTCGCCCAGGTCGAAGGGGTCGACGCCGTTCAGCACCCGGACCCCGATGCCGAGCGCGCCGAAGCCGAGGCCG
>FTKT01457658.1_pt1 | contig 31989 bp, 24 predicted proteins | sample 1658271 | NCBI WGS metagenome assembly FTKT01 (sample SAMEA3914811, study PRJEB12502) | metagenome | biome: forest; material: soil | place: Canada | collected 2011-08-04 | depth 0.3 m | reverse complement strand
GGCCTCGGCCTGTTCGCGAGCCTGGCGCCCGTGCGCTTTCGCGCGACGACGATCGCCGCGTGGTTCCTGGCGGCGTTCGCCGGCAACCTGCTCTCGGGCGTGCTGGGCACGGCCTGGGAGCACCTCGCACCCGACGCTTTCTTCGCGCTGACCGGTGCCGCCGCGGCCGTCGCAGGCGCCCTGCTCTGGGCGATCGGCCGCTTCGCCGCCAGGCAGTCCTGACCCTTCCCATTCCGATGATCGATCACACCACCCACCACTCGCCCCTCTCGATGCCGCACGAAGAAGAATCACCGGGCGCGCGGATCAGAGCCCTGCGCCTCGGCCAGGGCCTGACGCTCGCGCAGCTGAGCGAGCGCATCGGATTGGCCGTCTCCACGCTGTCCAAGCTGGAGAAAGGCTCGATCTCGCTGTCGTACGACAAGCTCCTGCTGATCAGCCAGGGCCTGGGCATCGACATGGCCAGTCTCGTCGACCCGAAGCCGCAGTTGCCTCGCATCCCGGGCCTGACGCCGGGGCGCCGCGTGCTGCAGCGCGCCGGCGACGGCCAGGTCGTCGAGACCAGCAGCTATCGCCAGACCTACCTGGCGACGGAACTCCTGAACAAGAAGATGACGCCCATCTTCGTGGAGATCCGCGCCCGCACGCTCGACGAGTTCGTCGCCGAATTCGGCGGCCTGATCAGCCATCCGGGCGAGGAGTTCACGTACGTTCTCGAAGGCGAGCTCGACTTCCACAGCGAGCTCTATGCGCCGGTGCGCCTGCGCGCGGGCGACTCGATCTACTTCGACAGCGAGATGGGCCACGCGTACCTGAACGCCACGCCGGCGCGCTGCCGGCTTCTTTGCAACTGCGCGCCGCGCGGACCGGACGACGAGTTCGATGCCCACGTGTTCGTCAACACCGCGGGCGTGCGCCACAGCGTCGAGCCCCTGGCGCTCGGCGCGCCCACGACAACCAGGAGAAAAGCATGAGTGAATCCACCGCCGCCGCATCGCCGGAGGCCGCCGCCAAGACCGGCGTCGCCGCGCTCGACGACCTCTTCGCCGCCGTGAACCGAAGCGACGCCCCGGGCCTCGTCGTCGGTGTGGCGCAGCACGGCCAGCCCGTCTATCGACGTGGATTCGGCCTCGCCAGCATCGAGCTGGGCGTGGCCAACACCGCCTGGACGCGCATGCGCATCGGCTCGACCAGCAAGCATTTCACCTGCCTCGCGGCGCTGCTGCTGGCCGAGGACGGCAAGCTCGACATCGACGCCGGCGTGCGCCGCTACGTGCCCGAGCTGCCGCCGTTGAAAGGCGAGCCGACGCTGCGCCAGCTGATGAACCACTCGGGCGGCCATCGCTGCTATCTGGACGTCGGCTTCCTGAGCGACGCCATGGCGATCAAGCCCAAGGGCGTCGCGCTGAAGACGCAGGTGCGCCAGGGCGACGTCAACTTCGCGCCGGGCGAGAAGACGCTCTACAACAACGGTGGCTATCATCTGCTGTCGTTGATCATCGAACGCGTGAGCGGCGTGCCGTTCGAGCAGTTCCTCGAGGACCGCATCTTCGGGCCGCTGGGCATGGTCGACACGAAATCGGTGCCCAGCGATTTCGAGATCCACCGCAACATGGCCACGCTGCACGTCGCGCAGCCGGACGGCAGTTGGCGGCGCGGCATCTTCCCGACCGAGGAAGTGCGCGGCGAGGGCGCGATGATCTCGACCATAGCCGACATGCTGCGCTGGATCGCTCACCTGCGCGGGCCGCACACGGTGGGCAGCGACGACACCTGGGCGCAGATGACCACGCCCGTGCGCCTGAACAACGGCAGCAGCGTGCCGTACGCGCTCGGGCTGATGGTGCACGACTACCGCGGCGTGCGCGTCGTGCACCACGCCGGCGGCGTGATCGGCGGCACCTGCCAGATGCTCACCGTGCCCGACCACGCGCTCGACATCATCATCATGACCAACGGCGCGCTCGTCAGCGCCGTGGAGCTGGCCAACAAGATCATCGATGCGATGCTCGGCGACGAGGTGCTGGCCGCACGCGAGGAACGCGCGGCTGTCGATCGCTTCAAGAGCGTGCTGGGCAAGCGCTACTACGCGCCGGCCAGCGGCTTCCTCGCGGGCTTCGGCGACGCCGGCGGCAAGCTGGGCATCTGTCTCATGAACAACCCGCCCGTGCCGTTGCGCGACGAGGGCGAGACGCTGCGCCTGGGCTTCGAGGACATCGCGATGGGGCCGTTCACGCTGCGCACGGCGGACATCGCCGACCGCACCGAGGCGCCGCCCACGCTGGAGATGACCGAGTCCGGCCACGTGCTTCGTCTCGAGCTGCTGCCCGAGTCCGCGCCCGCGGACGTCCTCGCGCCGCTGGCGGGTCGCTACCGCGCCGCCGATCTCGATGCGGACGCCGTCGTCCTGCAGGAAGACGGCGGCTGGAAGCTGCGCATCTTCGGCCAGTACGCGGTCAACGAGCTGGCGCTGGAGGCGTTGTCGGCCGACGTCGTCGGTCTCTCGCATGCGGTGCATCCGCAGTTGCGCGCCGCGCTGGCCATCGACCGGCGCGAGGGCGCGGTGAGCGGCTTTCGAGTCGACTCCGGCCGCACGCGGGGCATGCGATTCGAGCGCATCGGCGACTGAGCAACGCCGCGCGGATCCGGATTCTCCGAATCAGAAAACCGTATCGGACTCTGCTAGAGTCGGCCGCATGAAAGCCAACGGCCAGACTTTCGCCGGCGACGCTGGATCGCCCGGGGCGACGATCCGGGCGCTGCGCCTCAGCAAGGGACTCACGCTCGCCCAGGTGAGCGAGAGGACCGGGCTCGCCGTGTCGACCTTGTCGAAACTGGAGATCGGGTCGGTCTCGCTTTCCTATGACAAGCTGATGCTGATCAGCAAGGGCCTGGGCGTCGACATGGCCAGCCTCGTCGACCCCAAGCCGCAGACGGCACGCGGCACCGGCATGGCCGCCGGCCGCCGCGCCGTGCAGCGCGCCGGCGAAGGCCAACTGGTGGAAACGCACAGCTACCGGCAGATGTACCTGGCCACCGAGCTTCTGAACAAGAAGATGACGCCGATGTTCGTGGAGCTCCGCGCGCGCACGTTCGAGGAGTTCACGGAGGAATTCGGCGGCCTCATTCGCCATCCGGGCGAAGAGTTCACGTTCGTCATCGAGGGCGAGCTGGATTTCCTCAGCGAACTCTACGCCCCCGTGCGCCTGCGCGCCGGCGACTCGATCTACTTCGACAGCGAGATGGGCCACGCCTACCTCAACGCCTCCGACGGCCCCTGCCGCCTCGTGTGCAGTTGCGCGCCGCGAGGCGCTGACGACGAGCGGCTGGCCGACATGTTCGTCAAGGTGTCCAACAGGAACGACCAGGACGCCGCGGCCGCCGACGCGCCGCCGACGCGGGCGAGTCGCAAGACTGCCGTCAAACGCGCGCGTTGACGGACGGTTTGCGGACACGGAGCGCGCCGCACGCGCGGGACGCCCGTGATGGATTCCCGTTGCACCGGCATCTCTTCGGGGCGGGCGTCGATGCGCCCGAGGGGCAGGTACGATGCCTGGCTCGACAGCAACCCGGCACCAGCGTTCGGGGACCTTTGCTGCAGGGCGCGGCGCGCGGCCAACGTGGCTTCCGGACGCGCGCCGGACAACGATTCAAAGACAGGCGGCAAGGCGTCGGAACGCGAGGTCGACCTGTCTTGTTCAGCGGACATCGAGGGGCAGGCACATGACGACGGTACTCATCTGGGACAACAATCAGGTCGGCGGCGGGCACAAGACCGTCGGGCATGCGGCCATCAACATCGACGACTACTGGGGGCCCGACATCGCCGTCGAAGAACCGGCACCCCGGCCCGCGGCCGCCGTGGCAGCTGCGATCCCCGTCAAGACGGCGCCGGGTTTCAAGCCGCCGCCACTCGTGCGGACCGGTCCCGCCGACAAGGTCGAAGCGCCGGACAATCCCGGCGAATACCCGAAGAGCTACGTCAGCTGGTGGCCCGCCAACGTGCAGGCAGGCAAGCGCCTGGGTTCGGCATGGCCCAGCTTCCAGAGAGACCTGGTCAAGGAACGCTACGCGCCCGACCACATCCTCCGTCTGACCGGCCTGAACGAGGAAGACATGCGCGCCGAGTGGGCGCGCATTCGCGGCAAGGAAAACGCCCACTACCGGCTCTACGTCAAGAACTGTTCGACCATCGTGGCGCGCATCCTGCGGGCCGGCACCAGCTGGACGAACCGCAACCCCTGGCGCGCGCACAGCGAGCTGTGGACGCCGCTCAAGGCCAAGCGCTTCGCATTGAGCCTGGGCGCCAAGCAGGTCGAATGGACCGACTTCTGCGCCGAGGTGCGCAAGCGCAGCTACTTCTACGAGATCCGCGAAGGCAACCCCACGGTGCGGCGCAGCGACGAGCACGGCAACCCGAATACGCCGGCGCGCTTCGTCAAGGGCAAGGACACGTGGAAGACGGACGCGACGCCCGCCGTCAAGACGGCGCCGCGACGCATCGTCTGAACACCCTGATTGGGCGGGGTCGTGCTGCCGATCTGTCGACGCAGGTGACGGATTCGCGATCACTGGCCCGGATAGTGCCCGGCCGCGATGTCCTCCAGCAGCGTCGCGTGCGTCGGCGTCCAACCGAGCAGTTCGCGCGTGCGCGCGCTGGACGCCGGCGCGTCGGCGCCGAAGAACATGCCCAGCCAGTCGAAGTGCGCCTTCGCGCGGTCGGCGGGAATCGATTCGACCGGCACGTGCAGGAACCGGCCGATCGCGGCGGCGATGTCGCGCGTCGCGATGCCTTCCTCCGCGACGGCGTGCAACACGGTGCCGGGTGTCGCCTTGTCCACGGCCAGCTGGACGAGCCTGCCGGCGTCGAGGCGGTTCACGGCCGGCCAGCGGTTCAGGCCCTCGCCGATGAAGGCGGAGACGCCCTTCGCGCGCGCGATGCCCGCCAGCACCGCGACGAAGCCGTGGTCGCCGCCCGCGCCGTGCACGGTCGGGGCGAAGCGCACGACGATGGATCGCACGCCGCGCTCGGCGAGACCCAGCGTGTGCGCCGCGTTGCCCGTGCGTGGGTGCACGGCGGCGTTCGGCATGTCGGCCTCGGTGCCCACGCGCCCGGGCGCGAGTCCCAGCGTGCCCGACGCGATGAGCAGTGGGCCGCCCGATCCTTGCAGGACGTCGGCGAAGGCGTCGATGGCCGCGCGATCGGTCTGCGCGGCGGCGGCCATCTGCGAGAAGTCGTGGTTGTAGCCGAGATGCACGACGCCCTCGGCCCGGGCCGCCGCGGCGCGCAGGCCGGCGAGGTCGTCCAGGCTGCCGCGCACCACCTCGGCGCCCAGCTTGGCGACCTTGGCCGCGGCGTCGTCCGTGCGGGCGAGTCCGAGCACGTGGTGTCCTGCGGCGATGAGTTCCTTGACGCTGGCCGAGCCGATCCAGCCCGATGCGCCGGTGACGAGAATCTTCATGGGATGCTCCATTGATGTCATTGAGTGACATCAGTATAGCCTTATGATGTCACACTGTGTCAACACCCTTTTGAGAGAAGCATGGGCCGCTGGGATCCCGACGCCGCAGGCCGCTTTCGCGCGGCCGCCATGGAACTGTTCGGCGAGATCGGCTACGAACAGACGACCGTGGCCGCCATTGCCGAGCGCGCGGGCCTGACGGCGCGCACGTTCTTCCGCTACTTCACGGACAAGCGCGAAGTGCTCTTCAGCGGCTCCGAGCGGCTGCAGACGTTGATGGTGGACGCGCTCGCCAAGGCGCCTGCGGACGCCTCGCCCATCGACGCCGTCGCCGCTGCGCTGGCCGCGCCGGCCGAGTTCTTCAACGACGAGCTGCGCCCGTTCTCGCGCCTGCGCAACACGGTGATTGCCGCCAATGCGGAGCTGCACGAGCGCGAGCTGATCAAGATGGCCAAGCTGTCGGCGGCGCTCGCGGGCGCGCTTCGTGGACGCGGTGTCGGCGAGCCCGACGCGAGCCTGGTGGCCGAGGCGGGCATCGCCGTCTTCCGGGTTGCGTTCGCGCAATGGGTCGGCGAGTCCGAGCGACGCGGCTACGGCGAGATCGTGGACGAATCGCTCGCGCGGCTGAGAGCGCTCACGGTCCGCTGACCGGCCCATTTCCCGAGCAGCGAACCGCAGTGGTCAGGGCCTCGCCGACGGTTCTCATTCAATCTCGGATAACTGCATCGAGTCGAAACAAGAGCTTTCCGATTGCCGCCACTGCGTGAGCCGGCTGAGCTTGGGCCGTCTTCACCAACGTGATCGGGAGCCAGCTTTTGCGTTCGGACTCCGGGATGGGAGCGATTGCGAAATTCTCGGTACCCGCCGCGGCGACCCGCGGGCCGATCGCTGCCGGTTCGGAAAACGCGCTTCTGGCTGAACTCATGCCTCAAGGCGAAGGCGACTTCATCGGCTCAGCAAGCTGACTTTTGCCGTGCCATCTTTTCCTGTCGAGACAAGATGTGGCGGCGAATTCGCGGCGGTTGTGGCGATCAGGCCAGGCGATGTTCCAACGGGCAGCCTGGCGAACGACGTGATGCGAGGTAGTCTTCGATGAGTTCGTGCTCGCATCGCCATGGAAGATGCCATATTCCTCGAAACCACCGAGGCCGGCGGGTGCCGCGGCGAAGGTGTTGGTCTCGGTGGCAAGCTGCGCAACAAATATTTTCATGAGAGGGAGCTCGGTCGGAAGGATGGAAGGCGCGGAGATGTTGGCGTCAATCGCCAACACGTTCGAACAGCATGCGACGGGTGCGGAGGCTATCGACACGCAGCGCCGTCACGCGGCCCTCCTTGCGCTCGACGGTGATCGACGCGCCAAACGGAAGGGAGGACACAAACGTCTTCGCGCCGAACACGTCGGGCGAGAACGCCTCCAGGGTCCATGTGTTGACACCCCACTTGCCGGATATTTTCAGCTCCAGCACCTCGCCGTCGAAGGCAATGCGTGCGTCGGCATCGAGGTCGTGCGCGCGGTACCGACCCACCAAGGCCTGACCTGCCTCCGACAAGAGCGGCGCCGCCTCGGGCAATCGCTCCAGACGGTGCACATGACCCGCCTCGCGCACTTGCAGGCTTGCTGGCGCGGCGCCCTCGGTGGCCAACTCCTTGGTGTCGATCACGAATGGGCCGACCGCGGCGTCCTCGAAGCCCAGTCGCAGCGACTCGCCTTCGTCGCGCAGCGGCGCCGGCCCGAAGTTGTAGAGCAGCAGACCGAGCTTGCCGGCGGCGTCGGCAAAACTGACCGTCAGGCCCGAATCCGACGCATGGTAGCGGGTACCCATCATCGGCTTGAAGCGCGCGGCATCGGCTTTGGGCTCGGGCGCGGCCAGTATCTCGTCACCCAGCAGGGTGTCGATCACCTTGTTCGCCAACGCTGCCGGGCTCGAGGTGATGCCATTGGCGATGATGATGATGTCCAGGCCGTGCGCAGGCACGGTGATCATCTGGCACGTGCCGCCGATCACGCCGCCACCGTGATGGATCACGTCGACGCCGCGGTACGAGTGCGACATCAGGCCCAGTGCATAGGGGTTCACGGTGCCGTTGTTCAGGCGCGTGCGTGTCGTCATTTGCTCCCAGCTCTTCTCGCTGCCCACCTTTTTGGGTCCGCGCAGGTGCGCCAGCCAAAGAAGCATGTCGTCGACCGTGGACACCATCGCGCCCTCGCCGAGCACCTCTTCGGTCGGGAAGAGGCCGCGCCGCAAGCTGCCGTCCGGCATCGGCACATGCAGGGCGGCAATGCCGCGCGTGATGATGAAGTCGCTCGGCACCGAGTCGGTGTCGACCATGCTCAGCGGCATGAAGATGCGCTCCTTCAGGAAGCTCTCGAACGGCATGCCGCTGACGCGCTCGATGACGAGCGACAGCATGTGGTAGCCACCGTTGTTGTAGATCATCTTCTCGCCTGGCGCGAAGTTGACCTCGCGCTGGCGCACCTGCACCGCCAGCGCCACGCCCTTGGGCTTGATCGCCATGCCCTCGGCCATGAAGCCGGCATCGAGGTAGCAGCGGTAGCCGCCGGTGTGCGACATGAACTGACGCAGCGTCGGCTCGCCTTTCAGCGCAGGCAGCTCGGGCAGGTAGATGCGTGCGCTGACATCGAGGTCGAGCTTGCCTTCCTCCGCCAAAAGCAGGGCCGCGAGGCAGGTGAAATGCTTGCTTGTCGAGCCGATGCGCATGCGCGTCCGTGGGGTGTTGGCCACTCCGAGCTCGACGCTGGCCAGGCCGAAGGCACGTCGATACAGGGTCTTGCCATGCTGGGCGACGCCGATCACCAGCCCCGGCGCATCACTGCGGTTGAAGGACTGGAAGATGTCGTCGAGCGCAGCTGCGCCGGTCTTCTTCTCTGCGGGTTTGACTTCACTGACAGACGATTCGCTCATACAAGGCTCCTTGCGGATTGAGGATTGAGGATGTGGGATGCACTACTTGTTTGCGGATGCAGGGTCGCGGCGCGCGTACTCGAGAGGCTCGGGCCGCCTTATGCTTTCTAGCCGCGAAATCGCGCGGGCGAAAAGGCCTCTGCATCGGTGTAAGGAATTTCGCCGTCCATCAGGTCGGCAAGCAACCTGGCGCTCGCGGGGCCCAAGGTGAAGCCGTGATGGCCATGCCCGCAGTTGATCCATAGACCGGGGTGGCGCGGGGCGGCTCCGATGATCGGTTTCATGTCCGCGCAGCAGGGACGGAGGCCCATCCATGGTTGGCCCTCGACGGGTCGACCTAGTTCGAGCAGTTCGCGAGCCCGGGCTTCCGCGCCATGGAGCTGCCGCGGCGTGGGCTTGGCGTCCTGGCGGGCGATCTCCGCACCGCTGGTGATGCGCAGCCCGCGCTGCTGCGGCGAAAGCACGTAGCCGACTTCGGCATCCAGCGTTGGCACGTTCAGCTTGGCCCCACCCACAAAATGACGGTGGTAGCCGCGCTTGATGAAGAGTGGCCATAGATATCCCAGACGCCGAGCGACTTCGCCAGACCAAGCACCCATTGCCACCACTGCATGGTCCGCCTGGACGACCCCGTCCCTTGTCTGCGCCTGCCACTTGGTGCCGCATTTGCGCAGGCTGCTCGCATCGCCGTTGAAGAGCATTCCGCCCCGCTGCTGAAACAACTCGGCATAGCGCTGCACCAGCGCACCCGGGTTTGTAACGCTCCAAGAATCGAGCCAGTGCACAGCGCCCGCCAGCGGATTGAGGAAACCAGGCTCGGCTGCGGCCAGTTCCTTGGAGCTCAGTGCGGAATGTCGAATCTCATAGTCGCGCTGCAAGCGATGCGCCTGCAACATCGCGGTATCGAATGCCTGCTCGGTGCGATAGACGAACCTCAGGCCGTCCCGTCTGAGGAGATCCCGCGCGCCAGCGAGTTCCATTACGCGCGAGTGCTCAGTGGTCGCATGCTGGATCAACCCTGCGTACTGTCGGCTGATGCCGCGATGCACGGGCGGCGACGACGCTCGCCAATACTGGACGAGTGCCGACCTGGCGGCCAGAACGCCGCCCACGTGGTAGTTCACATCGATGCCTCGTCGAAGCGCCACCGAAAGCAATGCGCGCCAATCTCGCGGCATCGCGTACGGCTCGACCGCTTCGCCTTGAATCAGCCCGGCGTTGCCATAGGACGCCTCTTCACCGGGCGGCCGACGATCCACAAGAACGACGTGGTGTCCGCGAAGCTGCAGTTCCAGCGCCGTGCACGTGCCGATCATCCCTGCACCCAGAACGAGAATGTCCCGTGCCATTTCAACTGTCGATGCCTTACTTGTTTGCGGATGCAGGGCCGCGGCGCGCGTACTCGAGAGTCCGGCGCAGCGACGGCGGCATTCAGAAAGGTGCGGTCAAGGTGATGCCCGCAGTCGCCGGTTGCTGCACGTTCACGAGCCAGGGGCCACCCAGGCTCAGTTGCTGAGAGCTCGCACCGAGCTCTGCGTGCCGGTTGAACACGTTCCGCACGAAGAATGCAAGCTGGACTCGCTTGAAATCCACCCCAGCCTGCAGGTCCGTGATGGCATATGCGGGCAGCCGGAGGTCGGGGCTGACCGAACTGCCCTCGAAGCCGGCGTGGCGCATGCCGACATAGCGTTCGGAGAATCCGACATAGCTCGGCAGCGCTGCCACCTGGAAGGCATAGTTCACGCCGAGGCTGGCAGACAACTTCGCGCTGTTCGGCAGCGGCACCCCGGAGGCAGCGACAGGAGAATCCTCCGTCGTCTTGCCGTCGCTCCAGGTCAGGGCGGCCGACACCTTCCAGTCGCGGACGGGCACCAGCGTCGCGGCCAGTTCGGCACCCTTGACTTCCGCCTTGCCGGCGTTCGTCAGATAGGACAGCGAATTGACGAAGCCGTATTGCTGGATGTCCTTCCATCGGATGTCGAAGACCGAAGTCGACAAGGACAACGCCTTGTCCAGCAGATCGGCCTTGTAGCCCGCCTCGTAGCTCCAGAGGGAGTCGTGCTGGTATGTCGCGGGAATCAGGAGCTTTCCGGTCGTGTCGTAGATCGGGGTGTTCGGGCCGCCGGGTCGGTAGCCGCTGGCCGCGCGCACGTAGACATTGCTGTACGTGGTCAATGCATAACGTGCGGTCGCCAGATAGGTGCGGGCGGTCTCGGCGGACTTGTTGTCGACGTCGTTGGAGCCGCCAACCAACAGGCCATCGTCAGCTACCTCGAGCTTCTGGGTGCTGCGCGCGACGCGCATGCCCGCCGTCAGCGACAGGCGCTTCATTGGATTCCACGTGACATCGCCGTAAACGGCTGACTCCTCGAATTTCGAGGGAATCGTGGCGTTCGCTAGCGTCGGCCCCGGGGCTCCGCCGGCCACTGTTGTATCGATGCCCTGGAGATTCAGCCCACTCTCGTGGTTGTAATAGGCGCCGGCGATCCACTCGAATTCATGGCCGGCCGGAGAGGTCAGTCGAAACTCCTGAGTGGTGCGTCTAAGTCTCAGCCCGTTCGCGAAGGGCACCGTCTCGATGCCCATTCCTGGCAGGAGCGCGGCATAAACGCCGCCGTCAAGGACGCTCGCCGCCTTGCGGAGTTGGGTCGACGTGATCGAGTTCAGGCGTGCCCAGCCAAAATCGTATTCGAGGTCTGCCGAAACAAGCGTCGTCGTTGTCTCGTAGGGCTGCTGCACGTCTTGCTGACCGATGTACGGTCCCTTGATCGGCTGGTTGGTTGCGCCGTTGTAGGTCACCCAGTCCAATCCGTCGCGATGAATGGTTTCAGTCATCGCGGTCAGCTTGAGGCTGAACTTGCTGCTCGGCTCGATGAGCGCAGACGCGCGCAAGCCCCTGCTCGTGCCCCTGTTGGCCTCATTTCGCGGCGCCGCTCCGACGTCATCCACGTAGCCAGGCGCGTCGTCGTTGAATCCCGAGATCCTCACGGCGGCAATCCCTTCCTTGATCGGAACATTCACGACACCGCTGACCGTGTTGCCCCATCCACCGCCCTTGACCTTGCTGGCGCCCACGCTGAGGCTTCCGCCGAAGTCGTAGGTATCGGGCGTGTTCGTGACGTACTTCAGCAACCCGCCCATCGAGCTCGCGCCGTACAACGTGCCCTGGGGCCCCTTGAGCACCTCGATGTGATTGAGATCGAGCAGGCTCATGTCGAATCCGTTTCGCGAGCCGGCCACCCACGCACTGCTGGAGCCGACCGCAACGTCGTCCACGTAGACCCCGACGAGAGGCGCCACCTCGTCACCCGCGGAAACGCCGCGAATGGTCACGCTGTCCCCGCCGGAGCCCCCATTGGTCTTGACGTTGACGCCGGGCTCGTTCGACATGTAATCCACCAGCGTCTTGGCGCCAGCGTCCTGCAACTCCTTTGACGAAACGACATCGACCTGGAGCGGGACTTCACGTGCAGGCTCGCGGCGACGCATCGCAGAAATGACGACCGTCGTCAGCGTATCGCCGCCCGCGTCACTCTTCTCGACGGAAGATGCCGCGCTCGCGGAGGCAGCCGCGGCCGATTGCGCGTAGGTCGCGACGGAGCACGACAACAGGACGGCCGCACCGACAGCATGCCGAACTGCGACCTGTTGAAGATTCCTTGGGATCAAGTTCTCGTTTGACATCACCACTCCTGGGTTGAAGGACAGTTTCGGGTTGCGAAGATCCGAGCCAGCATCACTGTTCGACGGTTGCAAGGACTTTTCAGGACGACAGACGGCTTCGCCATCGACATGCAAGTCGAGCGATCTCGTTGCGATTGAGGTTCGTGATCCGGCCGTTCGTGCGCGAGTTCCGCAGGCGCGCAGGCTTGCCGGGCGAGGCGCCGGGCTTATGTCACAGGGCGAACGCCAGTTCCATCCGTCGCCACGCTGCCGAGCGGATCGGCGATGCGTGGGTGGAAGTTCATGTCTCGCTTGCGTCGATAGGGAAGCGACGCGAAATTCATCTGGATCGCCCCGGGCGTTGCGACCGAGACGACGTGACTGGCTATGGCGCTGAAGTCGGCCCGGAAGTGAGCGCTCGACTTGACCACCACGATCCGCTTGTCGCCCAGGGTGATGCCGAGCCCGGTAAAGGCGTCCCGGCTGAAGACCTGAGACCTGAGCGAGGTGAGAACGACATCCACCTCGCCGATCCGGACCCACGCGCTCGCACCAAGCTGGCCCTTGTTGCCGAAGACCGATTGTTCGTGTTCGGGTGCCAGTGCCATCACCTTCACGATGGCGTCCAGCGGATCACCCGATGTCGGACCCAGCTTGCCGCCAAGGCGCAACGGCAATTGCGCGCCGATACCCGCCTCCTCGCAGATCCGGACGGCGCCGGGATCGTAGAGCGCTCCGAACGCGCTCGGCCCGATCCCCGACGCCAGCAGGCCGCGCAGCAGATGCGTGGTATCGCCGGGAGCGCCCCCGCCAGGGTTGTCCGCAGTGTCTGCCATGACGATCAAGCCGGCCATGCCGTGGGCGTGTGCGAGCGCCTCATCGACAGTGGGCATGCTCGGAAGCAACTCGTTGCGCATCGAATACATCAGGCGGCCGAGCCGCTCTGCAGTTGCCTCCGCTTTCGCGCGATCGCCGTCGGCCACCACCAGTAAACGCGTGCCGGCCTCTGCCTGGTCGCCCCAGGGAAATCCGTGCGCCAGGCTCACCGACAGGATGCCGCGCTCGCGCTCCGCGTCCTTGAACAACTGCACGATGCCGTCCATCGGCGCCACGGTCGTGGGATAGAAGCCGACCATGCGGCAATCGAACAGCGCAGACACTGGCTTGGCCGTGCCGGCAGCCTGTGCCGCACAGATCGCATATAGCTCGCGCGCACGGTCGTTCCAGTCCGTATGGGGGTATTCCTTCATGATGACGATCGCGTCGGCGGTGGACACCATCGTGGCCGTCAAGTGGCAATGTGGATCCAGTTCCACCCCGATTGACACATCGGGCCCGACAATCGCACGGACGCGCAGGAGCAGGTCCCCCTCGCAATCGTCGCAATGGGTGGCGATCATCGCGCCGTGCAGCGCCAGCAGGACCATGTCCACCTTGCCGGCGGCGCGCAGGTCGTCAAGGATCATGTCGCGCAGTTGCTCGTAAGCCAGTTGAACGGTCGGGCCGGCCGGCTGCGCCATGGCCGAGATGCTCTCGAACACGGTCCAGCCATCCGCCTCCGCCAAGGTGCGAAAGGGGCTCAGCACGGCTCCCATGCCGTCGGGGTCGGAGAGGCTGGCATCGCGTCTCACCATCGCATCCGTGAAGGCGGCCAGGCCTGTCGGGATGGGCGCGAAGCTATTGGTCTCCGTGATCAACGCCGCGGTGAAGACCACGCGTTCTGAAGGTTCTGTCATGGTGTGTACTCGTTTCCTGTCAGCGGATATGCTCTTCGACCTGCCCGCTCAGCCGCGTTCGGCCGCGAGCGCGTAAGCCGTGTTGAGCGCCATGGAGAAGAGTTGTGCGCGCGGATAGCGGACTTCGTCCGGCGTCGCAGATCCGCCCATATGGACGGTGGCGGCGGTGGCCACGGCGACCCCGCGCGCGACATCGATCCAGGTCGATGAGCGGCATCCGCCGGTGGAGCCCGGATGGCCCCAGACTTCGCTACCTGCCCAGGCGCGGCGTTCGAGTCCCAGCCCGTATTCGGCGCCCATGCTCATGGGCGAATACGGCGACGCCGATGGCTTCAACGTTTCTGCAGCCAGGTCCTGGAGCGAGATTCCGAGCGGGCTGTCGTCTCGCATCAGGCTGGCATAGATGGCGAGAATGTCGTCGGCAGTCGCTAGTCCGTCGCCGGCACCGAAGGCCCAGCTGAGGTAGCCGGACGTGTCCACTGGAGCGGGGGCCATCTGGACGGTCATGTAGCAGTGCATCCGCTCGCCTGCTGGCACGTGGCCGCCGAAGCCGGACGCCTTCAGCCCGAGCGGCTTCACGATCCGTTCGGTTGCGACATCGCCATAGGACTTGCCGCAGATGGTCTCGATGAGCATTGCCGCGATCACCCAGCCGGTGTTGGTGTAGTCGAAGCGTTCACCGGGCTCGAAGATCTGGCCCTGCGGCAAGGCGAGCGCCAGCAGGTCGCGCGGCGCGAGGTTGATGCGCGGATCGTTGCGCGCGCTGAACAGTGGAGTGACGTATTCGCCAAGGCCCGAGGAGTTCATCAGCAGGTGGCGGACGGTGATGCGGCGGTCGATCGGAAGTTCGAGGTGCCGGGCTACCGGATCGTCGAGGTCCAGAAGCCCGTCGCGCGCCATCAGGACGACGATCATCGCGGTGATCGTCTTGCTCTGGCTCCCGATCTGGAAGACGTCCCCGGGTTGCACCACCCGGCTCTTCTCGAGGTTGGAATGGCCCGCCGTGAAGGTCATGCGACCGATGCCGTCGACATCGATGGCCACCAGCGCGCCAAGATTGCCGAGACGGTCGACGAAGTCCGTCACCAGTTGGTCGAGCCTGGCGAGTGCGTCAGCGGCGAGTGGCCTGACGGCGGGAAAATTGCTGTGTTGTGTCATTGCTTTCCTGATGAATCAAGCGAGGTCGCCCATTTGCATGAGCATGGCTGCAGCGCTGCCCGAAAGCGGCCATGCGAGCTTGAAATCCTTGGGAGGCTCGACACCGAGAAGGTGCCGCACTAGGTAGGTCCAGAGCCGTTGCATGGCATAGGGACTCTCTACAAGAACGCCGTGCGTCGCTCCGGGAACGATGAGCTGGTCGAACTCCTTGCCGGCGGCTATCAGTGCCGCCGACAGGGCCAGCGTGTGGCCCGGATGGACGTTGTCGTCCAAGTCCCCATGCATCAGCAGCAGCTTGCCCTGCAGCTTGTGCGCGGCGAACGCATTCGCCTGCTCGTCGCGCTCGGGGGTGCCCGGCCGGCCACCGTACTTGTCGAGCCAGTGGGCGACGTAGTTGCGGACGTCGTGGTTGCCGCAGACGGCGACTCCGACTTTGAAGGTCTCCGGGTAGTCGAACAGGGCCCTGGCGGTGGCATGACCGCCGCCCGATTGCCCACAGATGCCGACCCGGTGTCGATCGAGGAATGCATGACGCTGGCAGAGCTGTTCGATCACGGCGACGTGGTCACCGAGTTGAGGCTCGAGCAGTCGACCCCGGCCATCCTGATGAAAGGCGCGATCCCGGCTGGGCATGCCGCGCGTTTCAAGGACGATGCCGACCATTCCCAATTCGGCGATGGCCTGCAATGTGAGCACGTTCGCGTTTGGAAAGCGTCGCGTGAACCAGTTGATCTGGGGGCCGGGATAGATGTAGTCGACCAGCGGGTACGACTTCGACGGATCGAAATCCGATGGAACGACCATCGCGCCGACCAACTTTGTCTTGCCATCGGCGGCGAGCGCCTCGAAGCGCCGCGGCTTGGGCGCGTGCCAAGACGCATCGATGTCGACACAGGCCATTTCGATCTGCCGACCGCTCTCGAGATCGATCAACACCCATCGGGTCGGAATGTCGGCGCTTCCCAGGCACGCCGCGACATGACGCCCGTCGCCAGACACACCGCTCGATGCATAGGACGGGCGGAAGGGCCTGTATTGATCGACGCCGGAGATCGGGTCGGGCTTGACCAGGAGATCGCCGTCGGCGGCGAAGATCGTCTCGAAGCCGCTGCCGTCGAAGTCGACGGCGCACAAGCGGCGATGGGCCGGATCGCTGTCTTCCTCGAAGCCGCTGGCAAGAAACAGGATGCGGCGCCTTGCTTCGTCCACATGGATCAGTTCGCGCACGACCCAGGGTCCGTCGGTGATCCGGTTCTTGCATGCGCCAGTTGCCAGGTCGTGCAGATAGAGGTGGCCGCGACCGTCGGCCTCCGAATACCAGATGAGTTCACCGGTCGCCTCGAGCGGCCGCACCATCGGCTGTCCGAGCAGGAACGGATGGAGATCGATCCATCCACTTTCCGCGGTCTCGGTCAGTACGGTCCTGACCACGCCCGAGGCGAGATTCAAGGCCATCAGTGAGACGCTGGATGAATAGCGATCCCAGTCGAAGAACCAGAGCTCGTCGTTCGTCACCCAGCATTGGCGATACATGAACGGAGAGAAGACCTGGGTGAGCACCCTCAGTTCCCCGGTGCGGACGGTGCGGCCACTGGCCAGGTGAAAGGCTATGAACTCCGCGCGCGGCGGCTCGACATCGGGCCCGGCGATCTTGTAGCGGTGCAGCACGGGACGGCCGCCATCGGCCGGCGCATGTTCGACCAGGCCGCCCTCGGGCAGATGGCGTTCATCGATCCTGTGGGTCACGAACCATTGCGAATCGCGCGACCACATACCCGCCGGCATGCGTCCCTTGCTGGTCGCGATCGGCTGCGCGCCGGATTCGGGCATGGCGCCGTAGGCGTACCACGCCTCGCCGTCGATGGTCAGACGCCTGGTGGCTCCCGAGGCCAGTTCCTTCACGGCGACATCATGTCCGTCGAGGACGCATGCGTACAGGCCGTCGGGCGATCGAAGTTGCATGACGGGCTCGAGCTTCGACGCCGCGACGAGAGTTGGGCCGCGGAGATCGACTTGGAAGACGTCGAGACCCAGCATGACCACGAGCGTCCTCGCATCCGGCATCTCGTAGTGCGCCGAAGCCAGGTCCGCTACGGAAACGGGCTTGCCCAAGCGGGCCGCGATCAGATCGACCAGCGCCTCCATCGGCAACACCGGGCCCACTTGGCCGTTGGTCGAGTTCGCGATCGACGGCACGCGGCGCTGGATTCCCTCGATTACGTCGGAGACGCAGAAGAAAAATCGATGGTCGTCGATCCAGTAGCCGTCGTGGACCATGCCGGACAGCTTGGGGGCGACATGCTGCGGAAGAAACGCCGCCGCTTTCTGGAAGCGTTCGACGGTCATCCGCTCAACGGAGGTTGTGCTCATTTCTTGGTTCACTGAAGGATGCTTTCGGTGTTGGTGGAGTTACTTCGGCTTGCAATCCAGAAGCTCAGCGTCGCTGCGATTTGCAATGGCACAGACACCAGCGCGATGCCCTGGCCGATCATGTGATCGCCACCGAGACGCCGGCTGACGTAGCCAACCACCGGGGCGCAGGTCATGCCGGCGATGGCGATCAGGATCACGTAGGCGCCCATGCACAACCCGCGCAATTCGTTGGGGATCTGGAAGTTGATTGCAATGATGGGGACGGCGAGCGCGATGCCGTTGAAGAGCAGGTAGAGCGCGCAGAGCACCGCGAATCCCGCCGCGCTCGGCATCAAGCCCATCAACGTGCACGGGATGCACAGAGCGGCAAGTGCCGCTGCCGGCAGCATGAGCGCCCGATTGCCGCCCCGGGCGCGAGCAAAATTGACGAGCTTGCCCGTGGTGATGAACGCCAGCAGACTGGTGACGATCGTGATGAGGCTGGATGCGGCGGCAAAGTCTCCGGGCTGCAGCTTGTACAGCCGCATCAGAGCTGGCGCGAACCAGGTGGCGATGCCGGCCATCACCCCCGATACGCACATCAAGGCGGCGAAGACGGGTACCAGGAAACGCCGATATTCCCAGAGCTCCCGAAACGATCCCTTGCCGGCATTGCCGGTCTCCATGCGCGCAGGCTCGCGCATCGCAAAAATCAGCGGGACGATGAGGATTCCAATCGCAGCGAAGACGAGCGAGACCATGCGCCACGGCGCAAGTCCGCCGAGCAATTGCGGATCCGCCGCAACGGCCTTGACCAGAGCCGAATAGCCCAGCCCGCCGATGAGGAGCGCGCCGACCTGGCCAAGCGTCTGGCCGATGGGGTAGCTGAGAGTGCCGAAGGCACGCTTGTCGGGTGCGAAAAAGTCCGAAAGCAGTGACATCGCCGCTGGATAAACGACCGCAGAGGCCACGCCGGTCACGACTTTCGACAGCACGAGCATCGCGAGCGTATGCGACAGGGCCGACAAGGCGAGCCCGCCGCAACTCAGCAACATGGCTGCAAGCAGGAGCCGCGTTCGCGACACCCGATCAACCACCATGCCAGCCGGAACGGCAAGCAAGCCATAGGCAGCGAAATAGGCGGTGCCATAGGCCAAGCCGACTTGAACGTCGCTAAGGCCGAGTTCGCGCTTGATGGGTTCGGTGAGCAGTCCCACGACCTGGAGGTCCATCGCCCCGAACAAGCCAACCAGCGCCAGGACGAGTTGAGCGTAGCGGGCGCGCCCGAGGCTTGGGTAAGACGCTTTCATCGCGGCCCCGTTGACTCCATGGCCCCGGGCGCTCGCGGCGCCGACCCACTCGTTTCCAGACGCGCACTCGTGGCTAAGATGCCTGGCTCGTTTCGGCGCACGGCGGGTTGCGCTTCGCTCGCCGGCAACGACGAGCCGACCGTCGTTTGCAGAATGATGTACACAGCGAGTAGCGCTTGATTGGTCATCTGAACTCCGTTTGCAGGGACGGCATGGGCGATGCAACGCCTCAAGGCCACTAGATTCAGCTGTCCAAATCCAGCCGACAACTGCATACTACACATTTGGGTAGTGGCTGACTACACTTTTGTGTAGGTACTTTCGATAAGGGAACTTCGCCGTCATGCAATTGATCTTCGACACCGCTCATGTCTCGCACGGTTCTTCCTCTGCCGCATCGCGGCAGACGTTTGTCCGGCCGAGGTCGGCAACATGAATCAACGGCCTGATACCGAGAACCAACCCGTGGGCCGTCTTCGTCTACTCGAGGCCGCCGTGCGCCTGTTCGGTCGCGACGGCTTCGACGGCACGTCGCTGCGTGCACTGGCAGACGAGGCAGAGGTGTCATGGGGTTTGATCCGGTTTTATTTCGGATCAAAGGAAGGGCTGCGCGACGCGGCGGAAGAACTGGTGCTCGCGCGCTACCTCGGCCTGGTTGCAGAAGGGTCGAAGGCCGCTAACCTGCAAGCCATCTTTGATCGCATCGACATCGAGACGCAGCTGCCCGACGATGCACGCTTCCTTCGTCGGGCCCTTATCGAAGATCGTCCTATCGCGCAGAGCTTCCTGCAGCAACTGTTCGCAACGCAACAGGCCGTCATCAGCCACAGCACCTTGCTAACGGACTTTCCCGAAGAAGCCTGGTTGGTCGATCCGATCCGTTCTGTTGCGGCGCGTCTCGGCTACCTCATCTTGGCACCCCAGATCAAGGCGCTCTTGGGGCGCGACGTCTTCTCCGCATCTGAACTCAAGCTGCGCAATAGCTCTACGTTTCGCGAAGCGGAGTTGATCCGTCTGGGTCTTGAGGCGGAGCGGCAGCGCAAGCGAAACAATGCGGAGGACTGAGACGACGTTGCTTCGAAGCGCCGGATCCGGGACTTCCATGCCGTGGCCAGACGATTTCCTCGAGGAGGTGGCCATCGACGCCAGCAAAGCGGTTCGATCTCCTGTTGCATGGCCCTCGAGTCCGCTGCGCCATCGTCAACGCGCAAAGAACTTCCAGTTGCCCTCGGAGATGACTTCGACGGAGCCATCGGCGACCATGATGGCTGTCTGGTCGTCGATCGCGTAGGACGGGCACCCGAGGCCGGTGGCCCATTTCTCAGCGCAGGCCATGGTGTTCTCCGGAAAATCCGGATAGTCCAGGTGAGGGAAGATCGAGAAGTCGACGACGCCCAGCGCGAGGTCGTTTCCGGTAATGGGCGGCTTCGTCTCGACAAAGTCGTCGCCGACGCGGGGAGTCATCACCATGCTCCCGGCACTGAGGCCGACCCAGACCATGTCGGGCAGCGAAGGCAGGAGGTCGGCGAGGCCGGATTGCCGCATCCAATGGCACAGGTACAGCGCATCGCCGCCGTTGACCAGCAGGACGTCCGCCTCCTGCACCCAGCCCATCCAGCGCTCCTTGGCGATGCTGGGCAGCGCAGTGAGTTCGAGTACGCCCACGGATTTCCACCCCAGTTCGCACATCGGGGTGGATGCCTTGCCGGCGATGAAACGCCAGGCGCCGGCCGGTGAGCCCATCGGGTGTCCGTACCCCGCGGTGGGGATGCACAGTGCGTTGCACTCGGCGATCGGCTTGGGCAGGAGCCCGAGCAGCGCGTCGTGGATGCTGGCGTTCTTGATGCCGGCGGAAGTGAGGAGAAGTTTCATGATGCCTTTCCAGAACCTGGCTGACCGAGCCAGTCAAGGGAACGACGAATCCGGATGCAGGAAATCGACATCGTCCTGCCATTTCCTGCAGGCGGCTTGAACCCTGTTCATGGCGCTCGACAGCGGACATTCGTCGATGACGGCTCCTGGGCCGCTCAGCGACGTTTGCGACGCACCCCGGTGCAAGTCTTCCACAGTGCCCCGCAGGCCGTCGCTTCATTGGCATTTGCACTCGGATGGGCCATGACCTCTCATCCCGGCGGTTTGTGCCGGTGGATAGATCGGCACCATCTCCCCCCGCAATCCGACCGCATGACACCTCTTGGAACAGTCTTCTTCCTGCGAAGGAAATAGGCCGGCCACGAACGACAGACTCGTCGAAATTGCGATGAACGCGGCGAAGCCGAGGGCGACGGCGATTGCCGTTCTGCGTTTACGACTCGGCATTGAGTGCATCGCGGTTTGAAAGTGCTGACTCGGCCCCAGCATACCGTCCGAAAGCGGCCACCGGCGATCGTCCGCACCTGGCCGACTGTTGCCACCCGCATTCCGAGCCCTCGTCAGTCGCGTCCTGTCGCAGCCGAGTTCACGTAACCGCTCCAGGTCGGCAATCATTTCGGCCCCCTCCGTCGCTCGCTCGGCGATAGGCGGCCACCTCCTTCCTTCCCGTGACAAAGGTCGTCCGCAGGGATCGAAAGGCGCGTCGAAATACGCGACCTGGCATGCCTCGGCCGAAGGCCCAGGCGGGATCCGCACGGCGTCGTTGCTGCATGTCGCCGCATGGGAGCGCGTGTCCGGCGCGGGACAGGTCGTGCGACGGCACGCAATGCCGCGCACTCTCTCCGCGGTCGTCCTGCGTTCAGGCGGCCGTCGAGGGTCCGAGGCTGCTGCTGCCGCCCGTCAATGCTTCGAGGAGGGCCAGCGCGCGCGGCCATTCTCCGAATCCGGAGGCCGGATTCAGGTGCCCCACCGGGCCCAGGTTGACCAGCTGACTGCCCCATGTGCGCGCCAACTCGCTGGTGCGCTCGAAACTCGCGAGCGGGTCGTCGATGCTGGCCGCTACGATGGATGGGAATGGCAGCGGCTGACGCGGCAGCGGCAGCCAGCCGTTGTCCCGCAGCGAGGCCACGGTCGGATAGCCAGCGGGCATCGGGGTCTCGAGGTCGGCTGGCGTGGCCAGCAAGGCGCCTTCGATGCGGCGCGTGCCCGAGGCGGCCCAATGCGCGGTCATGATCGCGCCGGCGCTGTGCGCCACGATGACCACGGGGCCGTCGATCAGCGCGAGCTCGCGTTCGATCGCGGCGACACGGGCGATGCGGCTCAGCTTGTCGTGCTCAAGCGGGGGAACCGTGCGCGCGCGCTCGAGCTTGGCGACGAACAGCGTCTGCCAGTGGTTGGCAACGTGGTCGCGCAACCCTGGCACCACAAGCACGGTGGCCGGCAATCGGATCATCGGCAATTCATCCGGGCAGCCCAGGGCATTCGCGCAGGCTCAGTACGTCCGTTCGCCAACGATGCCGGCGCGCTCCATCTTGCGATGGCACGGCGGATAGTCCATGACGGCGTAGTGCTGCGTCGAACGGTTGTCCCAGAACGCGACGCTGTTCTTCTTCCAGCGGAAGCGCACCTGGTATTCGGGAATGTTGGCCTGGCTGATCAGGTAGTTCAGCAGGTGGCTGGCACCGGGCACGGCGTCCTGCCCGAAACGCACGTTGGCGGCGGTGTGGAAGTTGGTGAAGTGCGTGGCGAAGGCATTGACGAACAGCACCTTCTCGCCGGTCTCCGGATGCGTGCGCACGACTGGATGCTCCGCATCCGGGAACTGGGCCTTCAGCGCCAGGCGCTTCTCGATCGGCATGGCGGCGCCGAAGCTCGCCTCGATGCTGTGGCGCGCCCGCAAGTGGGCGATCTTCGCCTTCACGTCGTCGGGCAGGCGCGCATAGGCCTCCACCATGTTGGCCCAGGCGGTGTCGCCGCCGACGGGTGGGCACTCCACGCAACGCAGCACGCAGCCGAACGGCGGCGCGTCGCGCCAGGTGGCGTCCGTGTGCCAGGCGTTCTCATAGCGATCGTTGGGCACCTCGGGCGACTTGTAGATGCGCACCAGGCCCGGGTAGTCCGGGTCGCTGCCGACGACAGGATGGCTCTCGAGTTCGCCGAAACGGCGCGCAAAGGCCACATGCGCGGCGCGGCTGACGTCCTGATCGCGGAAGAACAGCACGCGATGCTTCAGCAGCAGCGCTCGGATCTCGGCGATCAAGCCGTCGTCCTCCGCGGCCGCCGCCAGGCTCACGTTGCCGAGTTCCGCGCCGATGGTGCAGGTGAGCTGGTCGACCGTGATCGCCCGATCCAGCGACGTGGCACGGACGGCGGCCGTGGCCGCGATGCGTTCTTGACTCATGTTGCGTGCTCCTCGTACGGATACGACGGAAAGTGTTGACAAAGTATCTGGCCAAGAGGGTCACCCCGCTTGACTACGTCAGACCTCGACTTACCATTTCACGACAATTCCAAGACCACGAGACAGATGACCTTTCTTGTCCGCGCCGCCAGCCTGACGAACTACGCCGATGTCGCCCGCGCTGCTGGCCTGGATCCGGGGCGCATGCTGGCCGATGCCGGCCTCGGATCGGATGCGCTGCGCGAACCGGACCTGCGGGTGCCGGCCGAACGGGTGGCCCTGCTGCTCGAGAACTCGGCGGCGGCCTCCGGCATGGAGGCCTTCGGCTTGCGCATGGCCGAGACGCGCCAATTGTCCAACCTGGGGCCGGTCGGCCTCCTGATCCGCGACCAGCCGACGCTGCGCGAGTCGCTGTTCGTCCTGCTGCGCTATCACGCGATGCTCAACGGATCGCTTTCCATAATGATCGAGGAGGCGGCCGGCGTGGTCGTCATCCGCGAAGCGGTGGTCGTCGGCTCGGCGCAGCCGGTTCGTCAGGCGATCGAGCTGGCGATCGGCGTGATCCTGCGCCTGATGCGGCAGTCCCTCGGTCCCACCTGGCGTCCGCGGCGCGTCTGCTTCGCGCACGCGGCGCCGCGCGATACGAGCGTCCACATGCGCCTGTTCGGCCCCTGCGTGGAGTTCAACCACGACTTCGACGGCATCGTCTGCGCGAAGACGGATCTCGACTCCCCGAACCCGTCGGCAGATCCAGCCATGGCGCGCTACGCCCAGCAGCTGCTGGACGTGGCGATGGCCACGCAGGGTCCCACGATCCTGGACGACGTGCGGCGCACCGTGCTGCTGTTGCTGCCCAGCGGGCGCTGCAGCATCGAGCAGGTAGCCGAACATCTGGGCGTGGTCTGCCGCACGATCCAGCGCCGGCTCGCGGAGCAAGGCTTGAGCTTCTCGTCCCTGGTCAACGACCTGCGCGTCGAGCTGGCCACGCGCCACGTGACGGAGGGCGGGCGCCCCTTGACCGAAGTCGCGGCCATGCTCGGATTCTCGGCGCCGAGTGGCTTCTCGCGCTGGTATCACACGCAGTTCGGTTGCAGCGCCAAGGAGAGCCGCAACGCCGCCATGGCGCCCCGGCGCAAGCGCGCGGCATAGGGACAGGGCAGCGCGCGGCGCGGCCCGCTGCCACGCTCACGGGATGAGCACGGACGCTCCGATCGTCTTGCGCGACTCGAGCGCGCGATGCGCCTCGGCGGCGTCGGCCAGCGCGAAGGTCTGGTTCGGTTCGCTGACGATCTTGCCCTGCAGCACGAGGTCGAACAGCTCGTCGGCCATGTTCAGCAGGTTCGGCCGCGGCAGCGCGTAGTCGACCATCGCGGGCCGCGTGACCCACAGCGAGCCCTTGGCGGCCAGCAGCGTGACGTCGAACGACACCGGCCCCGATGACGAGCCGTTGCTCACCAGCGTGCCGCGCTTCTGCAGGCAATCCAGCGAGCCCATGAACGTGTCCTTGCCGACGGAGTCGTAGACCACCGGCACGCCCTTGCCGTCCGTGATCTCACGCACGCGCTCGACGAAGTTCTCGCGGTTGTAGTTGATCACGTGGGCGCAGCCGTTGGCGCGCGCGGCTTCGGCCTTCTCGTCGGAGCCGACGGTGCCGATCATGTTGACGCCGATCGCCCGCGCCCACTGGCAGGCGATCAGGCCGACGCCACCCGCGGCGGCGTGGTACAGGATCGTGTCGCCGGCCTTGAGCGGATAGACCTGCCGGAACAGGTACTGCGCGGTCAGGCCCTTCATGATGATGGTCGAGGCGGTGCGGTCGGAGATGCCGTCCGGCAACTTGATCAGGACGTCGGCCGGCATCACGCGGGCCTCGGAGTACGCCCCGAGCGGGCCAAGCATGTAGCCCACGCGGTCGCCCGCGGCCAGGAAGGTGACGCCCGGGCCGACGGCCTCGACGACGCCGACCGCGTCGGTGCCCAGCCCGTTGGGGAGCGGCGCCGGGTAGCGACCGATGCGGAAGTAGATGTCGATGAAGTTCACCGCGATGCCGGTATGGCGCACGCGCACCTGGCCGGGGCCGGGCTCGCCGACCTCGACGGTCTCGAACCTGAGCACCTCGGGACCGCCGGTCTCGTGGAAGCGGATGGCTTTGGTCATGGGATGTCCTTGCTGGTTTCGGGTTCAGGAATGGGCCGGGACGGCGCGCGGGGCGTCCTGCGCGGCGGCCACGTCGAGGTGCACGTCAGCGACGCTGAGCAGATCGGCCTCGTAGCTGCGCGACGCCTTCAGGAAGGCCAGCGCGGCGAGCACGCTGCACAGCGGGATGACGGCCATCGCCTGCTGCAGGTCCCACAGGTCGGACAGAACGCCGGCCAGGAACGGCCCCACCGCGAGGCCGAACAGGTTCTGGAACAACGACAGCACCGCCGAGCCCGTGGAACGCACGGCGGGATGGATCACGTCGATCACGACGGCCGCGACGACGCCCACGGAGCAGGTCATGACGAAGCCGCCGATGGCAATGAGCCTGAACTGCGCCGCGCCGGCGAACGGGCCGCCGAACGCGACGAGGAAGATGCCCACCGTTGCCAGGCAAAGCATGGCCAGGATGACCAGCTTGTTGCGGGAACGTCGGATGGCCAGCCGGTCGATCACGAGACCCCAGAACAGGCTTCCGAGGGCGCCGACCAGCACGACGAGCGCGGCCTGCTTCGATGCCTGCTGCGGCGCGATGCCGTCGAACCGATTGAGGTAGCTTGGCAACCAGGACCAGACGGCAGAGACCACGATCAGTTGCATCGCTGCGCCCACGCAGCTCCAGAGCACGGTTCGAGAGCGCGCCAGGGAAGTCGCGATGTGCCGCACCGAGTTGCCCACCGAACGCGTCGCGCGGTCGAGTTGCGGCGTCAGCGGCAGGGTCTTGTAGTCGCGCACGAGCGTGTACAGCAACGCGAGCACCAGGCCAGGCACGCCCACGACGCCGAACGCGGCCTTCCAGCCCCAGCGCGCCGCGATCACGCCGCCCAGGAGCACGCCCAGCACCGAGCCCAGTGAGGCAGCGGCGAAGAACGCGCCAAGCAAGGCCGAGCGCAGGCGACGCGGAAACAGGCTGGCGATCAGCGCAGCACCCACCGAGCCGTAGCCCGTCTCGCCGAGGCCCACCACCGCGCGTGCGACGAACAGCTGGACGTAGCTGCCGGCGAAGACGCAGGAGATCGTCGCCAGGCTCCAGGTGGTGGCCATCATCACGATGGCCTTCACGCGACTCAGGCGATCCGCCAGGAGGGCCACCGGGATGCCACCGATCGCGACGACGATCGAGATGATGGACACCAGCCCGCCGAGTTGCTTGTCCGAGAGTCCCCACTCCGCCTTCATGTGCGGGAACAGCGAGACGATGACCTGGCGGTCGATGTAGTCGAACAGCATCAGCGCGAACGTCATCGCGAAGGCGAACCAGGCATGACGCCGGCCGACGAGGTAGGTGTCCTCGTCGCGCGTTGCTTCGGTCGGGTGCGGGTGCATGATGGTCTCCCGGAACGGGGTTGTTCGTCAGGCCGGGATCATTGTGCGGTCGCCTGCGGGAACGCACTTGACCCCGGGTGACTCCGGCTGATCAATCGGCGACAGCCGGGTCTGAAGGTCAGAAGCGCGCGCCGGCGGCGACCATGATGTTGCTGCGATCGGCCATCAGGTTGTAGCTGCCGCCGCCGTACTGGGTGTACTGCGCATCGACGTACCAGCGGGTGCCCCAGTCGGCGCGCAGGCCGGCCCGGATCGTGGTACGTCCCTGCGAATAGGTGCCGTCGTACGAATAGCCGCCCATGTCGAGCGCGACCAGCAACGACGGCGTGATTGCCGCGCCCAGCGTGCTGTTCGCGTAAGTGGCGGCAATCCGCCCGCGCAGGCCCCATGAATCCTTCGTGATGAAGCCGCGGCCCGTGCACGTCTTGCCGGGGACGCCCGAGAAGCCGGGCACGGCTTCCGAGCAAGCCGTCAGCGTGCCGTTGAGCATGTAGGGCGCGGTGCCGTAGGCCAGTCCGCGGCCGTAGCGCATCACCATCGAATCGGGCAGGCCCGGAATGCGGCTGTCCCCGACCTCGCCGGAGATGACGACGCGGTCGGCACCCATCACGTTGATCGCCGTCTTGCTGCCGCCGACGATCGAGTTGACGACGCCATAGCGGTCGTAGGCATCCCAGGTGCCGCCCGCGGGCACGGCCAGGATGTCGCCGTGCAGTTGCAGCAGCGACGTGGGCGAGCGCAGCAGGAAGGCCGTGAGGATGTCGTTCGGATTCATGCTCAGCGGCTGATTCGGTCGATAGGCCAGCTCCCCATAGAAGCGGGCGCTCGTATCGAGATGCGTGTCGAAGCCGGCACCGAACAGGCGGACATGGTCGGGGAAGACCGTCGCGTACTTCAGGCCGGTCGGGCTGGTCAGCCGCGCCAGACCCCCGCCCAGGCCGGCGGGCAGCGTGGCGCCGTTGACGTCTTCGATCGTCATCCGGAAGTACGGCGCCGACGAACTGGTGTTCATCGCGTAGGCGGAAAACTCGGTGTCGAGCGAGGTCGCCGTGTAGCGAGTGGCGAGGCCGAACTGGCCGCTGCGCGGCGCGTTGACGTCGGCCAGGCGATGCACGTAGTAGCCGTTCGACAGCAGGCTGTTCTCGGTCAGCGATCCCACAGTGGCGATCGGAGTGCCGGCGATCGGCGACGACAGCGCGCCGGCCACCAGGCAGCCGTGCGGCACCAACGAAGCCAGGTCGAAGAAGGTTCCGCAGCCGGGCAATACGTTCTGGCGCGACTCGAACGGCACGAAGGCCTCGACGCCCCATTGCTTGTCCATGCTCAGCTTCATGTCGACCATGGCTACCGGCAGGCGCGCTTCCTGAGGCAGGGAGCCCGGGCGAAGTTGCGAAGCGTAGTCGACCGGATTGATGCCGGACGAGATGCCGCCCGCGATGAATTGCGCGGAGCCCCAGTTCAGGACCTGGCGGCCCAGGTGGACGTCGACCCGCGTCTGCGCCGTCGGTTCGACATTGCCGTACACGTACGCGTCGCGGAATTCTGCGCCGTCGAAGCGTGCCTCACGCGCGAAGCCGCGATCGCTCAGCGGCGCATTGGGCGCATACCCGTTGGGGTAGTTGCCGTACGGCGCATCGACGTGGCCCAGCGTGAAGTCGTGCCACGCGTCGGCACGCGCGAAGAGTCCGAGGTTCTGGCCGTGGACGTCGAAGTCGAGCAGGGCCTTCAGCACCGTCGAGACCGGCTGGCCTTGCTTGAAGTTCAGGTCGGGGCCACCGGTCTGGCCCACCAGGTTGCCGGGCGTGGCATCGGGCACGACGGTCGACGGAATCCGCGACACGACGTTGGGATCGGGATTCGCGGTGCGGATCATCGTTCCGAAGGTGACGGTGCCGATGAGGCTCATGTCGATGCCGTCGACGGGCTTGAAGTTCATCGCCAAGGCCGGCAGTGTCGTGGACATCAGCAACAGGACGATGGCATTTTGTACGGGCGTTTGTCTCATTACGCGTCTTTCGAGATGTGGTTTTTCGAGAGTGACGACGCAGTGTTGGGCGAGACACGGCCCATTGCTTCACCGTGGGCGACATCGACTTTCCAAGCGATGCCAACCGGGGGTTAGTCCCTGCCCGGCGGCGTGCGGAATGTCGCGATCAGGGCATCCAGCGCAGCTGGGCGAGCACGAGCAGCGCGAGAAAGACCGTCTCGCCCACCATCAGAACGATCGGCTTGATGCCCACGCCGGCGACTTCCTTCAGTCGCGTCTTCATGCCGATGCCCGCGATCGCCCCGACGAGGAACCAGCGCGAGACGTCGTTGCCCAGGTCCTGCACCGGCTTGGCGATCCAGCCCGTGCTGTTGATCGCGACGAGCACGGCGAAGGCGGCCGCGAACCAGGGCAGCAGCGGCGGACGCGCCGCACCCTCGGCGCCCTTCGCGCGCGTGATGCCCGCTGCCAGGACGATCACGGGAAGCAGCATCGCCACGCGCATCAGCTTGACCATCGTCGCAACATCGCCGGTCTCGTGCGACATGCTGTAGCCGGCGCCCACGACTTGTGCGACGTCGTGGATCGTGCCCCCGAGGAAGACGCCGGCGGCCCGGGGCGACAGTCCGAGGCCGTGCGCGAGCATCGGGTACGCGATCATCGCCAACGTCGACAACGCGCTCACGAGGATCACGGTGAACAGCGTGGCGCGCTCCTTGCCCGGATGCGCCGGCAGGGCCGCGGCCAGCGCGAGCGCCGCCGACGCGCCGCAGATCGCCGTGGCGCCCCCGGTGAGCAGACCGAACAACGCCTGGAAGCCGAGTGCGCGCGCGGCCAGCATCGAGACCGCGATGGTGATCGCCACCGATGCGACGACCAGCAACACGGGTTGCCATCCGAGCGCAGCGACCTGTGCGGCCGTGATGCGCAGGCCCAGCAGGGCCACGCCGATGCGCAGCAGCTGGCGCGCGCTGAACTCGATGCCGGGCGCGCACGGACCTTCGTCGGCGAGGAAGTTCATCGCCATGCCCAGCAACAGCGCGAACAGCATCACCGGCGCGCCGTAGTGCTGCGACAGGAAGGTGGCCGCGGCGGATACGACGCCGCAGGCGAGGACTCCGGGGAACAGATGCCGCGTGCGCTGCGGCAGCGCCGTCAGTTCAAGCGCGGCCATGGCAGGCCTCCGCGTCGGCCAGGCGATGCTCCTTGAACCGCTCGCGCAACCTGTTCTTCAGCACCTTGCCGGTGGCGCCGAGCGGCATCTCGTCGACGAAGACGACGTCGTCGGGCGTCCACCAGCGCGCGATCTTGCCCTCGAAGAAGCGCAGGAGTTCCTCGCGGGTGACCATCGCTCCCGGCTTCTTCACGGCCACGATGAGCGGGCGCTCGTCCCACTTGGGATGCGGCACCGCGATGCAGGCCGCGATCGCCACCTGCGGGTGCGCCATCGCGATGTGCTCGAGATCGATGGAGCCGATCCACTCGCCGCCCGACTTGATCACGTCCTTGCTGCGATCGGTGATCTGCATGAAGCCGTCGGCGTCGATGGTGGCGACGTCGCCGGTCGGGAACCAGCCGTCCACCAGCGGGTCGCCGCCCTCGCCGCCCAGGTAGCGAGCGGCGATCCACGGGCCGCGCACCATCAGTTCGCCACTGGCCTGGCCGTCCCAGGGAAGTTCCTTGCCATCATCGCCGACGATCTTCATGTCGACGCCGAACACAGCGCGACCCTGCTTGGCCTGGACGGCATTGCGCCGCGATGCGGTCAATGCCCGCTGCGAGCCCTTGAGCGCGCAGACGGTGCCGACCGGGCTCAGCTCGGTCATGCCCCAGGCGTGGATCACCTGGACGTGATAGCGATCCTGGAAGGCACGCATCATCGCCGGCGGGCACGCCGAGCCGCCGATGATGGTGCGCCGCATGGAGCCGAAGGACAGGCCGCCTGCCTCCACATGCGAGATCAACCCTTGCCAGACCGTCGGCACGCCTGCCGACACGGTGACGCCCTGGCGCTCCATCAACTCGTGCAGCGAGGCGCCGTCCAGCGCCGGCCCCGGGAACACCAGCTTCGCGCCCACCATGCACGCGGCATAGGGCAGGCCCCAGGCATTGACGTGGAACATCGGGACGACCGGCAACACGGCGTCGCGCGAGGACAGGTTCAGCGAGTCGGGCAGCGCCGACGCGCAGGTGTGCAGCACGGTCGATCGATGGCTGTACAGCACGCCCTTCGGGTTGCCGGTGGTGCCGCTCGTGTAGCACAGCGAGCTCGCGGTGTTCTCGTCGAACGCCGGCCAGTCGTAGGCGTCGTCCTCGGCACCGAGGATCTCCTCGAAGCACAGCAGGCCGGGCAGCGTCGTCGACGGCGGCATGCCCACCCGGTCGGTCATCGCCACGCAGGCCTTGAGCGCCTTCAGGCGCGGCGCGATCGCCTCGACCAGCGGCAGGAAGCCGATGTCGAAGAACAGGATCTCGTCGCGGGCATGTTCGGCGATCCAGGCCATCTGGTCGACGTGCAGACGCGGATTGAGCGTGTGCAGCACGGCGCCGGAGCCCGAGACCGCGTAGTAGAGCTCGAGGTGGCGATAGCCGTTCCAGGCCAGCGTCGCGACGCGCCCGCCCTCCGACACGCCCAGGCGCGCCACCGCCTTGGCGAGGCGCCGCGCGCGTGCCGCCATGTCGCGGAACGTGTAGCGATGGAGATCGCCCTCGACTCGCCGCGAGACGATCTGCTGCTCGCCGTGGTGGCGTTCCGCGTGCGTCAGCAACGACGAAATCAGCAGCGGCTGCTGCATCATCAATCCATTCATGGAAGTCCTTCAGGGGGACGCGGCGCACACCGGGAGGCCGGGCACAGGCGTCGAAATGGCAGGGGGACGATGCAGGGCATTGTTCGGCGGTCGACGCGCGACCGATTGGCATGCGGCGACTCGCACTTACCAATTCGCGTCAGCAAGGTTTCCACGGCGGGTGCGGCCCGTGATGGCGCCAAGGCCGGACGCCGGCGTCGTCCGGTGTCTGACACGGAATGGAAAGTGCGAGTCGCCGCATGCCAATCGCACGCGGAGGTGCCGGCCAACAATGGCGGCACTGCAGCGTGCGGCTCCGCCTGGTGACGTCGCGCGATCCGTCTTGCCCTCCCACGCAACCGCCTCTGGATCCCGCCATGAACTTGCTGAAGTCCCTCAAGATCGGTCGCCGGCTGATGCTGGCCTTCGTCGCGGTGCTGGCGTTGACCTGCGTCGTCGGCGCCTTCTCCATCAACCGCATCGCGCAGGTCAACGCGGCGACGAGCGAGCTGGCCGGCCAGTGGCTCGTCGCCATGCGGGCGATGGGCGAATACAGCGCCACCCTGTCAGCCATCCGGCGCGCGGAGGTCGCGCACCTCATGGCCGCGAGCGCGGACGAACGCACCGCGCAGGAGCGACGCATCGACGCCATCCGGGCGAAAGCGGAGCTGACCTGGCACCGCTATCTCGGCACCCTCGCGACCGATGACGAGCGCCGATCCGCCACGGAGATCCAGCAGCGGCAGGTGGCGTACTACGCCGCGCTGGACCAGGTTCTCGCGGCATCGCGCGCGGGCGACGTGGACCAGG
>FTKT01006182.1_pt1 | contig 32009 bp, 24 predicted proteins | sample 1658271 | NCBI WGS metagenome assembly FTKT01 (sample SAMEA3914811, study PRJEB12502) | metagenome | biome: forest; material: soil | place: Canada | collected 2011-08-04 | depth 0.3 m | reverse complement strand
CAGGCGGGTCTGGCCGCGTTGCTGTCCCGGATGGGTGGTGGTGAGGACATCGTGCTGGGTACGGCGGTGGCGGGGCGGACCGATGAGGCGTTGGACGAGCTGATCGGCTTCTTCATCAACACCCTGGTCCTGCGCACCGATGTCTCCGGTGATCCTTCGGTGGCCGAGTTGATCGGTCGGGTCCGGGAGCAGGACCTGGCGGCCTTCGCCAATCAGGACGTGCCCTTCGAGCGCCTGGTCGAGGTCCTCAACCCCGTCCGCTCACTCTCCCGACACCCGCTCTTCCAGGTGGAACTGGTCTTCCAGAACACCCCCGAAGCCGTCATCGACCTCCCCGGGGTGCAGGCCGGGGCCTACGAAGTGCCGGTGGACGCGGCCAAGTTCGACCTGGCCTTCGTCTTCGCCGCCGGCACCGGTGGAGCCGGCGCCGCCGAACCGGCGGGCCTGGCCGGTGCGGTGCAGTTCAGCGTCGATTTGTTCGACCGGTCCACCGTCGAGGCGCTGGCCCAGCGTCTGGTGCGGGTGCTGGCGGCGATGGTGGCGGCTCCGCAGTCCCGGCTGACCGGCATCGACGTCCCCGCGATCGAGGGTCGGCCTGCGCGCCGGCCGTCGCAGACCGAGGAGGCCGGGACGGCGCCCGCCGAGGCCCGGCCGAGCCGCAGTCCGCAGGAGGAGCTGCTCTGCGGGCTGTTCGCCGAGGCGCTCGGCGTGCCGAGCGTGGGGGTGAACGAGAGCTTCTTCGACCGCGGGGGCCACTCTCTGCTGATCGTCAAGCTGCTGACCAAGGTGCGGTCCGCATTCGGCGTCCGGCTGCCGATCAGGGCGCTGTTCGAGGCCCCCACGGTAGCCGAGCTGGCCCAGCGGCTCGAAGCCGACGGCGAGGACGGCATCTTCGACGCCGTCCTGCCGCTCCGGACGGCGGGTTCGGGGGCGCCCTTGTTCTGCGTCCACCCGGTCAGCGGTCTCGGCTGGTCCTACGTCGGGCTGTTGCGGGAGGTCCCCGCCGAGCACCCGCTCTACGTGCTCCAGGCCGACGGGATGGGAGAGGCGGGGGAGTTGCCGGCCACGCTGGAGGAGATGGCCGCCGTGTACGTGAGCCGGATCCGCGCGATCCAGCCGGCGGGGCCGTATCACCTGCTCGGCTGGTCGTTCGGTGGCGTCGTCGCGCACGCCATGGCGGTGCAACTGCAGCGGACCGGCGAGGAGGTGGCGCTGCTGTCGATGCTTGACGCCTACCCCGCCGAGCCCGGGGCGGAGTCGGCCTCCCTCTCGGAGGAGCAGCTGCTCGACGCCCTGCTGCGGTACGCGGGCGCCGACCCGGCGACGCTCGCCGGTCCCCTGACGATCGACCGGGCCGTCGAGGTGCTCGGTGAACGCGGCGGCCTCTTCGGCAACTTCGACGCGGAGGCGCTGTCCCGGGTGGGCCGGGTGATCCGGAACAACCTGGCGCTCGACCGCGCCCACGTGCCCGGCGGGTTCGACGGCGAGGTGTTGTTCTACCGGGCACTGGCCGGGCGTCCGGAGAACGGGCCGGAGGTGGAGCAGTGGCTCCCGTACCTCACCGGGAAGGCAGACGTCCGCGAACTGGACTGCACACACGACGAGTTGACGCAGCCTGCGGCGCTGAGCCTGATCGGCCCGGGAGTCGCCGAACGGTTCGGCGGCCGGTGACCCTCGCCGGGAGGTAGGACGGCCGCCGCACCGGTCGACGGACGGTCACCACGTCGGGTGGCCGCCCGTCGACCGGCCCGGTGTGGCAGCCGGACCGGCGCTCCTCCCCGCGCCGGTCCGGCTGCCGTGTGCTCCGCCCCGCCCGCCCGGCTCGTGGTCGACGGCCAAGCGGTGGTCCACATCAGCGCGGCCGGAATGGCCTTGTACGCTGGCCGCAGTGCGCTGCGCGAACCGTTCTCCGGCCGGCGGCCGGAAGTTCCGCACACACCGAGGGAAAGGGGGTTGGAGGGAGCGGACTCACAAGGTTCCGCGCCTCCTAACGACATATGGACACGGATACTCGTCTGGTCAAATGGCCGGGATATACCGTCGCGGTATGGGGGACTCTGTTCGCCGTTCCCAGTTTCGTCTGGGCGATGGGCGGCACTTTCGGGGCCCAGTCGACGGTCGCACCGGAACTGGTGAAGATGGCCGAGGACGGGGTGCCGTGGTTCCTGGCCCTGCTCTGGGCGACCGGGTTCCTGAAGCTCTACGCGGCGCTGGTCGGCGTCGGGCTCACCCGGCTGCGGGACGGCTGGATCAGTCGGCTGACGGTGTTCTCGGCCGGCGGCGCCGCCGTCCTGCTCGTCTGCCACGGCGGTCTCTTCATCGTCCACGGCGTGCTGGCCGAGACCGGTGCGATCCAGGTCAAGGCCGATCTGGCCGGGCTGACCAAGTGGTACCTCTACCTCTGGGGGCCGTACTTCGTCGCCGGCGGCCTCGCGTTCGGGACGGGCCTGGTGCAGTACCTCCGCCGTCACGACCAGCCCGAGGAGCGGCGCGCGGTGCGGCGCTACGCCGGCCTGGGGGCCTTCGGGGCGGCACTGCTCTCCCTGGCGTCGATAGTCACCGGAATCGGTTAGCGGCCGCAGATCGACGGTCTGCTTGCCACCGGTCGGCCGCGGGGTAGGTCTCCGATCAGGTCCGTGGCCGACCACGCGATGTCCGCGACTCCCCGGCTCCCGCCTGTCACCCGTGCAGACCGAAAGCCCCGGCCTTTCATATTCTTGCAGTGGCGTGTCAGATAGCTGCAGCGGCGTGGTACCGCGTCCGTGCGTGTGACGAAGATGGGGTTCGACACAGCGGGGGCGAATTCGACTCCGTCCTCGGGGGAACACGCAATGTGGGGGAGCAGTCATGCACGATCGCCAGTTCCGCGCCTTCGTATCGATCGCGGAGTTGGGGCGGATGGACGAGGCAGCCAAGGTCCTGGGCTACTCGCAGCCGGCCGTCAGCTATCAGATCAGGTGCCTGGAGCAGTCACTCGGCGCCGAGCTGTTCGTCCGTGACTCGACCGGGTCCCGGCTTACCCGCGAGGGGCGGATGATCCTGCCCTCGGCGCGGGCCGTGCTCGCCCTCTACGACAGCATCAAGAGCGTCGTGGCCGCCTGATCCGGGCCCTGGTTCCAGGCTTTGGAAGTGGAATGGGCCCTCCGCCGCACGGCAGCCAGACTGGCGGCGGCGGGGGAGGGCCTCCGCCCGCAGACACCCGGGCACGGCCTCATGGGGAAGGGACCCGTATGACTTCGGTATCCGCTCGCGTCGAGTTCTGGGCCGACTATCTGGCCGGTGGCGGCTTCGCCGCGGTCCCCCGCTGGTCCGTGACCGCGGCCCCGGACGGCCTCGCCGGTGACATCGCGGCGAAGCCGTCCTACGAACTCCTCGCCGGGGTGAGCCGGTTGATCCGCGAGCTGGACGTGCCCCGGGAGGCGCTGTACCTGGCGGTGCACGCCAGGGTGCTGCGGGCGCTGACCGGCGAGCGGGAGGTGCTCACCGGCTGCCTGGTCGGCGGGGCCGATGTGGTGCCGTGCCGGCTGGACGCCGAGGACGGCACCTGGCGCGAGCTGGTACTGCGGGCGGCCCATGTCTGGTCCGACGCGCCGGTGGAGCAGGCAGTGCCCGTCGAGGCGCTGGAAGCCCGCTACGGCGGCCCGCTTTTCGAGACCCTGGTGGACCTCACCGACGGTTCGGCGTCGGGCGGCCTGCCGGCCGGGGTCTGTCTTGCCGTCGGCATCGCGGAGGCCGAGGTCCGGCTGCAGTACCGCGGCGACGTCGCCGACCGCGAGCAGGCCGACCGCCTCCTCGGCTACCACCTGACGGCGCTGCGGCTGCTGGTCGAGGACCCGGACGCGGCCCACCACGAGCAGAGCCTGGTCTCACCGCAGGAGCAGCTGACCCAACTGGTCGGGCTGGCCGGGCCGGTGCGCGAGCTGCCGGACCGGCGCTTCCACGAGCTCTTCGAGGAGCGGGTGCGTGCCCACCCCGACCGGATCGCCGCCGTGGCCGGCGAAGGCGCGTGGAGCTACGCGACGGTGAACTCCCGGGCCAACCGGATCGCCCGCGCGCTGCTGGCCGACGGTCTGCGCCCCGAGGACGTGGTCGCCGTCGTGATGGAGCGCGGTCTGGACTGGCTGGCCGCCGTGATCGGCGTCTTCAAGGCGGGCGGTGTCTACCTGCCGGTCGAGCCGGGCTTCCCGGCCGAGCGGATCGCCGGCGTCCTCACCCGCAGTGACTGCACCCGCGTGCTGACCGCCGGGGACGGCGGGGAGCAGCTGCGGGAGGCGCTCGCCGCGCGGCCCGAGGCGGTCCCGGTCGACGTGGCCCGGATGTACTCGGCGGGTCATGACGACACCGACCCGGGCGTGCCGGTCGGCCGCGACCAGCTGGCCTACATCTACTTCACCTCCGGCTCCACGGGACAGCCCAAGGGCGCCATGTGCGAGCACGCGGGCATGCTGAACCACCTCTACGCCAAGATCGACGACCTGGGCATCGGCCCGGGCCAGGTGGTGGCCCAGAGCGCGCCGCAGTGCTTCGACATCTCGCTCTGGCAGCTGCTGGCGGCGCTGCTGGTCGGCGGCCGTACGGTCGTCGTCCCGCAGGAGGCGGTGCTCGACGTCTCCGCCTTCCTGGACACCGTGGTGGCCGCCGGGGTGCAGGTGCTCCAGCTGGTCCCGTCCTACCTTGAGGTCCTGCTCACCCGTCTGGAGGAGCGTCCGGGCCCGCTCGGCGCCCTGCGGATCGTCTCGGCCACCGGGGAGCCGCTCAAGCACGAGCTGGTCCAGCGCTGGTTCGCCAGCTACCCGGGCATCCCGTTGGTCAACGCCTACGGCCTGACCGAGACCTCCGACGACACCAACCACGAGGTGATGTCGGCCCCGCCGCAGGGCGACCGGATCCCGTTGGGCCCGGCGGTGAACAACGTCCGGGTGTACGTGGTGGACGAGACGCTGGCCCCAGTCCCGCTGGGCGCGCCCGGCGAGATCGTCTTCTCCGGTGTCTGCGTCGGACGCGGCTACGTCAACGACGAGGAGCGCACCCGCGCGGTGTTCGGCCAGGACCCGCACTACCCGGGTGAACGGCTCTACCGCTCCGGGGACTTCGGGCGCTGGCTGCCGTCGGGCAAGCTGGAGTTCCTGGGCCGCCGGGACGCCCAGGTGAAACTGCGCGGCTTCCGGATCGAGATCGGCGAGATCGAGAACGCGATGCTGCTGGCCCCTGGAGTCCGCGACGCGGCCGTGGTGGTGCTGCCCGAGTCGGGCCAGCTGGCCGGCTACTACTCGGCCACCGAGCCGGTCGGGCCCGACGCCGTGCGCGGGACGCTGGCCGGCCGGTTGCCCGAGTACATGGTGCCCACGGCGCTGCACCGGCTGGAGGCGCTGCCGCTCACCCCGAACGGCAAGATCGACAAGAAGGCGCTGGCCAGGCTCGCCACCGAGTCCGCGACCCCGGGCCACCGCAGGCCGGCCACCCCGACCGAACGCCGGCTGGCCGAGGCCTGGGCGGAGACGCTCCGCCGGCCCGTGGAGAAGATCGGCGCGGACCACCACTTCTTCGAGAGCGGCGGCAGTTCGCTGTCGGCGGTGCGGATGATCGTGAGGCTGGACCGGCTCTTCTCGCTCAAGGACCTGATGGCCCGTCCGGTGCTCGCCGACCTCGCCGAGATGATCGACGCTCGACAACTCTAACGGCACGGTGGGGGAACCGAGATGACTGATCCACAGGTCCACGGGCAGCGGCGAAGGTCCGGCCGCCCATGAGGTCGGTGCTGCTGCTCGCGATCGGAGTGCTCACCGTCGTGCTCTGCGTCGGCTCGTTGTCGGTGGGCGCACGGAAGCTGCTGGGGCTGCGGATCGGCCTGCTACGGGCGGTGCTGACCGGGCTCGCGGGCCTGCTGGCGGCCGCGCTTCTCGGCTCGGCCTTCGCCGGGTCGCGGCGGAGCGTCGGCCTGCCGGTCCAGGTCACCGTGGAGGTCGGCGCCGCGCTGCTCGCCGCGATGGGGTTTCTCGCCCTGTCGGAGATGATCATGCCCAGCGGCTCCTGGTCGTCGCTGCTGCGGCTGCCCGGTGCGCTGCGCCGCTCGCTGGCACGGGCCGGGCGGTACTCCCAGATCAGTGCGATCGTCCGGCGGCACGGGCTCGGGCGGCTGCTGAGCGGCGCCCAGCGGGCGCGGGCCGCGGGGTCGGCCGGGCATCCGGAGCTGGCCCGTTCGCTGCGGATGGCTCTGGAGGAGGGCGGTGTCACCTTCGTGAAGCTCGGCCAACTCCTCTCGATGCGCTACGACCTGATGCCCCCGCAGTTCGTCGAGGAGCTGAGCCGCCTGCAGCACCAGGCCGCGCCGGCTCCCTGGCCGCAGGTGGCCGAGCAGCTGACCCAGGAGTTCGGCGGCCCGCTGGAGGAGGTCTTCGCGGAGTTCGACCGGGAGCCGCTGGCGGCGGGATCGATAGCCCAGGTGCACCGCGCCCGACTGCACACCGGGCAGTGGGTCGCGGTCAAGGTGCGCCGGCCCGGCTGCCGCCCGGTCGTCGAGCGCGATCTGGACATCCTGTGCGGCTTCGCCCGCAAGCTGGAGGAGCGGACCAGGTGGGGGTGGGCCGCCGGCGCCGAGGCGCTCGCCCAGGGGTTCGCCGCATCCGTCCTGGAGGAACTCGACTTCCGGATCGAGGCGCGGAACATGCAGTCGATCGCTGCCGGGACGGGCGAGGGCACGGCCGGGCCGCAGGTGGTGATCCCAGCGGTCCACCGGTCGTTGTGCACCGAGAAGGTCCTGGTGATGGAGTGGCTGGACGGGGTCGCCCTCGGCTCCGTACCGGCGGCCGCGGCCCGGCCGGTGGATCCGCGGGCGGCGGCCCGTGCCGTGCTCGACTGCGTGCTGCGCCAGATCATGGTCGGCGGGATCTTCCACGCGGACCCGCACCCGGGCAACATCCTGCTGCTGCGGGACGGCCGGCTCGGGCTGCTCGACTTCGGCTCGGTCGGGCGGATCGACGCCAAGCTCCAGGCGGGCCTGCGCGACCTGCTCTTCGCCGTCCACCGCGGCGACTCCGAGGTCCTGTGCGATGCGTTGATGAGCATGGTCAACGAGCCGGAGGAGATCGACGAGCGGAAGCTCGCCCGCGCCCTCGGGGACTTCCTGGCCCGGCACTTCAGCCCCGGCGTGCCGCTGGACCTCGCATCGTTCGGCGACCTCTTCCGGCTGGTCGCGGCGCACCGGATCACCATCCCGGTCAACATCGCCGCCGCCTTCCGGGCGCTGGCGACGCTGGAGAGTTCGTTGCCGCGGATCGACCCGGCCTTCGACCTGATGGACGAGACCCGGTCGTTCGCCCGCACCCACCTCACCGAGAAGGCCTCGCCGGGCGCGCTGGGCCGTACGGCCGCCGAGGAGCTGCTGGCGATCCTGCCGATGGTCCGGCGGCTGCCCCGGCGCGTGGACCGGATCACCAGCGCGCTGGAACAGGGCCGACTGGGCGTCAACGTCCGGCTGCTGGGGGACGAACGCGACCGCGCCTTCGTGCAGACGTTGGTGCACGAGTTCATCCTCGCGGGGCTGGGCGCCGTCACGGGGGTGATGGCGGTCCTCCTGCTCGGTACGCAGGGCGGCCCGAAGCTGACCGCCTCGGTCAGCCTGTTCCACGCCATCGGCTATAACCTGATCCTGATCAGTTCGGTCCTGATCATGCGCATCCTGTTCACGATCTACCGCAAGCAGCGGTGACGGACGTCGGTGACCGCTAGGACTCGGGTCGTGGGGTGAACGGGCACCGCCCGGGAGGCGCCTGCATCAGCGCGCATCGGCAGCTGACGGCGGATCGGCCCGGTCGCCGTCCCGGCCGTGGCCTTCCGGACGGGCCGGCAGCAGCCCCTGCCTGGCCGCCCGTACGCCGGCCTGGAAACGGGACCCGGCGCCCAGGGCCGTCATGATGTCCGCCACGTGCCGGCGGTAGGTGCGGACGGAGACCACGAGGGACCGGGCGGCCGCCTCGTCGGTGAGCCCCAGCCGCAGGCATTCGAGGACCTGCCGGGCCGTCTCTGCGGGGATCCAGCCGGTGAGGTCCGGGCGCTCCTCCGGCTGAACGGCGTACGGCCAGAGGCAGTCGAACAGTGCGAGCAGCGGACGGACCGCCGATCCCTCTTGGATGACGACGGCCCGATCGGCGGTCCTCTCGTCCGTGCAGACCAGGGCGGTCCGCCGGTCGACGACGACCGCCGTGAACCCCTCCAGGTCGAAGGGCCGGACCTCGATTCGCCGCTCCTCGGCCGGGTGGCGCTTCACCGACCGCAGCTGCGAGGCGGACTCGGTGGACAGCACGCGCACGGTGATCCCCTCGGTGCGCAGTCCGGCCACTGCGGCCGACACCGCTTCGACGGCCTCCGGCGGGCCCCCGAGCAGCACGTCGACCTCGCGGGTCGCCTTCGCGACCAGCCGCAGGGCCTCGTCCGCGATCCCGTCCCGGACCGGCTCGACCTCGGCGGTCACCGAACTCCGGGCGGCCAGCCACTTCCGCCGCCTGGCCATCACCATGTCTATTCCGGCGCGAACCTCCAACAATTCCGCGACGAGTTCGTCATCCACCGAGGCTTGGGACAGGCGCCAACTTTTCGTCCTCGGGAAGGAGTTCGAGCTCCACAGCCCGGACGCCCGCCTGAAAGCGGGAGTTCACGCCGAGGCCGCGCATGATTTCGGCGACGTGCCGGCGATAGGTGCGCAGGGATATCCGGAGCAGCCGAGCCGCGGCCTCGTCCGTGTGGCCCGCGCAGAGGTATCCGAGAATTCGCTGCCGGAGCTCCTGGTGCTCCACCGCGCCGAGGCGTAGCGGAGTGGACGGCGGCGCGGACTGCCGCCAGACGCCGGCGAAGAGGAGGTCGAGCGCCCTGGCCACGGTGGGGTCCTCCAGGATCACCGGGCCGGCTGACTCCTCCTCGGTCCGCAGCAGGGCGGCCCTGCCGTCCACCACGAGGGCTTCGGGCAGCCGGCCCTTGGCGATTCGCACCTCACAGCGGGGGGAGCCCTGGGCGACCGCCCGGACCAGGCTGTTCTCCCAGGCCGTCGGCGTACAGAGCAGCTGGACCTCGACGGTGTCACCGGTGCGGTCGGACCGCTGGGACAGGGCGTCCGCCGTCCATCTCGCCTGTCCGTCGCGCCCGGACAGGGCGATGCCGATCCGGCGTTCGGCGCCGGCGACCAGGTGCCGGACCGCCTCGTCGCCCGACTTCTCCCCGGGCCGCAGGCCGGAGGTGGTCTCCCGCCGCAGGCTCGACCGGTGCGCGCAGATGGTGGCGTCGATCAGCGTGCGGGCGCGTATCAGGCTCAGCTCGACATCGTTGAAAATTCGACCGTAATCCTTCGGTCGGGCGGCCGGTTTCCGGTGATCAGCGGGCTCGGTCCGCCCGGGTATTTCTCGCGCAGGAGAGTGCGCCATGTCGCCCCCGTTGCTACCACACAACTATGGGCATCCCGAGATCCGCGGGTGCCCGACGGGCGTGATGTGCACCCCGCCCTTGACAAGTCGGCATGCTGCTGATTGTCGGCGCTGCGATCGTAACCGGGGCCCGTAGCGTGGTCAATCTTGGAAATTTCAACTACCGGTATATGCACCCTTGGTAGGGCGCTCGGTTGGCGAATATCCGTTCAGTGGGCCACAGGGTATCGTCCCCGGATCGGGGAGATGACGGTCGGGCAGCGTCGATCCCGCCGTTCGGCGATGGCATGAAGAGGACACTTCGAAGGTTGACGACGGGAACCCGTCGTGCTCGGTGACGGAACGGGTGTGGTCCTCTGGTGCTGGGGCCGGAGCTGCCGTGCGGGCGTCGGCCGCCTCGGGCAGCTTCCTGCCAATCGGAGGGGACCACGTCCAGATCGGGCGCAGACTGGTTCTCGGAACAGACCGGAGGAGGCCACGGGGCGATGTAGCCTCCCCGGAGAATCCGCATCGGGCAGGCCGCTCGGGGCCCTGCCCGGAGGGCAAGGCCTGTCCAGGGAGGTCGGCCCGACACCAGCGAGTACCCCTCGGGGTGCGAGACGTTCGGCGGGTTGGTGACACCGAGTGAAGGTCGGACGAGCGGAGTTTGGGGAAGTGCCGAGCCGTCCCTTAGATTTCTCCGCGCGTTTGACCGGTGGGGTCGGGAATGTCCGTCCGTCTCTATAGGACGGACCTGGACTGATGAAGCCTCAGGTAGTAAGTAGCACGGGGGTGCAGCATGCAGAAAGTCACATTCAATCGAGATTGTTCGTCGTCCTATTCTGACGAGGATGGGCCTGATGAGGTGGAGAGCGCGCTGTTGCAGGCGCGCGCATTGATCGAATCGAGCGTGTCGGAGCACCGCCGACGGGCGTCACAACGGCCGCCGGCGGCGGTGGAACCCTTCGAGCACGCGCATGCCCGGAGCTCCGAGTGGATGGTCGGGCGGGCGCGGCGCTCCGTCAGCATCTCGGTGGGGAGCGGGGACGGCGCGTCACTGGACACCTCCACGCTGCTCGCCGCGCTGGCCGTCCGGTCCGGCCTGGCCCTGCGGCTGCTCTGCGGGGTCGGCTCGCTGGCGGCGCCCGCCGTGCGCGAGGCCGTCCGCAGGGCCGTCGGCTGGGAGGTCCGCCTGGCGCCGACCGCCCTGCGGGAGGCGGTGATCATCGACGGCCGGGTCGCCCTCATACAGTCCGGCCGGGAGTCCACCGGCCGGATCTCCATCGTCCGGGAGCCGAGCGTGGTCCGGGTGCTGGAGCTGCTGTTCGCCGGTGTCTGGACGAACGCCGAGTCGGTGGCGGGGCAGCTGCGCGGCGACGACCTGGCCCGCAGCGGCACGGCCCTGCGCATCCTGGAACACCTCTGTGCCGGCCGGCCGGACGATGCGGCCTCCCGGGAGTTGGGCGTCTCGGTGCGCACCTACCGGCGTCATGTCGCGGACCTCATGCAGGAGTTGGGGGCGAAGTCACGCTTCCAGGCCGGGGCCCGCGCGGTGGAGCTGGGGCTGTTGGCCTAGTGCCGGGTCAGGCAGCCTTCGCCCGTCGAGGAACAGCGCGACGGGTGAAGGCTGCCGGCCCCGGCACCGAAACCGCCGGGGCCGGCCGACGCGGGGATGCGAACGCGTCGGGCAGTTTCGTCAGGGCACTGTAGACACGGGGGATCCAACACAATGTCGAATACATCTGCTTATCAGGATCGGGTGGCGGACGGTGGAGCGCCGCAGCTGACGGGCGAAGGGTCCCCGTGGGCGCGGGACGAGGTCGAGCAGGCGCTTCTGGAGGTCCGGGCCCTGATCGAGACCACGGTGGCCAAACACCGTGACAGGTCACAGCAGAACCGGCTGGTCGCCGCGATCGACGCGGACGGCGGGTCGGTGGTGGAGGCGGCCGCACAGCTGATGGCGGAGGCCACGCGGCAGGTGGACATCCTGCTCGCCGCCGAACCCGCGCGCACCGGGCCCATGCTGGCCGCGCTGGAGCCGGTGCTGGCCGCCGCCGGCGGGGCGCTGAAGGTCCGGCTGCTCTGCACCCGGGCCACGCTCGACCAGACGACGGTCGAGGGGGACTCCTGGACGGAGCGGGGCGTGGAGATCAGGATCGCGGCCCTGCCGTTCATGGAGACCGTCCTGGTCGACGGCCGGGCGGCCGTCGCGCACGCAAAGCGGACCGGCCGGCGGGAAGCCGCGGTGATCCACGCCGCCCCGGTGATCCACGCCCTGCAGGCGTTGTTCGAGAGCATCTGGTGCAAGGCGGGTCCGTTGAACGAACGGATCGCCTTCGGGGCCGGCGCGCGGACGGACTTCGCCTGCCAGATCCTGCTACGGCTGCACGCCGGTGCGACCGACGAGGCGGCCGCGCGGGAGCTGTCGGTGTCGGTCCGCACCTACCGGCGCTACGTCGCGGAGATCATCGAGTCACTGGGGGCCAACTCCCGCTTCCAGGCGGGCGTCCGGGCGGCGGAGCTGGGCCTGCTCTCCGCGGGTCCGCTCACCGAGCTCCGGGCCCGGGCGATCGTGCCCAGGCCCCGGGAACCGTCCGCCCTGGAGTGAGGCCCACGGCGCGGTGGAGTCCGCCGGGGCGGGTCGTCGTCCGTCGTCGTCGGTCGTCGTCAACTGTCGCGACGCGCCACGAAGTCGCAGAGCGCGTCGAGTACGTCCCGGGCGGGGCCCGCCGGCAGATCCGCCAGTGCGTCGCGCGACTGTCCCAGGTGGTGGTGCATCATCACCCGGGCGTCCGCCATCGCCTCCGAGGCCCGGAGCAGGGTCAGCAGGCGCCGGTGTTGCCGGGGCGTGCCGGGGCGGCCGGAGGTCAGCAGCTCCCGGAGCTTGCCGGCCTTCGGCCGCTGGTCGGCCAGCGCCAGCAGGACGGGCAGGCTGGCCACCCCGGCCGAGAGGTCCTTGCCCTGTTCCTTGCCGGAGACGGACGCCTCCGAGGTGATGTCCAGCAGGTCGTCGGAGATCTGGAAGGCCAGCCCGAGCTGCTCCCCGTACTCCCCGAGCACCCGGACGCAGGTGTCGGACGCACCGGCCTGGGCCGCGCCGAGTTGGAGTGAGACGGCTATCAGCGAGGCCGACTTGCCGGAGATGACGGCGAAGTAGTGCGCGAGCGGGTCCACACCGTCGGCCGGGCCGATCAGCTCCCGGATCTGCCCCTGGACGAGCCGTTCGGTGACCTGTGCGTGCAGTCGCAGGCCCTCCTGCTCCAGCCCTGCCGCCAGCGATCCGCTCCGGGCCAGGAGCCAGTTGCCCGCCAGCACGGCGGCCGGGTTGCCGTACACGGCGTTGACGCTGGGCATGCCGCGTCGGGTGGAGGCCTGGTCCATCACGTCGTCGTGGCAGAGCGAGGCGGCGTGGACCAGCTCCACGATCGCGGCGGCGTCGACGACCCCGGCCCGGTCGTACTCCCCGAACTCGGCGCCGAGCAGCACCATCAGCGGCCGGAGCCGCTTGCCGCCACTGGCGACGAGATGCCCGGCCAGCTGGGCCACCACCGGGTGCCGCGCCTCGGCGATGCACCCCCGCAGCCGCGCCTCCGAGGCGTCCATGCCCTGCCGCAGCCGGTCCTCCAGCTCCGGCTCGCACTCCACCATTCCGGCCAGCGAGGACCTGCCACGGGCAGTCCTGGTCAACCCAGCCATGCATCCCCCACTCACTGAGCCACGCACACGTACCCCCGTGCCCGGACCTGGGCAAATCTATGGCACGCCCATGGTCGGGGCCCGGTCGGTGACAGGAAGCTGCCATCGGAGGGCGGTGGCGGCGAGGACCCCGCCGGCGGAAAGGTTGTCAGCTTCTTGTCGCGACACAACCGCAGGCCAGTGGCCTGCGACGCAGTGGCCACCGAGCAGGCCTGGCGCGACAACCCCGTCGACGACGACCGCTGGACCCCGGCCCTGCTGGACCGCGCCGCACGTATGGTCGAGCGCGACAAGAACCACCCGTCGGTCCTCGTCTGGTCGCTGGGCAATGAGGCCGGCACCGGACGCGGTCTGACCGCGATGGCCGAATGGATCCACGGCCGCGACTCCTCCCGCCTCGTGCACTACGAGGGTGACTGGAACTGTCGCGACACGGACATGTACTCGCGGATGTACGCCACCCACGCCGAGGTAGAGCAGATCGGCAAACTGCTGGACGGCGGCGCCCACAAGCGCCGCGAACTCCCGTTCATCCTCTGCGAGTACGCCCACGCCATGGGCAACGGCCCCGGCGGCCTCGCCGACTACCAGCGGCTGTTCGAGACCTACGAGCGGCTGCAGGGCGGTTTCGTCTGGGAGTGGGTCGACCACGGCATCACCCACCCCGAGCTCGGCTACGCCTACGGCGGCGACTTCGGCGAGGAACTGCACGACGGCAACTTCGTCTGCGATGGCCTGGTCTTCCCCGATCGGCAGCCCTCCCCCGGCCTGCTGGAGTACAAGAAGGTCATCGAGCCCGTCCGCATCGACGGCGACCGCACCAACGGCACTGTACGGGTCACCAACAGGTACGACTTCGCCGACCTGTCCGCGCTGGCTTTCGAGTGGTCGTACCAGGCGGACGGCGAGACGGTCGCATCCGGCACCCTGTCCGTGCCGGCACTCACGCCCGGCGAGTCGGTGGACGTGAAGCTGCCGCAGCCGCCCGCCGGCTACGAGGCCGGCGAGACGCAGTGGACAGTCCGGGCGGTGCTGGCGGCCGATCAGCCGACGCGGTGCACTGGTTCGGCGGCGGCCCCGGCGAGGCATACCCGGACGCCATGTCAGCCTCCAGACTCGGCCGTTGGGAGTCCACCATCGACGGGCTGCAGACGCCGTACCTGCGTCCCCAGGAGAACGGCGCACGGGCCGACGTCCGCTGGGCCGAGATCGGCGGCTTGCGCATCGAGGGCGACCCGGAGTTCTTCTTCACCGCCCGCCGCTGGACGACCGAGCAGCTGGATGCGGCCACCCACCTCACCGACCTCACCCCGGGCGACACCGTGTGGGTCAACCTTGACCACGCCCTGCACGGCATCGGTACCGCCTCCTGCGGCCCCGGCCCACTGCCGCAGTACCGCCTGCAGGCCGAACCGGTCCAGTTCTCCTTCGTCTTCTCCCAGCTTCACTGACGGACACGGACCTGCGGTTCACCGGGGTCGGCCGACTGCTCAGTCGGCCGACCCCGGCGCGTCCCGTACGGTTTCAGCAAGGGTGGGGTGGAGCTGGAAATTCTTGATACTCCCCTTGCCGCGTCCTGATCGTGAATCGAGCGCGAGCTACTGAGGGTAGGGCTCGCGGTAGAGGTCGGCGTGGACTTCTGTGTGGACTTCGTTGCGGGCTTGGCGGAGGGCTGGGCCGCCGGTGTAGCGCTGGGTGCGGGCGTGGCCGATGGGTTCGATGAGGCCCAGGCGGCGCAGGGTGCGGAGGTCGCCGAGGGCTTGGTCGCGGGTGAGGGTTTCTTCGGTTTGGTAGGTGGTGCGGCGTAGGTGGCCGTGGGTGGCGGCGTAGAGGGCGGAGATGGTGCGTTCGTCGAGGCGGTGTTGGGTGGCGAGGTTTTCGAGGCGGTACCAGAGGCGGGCGGCTGCTTCGAAGCGGCGTTGGACTTCCTGGGCCTGGAGGTGGTGGGCGGTCAGGCAGAAGCGGATCCATGGGTGGGTGTCGCGCCCGGGTTGCCAGGTGCCGGCTTGGACGGTGCGCAGGGCGGCGTAGTACTCGCGGGTGTTGAAGTCGTCGGCGCCGAGCCATTCTTCGATGCTGGAGAACTCCGGGGCGAGGACGCCTTCTCGGGCGAGGACGAGGGTGTGGATGGCGCGGGACATGCGGCCGTTGCCGTCGCGCCAGGGGTGGATGGAGACGAGGTTGAGGTGGGCCATGGAGGCGCGGACGAGGACGGGGGTGTCGAGGTCGCCTTCGGTGAGCCAGTGGACGAGTTCGTCCATCAGGTCGGGGACGTGGTCGGGGTCGGGGGCGGTGTAGACGGGTGGGCGGCCCCGGCCGCCGGAGACCCAGACGCCGTTGGTGCGGTACTCGCCGGGGCGGACCTCGTCGTCGTTCTTGGTCATCATGAAGTGCAGGGCGGACAGCAGGGTGTGGTCCCAGGCGAAGATCCGGAAGCCTGATGCGCGCTGGATGTAGGTGAGGGCGTCGCGGTAGCCGGTGACGGCGCTGCGCGTGGCGTCGTCGGTGTCGGGGGAGACCTCGCCGCCGGCCATCAGGGTCTCGGCGTCCTCGGCGGTGATGGTGTAGCCCTCGATGTGCGTGGAGCCGCGCACCGCTGCGGCGGTGAGGGAGCGGCGGAGCTGGCCCTCCCAGCGGCGGGGTTCTGCCAGGCGGTGGCGGAACTCGGCGCGGAAGGCCTCGATTTCCTTGATGACCCGGTGGTCGTCCGTCGTCAGGGCGGGTGTGGCGAAGAGCATCCTCCGATGCTACGACACATGTAGCATCGGTGTGGACTCTCAGGTCGGCCCGTTGCTTCTGCTTCATCGCCACTAGATTCACCCAAACGGGTGAATGGCTGGTCGACTGCCGTTGAGGTGCGGCAGGTCCCGTTGGGGAGTGGAGGTCTGGAAGTCCGGCGGTAAGCGCGTGGGCGCACCGGGGGCGGATCGATCTGGAGGTCCCTCAATGGACAACGAGTCAGGCAGGCAGACGGAAGCCGGCACTACGTTGGCTTGCCCGGGGTGGTGCGATGGCCGGCACCCGGACGCCGGCACGTTCCACTACGGATCGGAGCTGCAACTGAACCTTCCGGGCGGTGACGGGCAGCCTGGTCGGCCGCTGCTCAAACTCGCGCTCATGGCCGACATCAAGACGGAGGCTGATGCCCTGACCCCGCCGTCCGTAGATGTGGAAGGCATGACAGATCAGGAACTGGACGCGGCGGGGCTGGCCGGGTTGATGGGCGAGCTTGAGCGGTATCTGGCCTCGCTCCGCGACTTCCAGCGCCGATACGGCGAGGTCGCCGACGCCGTGCGCAAGGCCGGCGCTTGACCGACGCCTCGTGGCCATCACCCGGAGCAGCTCACAGCGCGCATTATCACTTTGTGTAACTAGAGCGACCCTTGTGTGACAGCTAGAGCGTACGACGTTCGTGCCGCTCAACGTGCCCGCAAAGTGCCCGGGACGATCGGGCAGGCTTGGGACTGACGGAACTGTCTGGGACTGCACGTCACGCAGAGATGTGCTCTGACCAGGTGAAACCGGGACGCAGACGCGTCGGCTGGGACTGGCGGGCATGTTCGCACGTGTACTCGTAATGCGTAGGTCTCGGGTTCGAATCCCGAAAGCGGCTCAAGGTAAAGCCCAACTCCCGCCTCTGATGCGGGGGTTGGGCTTTTTGTGACCATGGAATCCTGCCCGTTTTGTCTGCTGGACCAATGCATGCCAGGTGCATCGGGTTTTGATTGCAGTGCGCAGTCGGGGAGCGACGAGCATTCCAACCATGGGGCTCTGACCTGGGCTTCTTGTTCCTTGCGGGTGATGAGGGCCAGCGCTGCGCGCAACCGTGGCCCCTGAACTTGCCCGAAACTTGCCCGGACCGACGATGATCATGAAGTGGGCCAGGCGCATCTGGTCGAGTAGCACTCGAGCCATCGTTGCTCTGAGTGACCTTTCCGGGAATATTGCTGGGAAGGTTCGAACTCGATGCCCTCGCGGACGGCGGGCCCGAAGGTGTCCACGGCCGAGCGCTTCAGCGGGCGCTGTGGACCGGCGGCCGCTCCGAGGCCAGGGCCTGCGCCACGGTGCCCTGGGATATCCCCAACTGCCGGGCCGACAAGCCCGCCTCTGGATCGTCGGGCAGTGGGCGAGAATGGGCCGATGAGCGAACCGTCCCAGGGTATTTCGGTTGAGGACTACGCGCGGCGTTTGGCGGGCGGCATGGGCGTCCCCGATTTCGTGTATGAGCCCGTACTCGTGCAACGTGGAGGCGGTAGCCGGGAGATCAGCGATGGCCTGTTGGTAGCCGGGACCGACGGGGTCATCTTGCAGGTCAAGAGTAGGGAGCGTCCCGCTGGCGAGACGGACTCTGAGGATCGAGCCAAGGCGTGGTGCCTCAAGCAAGGCGATGCGGCCCAGCGCCAGGGGGCGGGGACCAGGCGCAGCTTGCTCCGGTCGCCGGTGCGGGTGCGGTCGCTCCGAGGCTTCGAGCGGGTGCTGCCGGACGGAGCGGACTGGCCGGTTGTCGTGATCCTGGACCACCCTGGCCATCCCGACGTCAGCTTCGGCCCCAGCGCGCACACGCTATACATTTCACTGTCCGACTGGCTCAACCTGCACCGCATGGTCAGGTCCACTGCCGGAGTGATCGAGTATGTCCGCCGGGCGCTGGCGACCGGCGTCGAGGTGGCCCTCGGACACGAGGAACAGCGCTACCAGACGCTGGCAGCTGCCGACCTGGACGCATGCGACACACTGACCTCCTTCCCCACGCTGTCCACGCTGCGACTCTCGGACCGGGAGGACGCGGACGCCGCCCTGTTCGACGATCTCGTGGAGATGGTGGCCGATCCCGACGGTGCCACCGGCTGGGACTCCCAGGAATACCTGGAGGTCGTCGAAATCCTGGACCGCACACCGCTGATCGGGCGGACCCGGATCGGCGCAAAGATGCGCCTGGCCTTCATGGACATGGTGCAGACCAGAAACCGCCGGAGCTTCCTCGCCGTTGCTGCGGAAGGACCCCGGCTGACCCTCCTGTACGAATTCGATGACGGGTCCTACGACGCAGACGGGCGGGCATTCCAGGCGCAGATCGGAACCTATGCGGTGCTGCGTCAGCACCACGCTCTGGACAGCGGAGCGGCTGCCGACTCAGCCACCTTGGCTATCGGCGTTCTCCACCACCCAGACCGTGGGCGCCGCTACGTGTTCGCGTTGGTCAAGGGCGAACCCCCGGAGCTTCCTGATGAACTGCGCGAGGACCTGGAAGCGACTTATGGAGTCTTCGACGGCAGGCGCGTGAACGCCGTCGACTGAAGCCGGAAGACCTCAATGCGGGTGACGCAGCTGATCGTTGTCCCGGGGCAGCCCAGGTGAGGGCTTCGGTTCAACAGGCGGCGCGGGGTGGTCGTCAGCGGGCATGGCAGAGCGGGCGTGGGCCGCTGCCCTTCGACCAGATGGTCCATGGTCGAATCGGGGCGCGGCCAACGCACCTTGTGGTGTCCGCGAAGAGCCCCGGTTGGCTTCAGCGGTGGGAACGGGCGCTGGCATTCTGCCGCGATGGGCGTCGGATCGTGTCACGATGGCGGTCGGTCACCACGGGGGAGCAATGCGGGATGCACTTGTCGAGGACTTGGACACTCGGCTTGCTGAGTATGCCTACCGGTCAGAGACAGAAGCGCTACTCGACGAAGTAGGGCACGAGTCTGCCATGAGACTCGTGGCCCTCCTGGCTGAGGACGTTCAAGTGTCGCGCCAGGTCGACACCGAAGCTCTGTACACAGTGGCTGCGTTCTACTGGGCGCGAGCACTTGTGCTTGGCGATGGTGATCGCGCGCAGGCGGAGTACGAGATGGCGATCCATTTCTTCGGTCTTCTCTTCCTCGCAGATCGCAGGAAGGTGCCACGTGAGCTCTGGCCCAGGCTGGTACAGGAGACCGGGCACGACCCGTGGGCGGATCCGCTCGAGTATGCGACTGACCTGGTGGTGGACTTCGAGGAGCAGCAGGACTGGGCTGCTCTGGACGAGGCGATCGGGCTGCTTGAGCGCATTCCGCGGGATGGGGACGGTGCGTACCAGGACACCCTGCTGGGACTGGCTCACCGGTACCGTGCGACGGCGCTGGCTCGGGACGACCGGGCGCGGCTGGCCGACGCGGACCGGGCTGTCGAGCTGTTGAGTGCTGTGGCGGCGCCGTTGGCTTCGCAGACCGCCACGCGTCTACTGGACCTCGGTAGCGCCCACGCTGGCCGCTACCAGCTGACCGGACTCCCGGCAGATCTGGCTGATGCCGAACGCGCTTACCGTCGCGCCCTGGAGCTGGCCCCGCCGGGGTCCACCGAGCAGGCGTCGGCGATGATCGGTGTGGGGACCGGGTTCGGCTGCCAGGCCGAGCTATCGGGCAGCGGGCGCAGCGACGTCGTCGCCCTGCTGCGGGAGGCGGTCGACTGGCTGCGCCGGGCAGCGGATCTCGACCTGGAGCATGGCCGACGGCCCGACCGTTCGAACCTGGCCAAGGCGACCAGGCTGTTACTGGAACACGCACTCCGACTGAGGCGGGTCGACGACGCCGCTACCGACCCGGGCACGCCGGGTGCGCCAGCTCCCGTATGGTCACCAACCGAGGCTGAGGCGGCGCAGGCACGTCGCCTCATCGCCCTCGGCCAAGAGGTGGACCAACGGATCGTCACCGAGCAGGAGGCACTGCGGCGGGTCGGCGAGTCGGGCAGCGAACTGTCGGAGACGGCGGTACGGATCGTGGTGGCGTTGGCCTTCGACCAGGTCAGGATAGGAACACCCCGGCGAGCGGTCGGCTTGCTGACCCTGACTCTGGCAGCGGCCGAGCGGCGTTGGGGGACCGGTCGGGACAGCCTGTGGTGGTGGGCGGCGGATGCATACGTCGAGGCGGCCCGGCTGTCTCTGGCTGAGCAACCGGACGCGGTGTTGTTCCAACACGCGCGCGAGGTGGCCAGCCGGCAGATCGACGAACTACGCGGCCGTGCCACAGCGCAGGATGTCTCCGAACTCGCCGAGACCTTGTTCGCGGACGGCTTGTTGTGCCTGACCCCGTACACCGGAGGTTTGGCGGACCTGTCCTTCGCCTCGGCCCAGCAGCTCCGGCGCGACCGCGAGGCTCGGCACATGGGTGTCCACACCATGCGGTGGGAGGGCGACACCATGCCGGACCCGCAGGATGCGGCCGAGGTGGCCGTGTCCCGGCTCAGGGAAGCTGCGGCGCTCGCCACCGGTCACTGGCGCGGCCGAATTCTCAAGGCTCTGGTCGAGGCCCTCTCCATGCTCGCAGGCCTAACCGGAATCTCGTACGACGAAGAAGCGAGGGTGGCAGCCCGGGAGGCCGTTGAATCCCTGGACCCGTTCCGCGATCCGCTCAGCTACCTGTACGTGATGAAGATCCTCGCCCTGCTAGGTGAGCTGGCCCTGCCCCGCGAGCTGGACGGCCTGCTGCCGAACCCGCTGGACGAAGTCCGGGAGGGCCAGGGCGAGCACGAGGCGGCGAGCTTGTTCACCGAGGCACTGGTCCTCGCGGCCGAGGCGGGGCGCCGCGACCTGGAGGCCGCACTCATCGAGGCGGCTGACGGAGCGGGCCTCCGGCTCCGGAAGCCACACCAGAGGCGGGCTCGGTGGACCAGCGAGGTGCACCTGCTCCACGCGGATCCGCTCGACTGCCCGGTCCCGGGCGGGGTCCAGGCCGTAATGGAGGAACTCACCGCAAACCCGCCCCGGGAGCCGGCTGAGCGGGCAGCGGCACTGGTCCACCTCGCCGCGCACTGCGGCGAGGACGACGAGCAGGCCCTGGGCCGAACCCTGCTCCTGGAGGCCATTCGGTCGGCTCCGGACTGGGTGGACCAGCACGTCGAGATGGTGACGCACCTGTACGGTCGCTTGTCCTACGATCTGGCCGTGCATGCCGACCGCGCGGCGGACTGGGCTGCAGCGGCGGAGTGCTTCGCCGTGGCCGGCGCGCAGTACATGATGGCCGACCAGGAGGATCTGGCGCTGGACGCCTTCGAAGCCGGGCTGGCCAGCGTCAGGCGCTGTGACCATCCGGCGGCGAGCAGTGCTGCCAACGCACTGCTCAGCAGAATGACTTCGCTCCGAGCGAGTACGGACGAGGGAATCGCCTGGAAGCTCCGAGAGCTGTGCCTCACCCTCGGCAGCCTCCTGTCTGCGCATGCCCGCGTCGATGCGAGCACGGTTCTCTTGCTGCACCAGGTGGCCAAGGGCATGGACTTCGCGATCGCGGCCGAACGCTCTGGTCCGTTCACTCCGTCTCGTGCGCTCGCCGCCGCGATGGACCGGGTGAGCCTCGATGCCGCCCAACCTCCGCCTGCGGAAGGGGCGCTGAGCCCGGACGACGCCGTCCTCTGTTACGTAGGAACTGGCGAGGCCGAACCCGAGAGCGGCCTTGACGCCCGGCAGCGCAACCTGCAGCGGGCCGTCGACCGCCGGATCAGCACGGAACTCCACCTGAGTCGGAATCTCCCGCGCAACGTTCTCTTGGGGCTGGACGAGGTCCAAGCTCTGCTTCCTGAGGACACAGTGCTGATGTCGTTGTTCCTCGGGCAGTTCCCGGGACCAAACGCGACAGGCCTCCGCACCGGGACGGTGGGCCTGGCTGTGACACGTGAGGAGGTGCGCCTCCGGACCGTCGCGTTCAACGACGTCGGCGGCGATCTGCTCCGCCTCACCCGCGGTCTCCACACGATACTGATCCACCCGGTGGCCAGCCCTGTTTCCATGCTGCGTCAGGCCGTCACGGCCGATCCGCTGCACCGCCTGGTGAGCCGCGAGGCGGGCGCTGCTCTGGAATACGCGGGCGCGCAATGCCTAGCTGGGTTTACGGAACTGATGGGATATTGGCAAGCCGAAGGCAAGCGGCATCTATGCATCTGGCCGAACGGGCCACTCCACTTCGTCCCCTTTCCGCTGCTTCCAGTCGCCGACGGACTGGTGGCGGACGAGTGGATCGTGACGCAACTTTCGAGCCTCGCCTCGCTCCGCACCACCACCGCGGAGCTCACGCCACCCACAGAACGCCATGAGCTCGTGGCGTTCGGGTCGGCGACCGGCGGTGTGCGGCACGGCCTGATCGCCGAGACGGCGTTGGAGCACCATGCGTCCTCGGTGGCGGCGTCGATGGGTGGCCGAGCCGTGCTCGGAGCAGCCGCCACGCCCAGCCGCTTCCTGCGCGAGCTCGGCACATCGCGCTATGTGCACGTGGCGGCGCATGGCGCGCACAACGAGTGGGCCTCCTGGTACCAGTGCCTCTTCCTGTCGCCCGACCCCGACAACGACGGCCGGGTCTTCGCGCACGACATCCTCAGAAGCGACCTGCGTGGCGTCGAACTCGTCACTATGAGCTCGTGCGAGTCGGCTCTGGGCCGCTACGACGTGAACGACAACCTGCGCGGCCTCCCGGCGGCCTTCCTGGCCGCCGGGGCCTTGGCGGTTGTCGGCTGCCTGTGGCCGGTCCACCCGGACGTTGCTACCGACTTCTTCGGCGAGTTGTATCGACAGCTGACCAGCAACGGTGACCGTCGGGCCGCGTTCCGCGCCGCCCAGTGCCATACGCGCACCAAGCACCCCGCATACCGAGACTGGGGTTCGTTCTGTTTCATCGGTGACTGGCGCGCGCCGGACACACATGGAGGAGTAGGGCAGTGAACCACATCTTCATCGACGCACCTGTCCTCGCGGACGTCGAGCTGTCGCCGGTGCCGCGGCTTAATAACCCGACCACGTCGGGCCCGCTGCGTGGCCGGGTATCCCTGGGTACGGCCGTGGTGCGGCGGCTCACGGCGGAGCAGGCGGCCCAGGGCGACGAGGGATGGCGCGACTTCCTGGAGTCAGAATCCGCCCACAGCGACTACCTGTTGCTCAGTCTGGTCTGCGCCTTTCGGCCTGCAGACAGCGATGACCAATTCGTCGACGCTGGTGTCGGAATCCAGCTGGAGGCTCCCAATGAGCCTGATGACCGACAGCCGATCGCCTGGTCCATTGCTCCCAAGAAGCGGGCCAGTCCTGGCGGAAGAGGGGGACGGATCTCGCTGACCGCCAAACTCGCGATTGTCGAGTCCACTCTGGATATCACTCCTGATCAGCAGAACGAGCACCTGTTCTTGGTAGGCATGGGTGAGCGCGACAGTGACCCGGAATGGCGGTTCAAGGCGAAGAGCACGGCCCCGTTGATCGGGGACGAGACACTGACCATTGTGGTCAAGGCTCCAGCTGGCGCTGCTGTGCAAGCCCACGTCTCCATTGCCGCTACCGTCAGGCAGCGGCGCCTGGGGCTGATCCCCTATCGCGCGGATCTGCCGCCCGCACTACGCACAATTGATCTTCAGTAGGTCAGTTGCCGAGCATCGCCAGCCCAGGCCAGGCATTGCCTGACCTGGGCGCGCTTCGCTTCGATGATCGTTTTGGATATCCTCCTGGAGGCGCGAACGGAGCCTTTTGAGGATGAACAACCAGTTCGGCTGTTCCTGCGCTACCGCCCGCTGCCGTGCAGTAGTTCGCGCCAGTTCAGGAAGGTGCTGCGGATGGCTGCTGCACGGTCGGCGTCGAAGCCGTAGGCGGCGAACTGGCGGTCGTTGAAGCGCTGGACGCTGGCGAACATGTCGGCGAGGACGGTGGTGTCGAAGCCGCCGTCGCGTTCCTCGGCGAGTTCGATCAGGCGCTCGCGGGTGTATCCCGCAGTGAGCAGGCCGTCGACGTCAATGAAGTCGCGGACCTCGGCGCGGGAGAACAGGGCGGTCATCTTGCCAGCCGCGACGTCGTCGGGGTGTAGGACCGGTCCGAGCGCCCCGTCGACGGGTGGATGGGAGAGGAATTCCGCGACGAGTTCCACCTTCGTCTCCCGGCCGGTCGCGGGATCGGTCACCTGGAGGCGTACGTAGGTCTCCGAGGTGGAGACGGGCTTCGCGTCCAGCCCTGCATCTCGGAGTGCGGCCACGACGCGCGCCGTGGCCGCCGGCATTTCTTCCTTGCGGTCGAAGGCCGTGAACAAGTCCACGTCGTCGCTGAGCCGGTTCACGATCTGGTGGGCTTGGACGGCGTAGCCGCCCGCCAGGGCGAACCCGAAGTCGTCGGCGAGGGCGGCGAGGCAGATCCGGATCAGGCGCGCGTGCAGTTCGTCCACTACGCCGCCGTTGCCTGCCGACGGAGTTGGGGGAAGCGCTGCTCCCACCTGGCTCGTGCGGGCGCGGGGATGATCAGGTGAGGCCACAGCCGCTGAAGGGTGGCGCCGTCGAGGTGATCCCGAAGGTCCACTGCGGACTGCGCTTCGCGGACCACGCGCTCGTACATGACAGCCAGGTCTGCATCGTCGTCGAGGTCGTAGGCGTACTCCGGACCCCAGTCGAGGTGGCGGGGCAGCTGGACGAGACCGTGCACCGGGCCTGTCAGCTCCGACAGGGTGTCCGGGACGGCGTAGGGCTTGGCCTCGGCGTACCTGCTCACCTCACCAGGATGCCCTATCCCGGCCTCGGGGAGTGGACCTCTCGGCAAATGCGGCGCGCGGCAGTGGGCGAGTTGGGACCGCGCATCAGACCCCCATGCGAACTCCGCTGCCACTGATTCGCTCCTCAATCACCCCAACGAGTGGCATGTGCGCCTGGGGCAGCAGTAGGGGCCGGCCGGAGTTGCAGAGTAGCGGGAGAGGTGAGGGCCCGACGGTCACCCCACGGGTGACGGGGCGGAAGCTTGAGGAGATCCCTTTATGGACGGCAAGTCGGACATAGCCACCGGAGCCGATGCCGGGACGCCGTGCCCGGAGTGGTGCGACGGCGTACACCCCCACCCCTCCACCTTCCACTACGGCTCGGTCCTGATGCTGACCGCGCCCAGCAACGACGAGCAGTCCGAGAGGCCGCTACTCAAGTTCGCGCTCATGGGTGACACCGACGCGGCGGTGTCACACTCGGTCCTGCCGATGGTCGACGTCGAAGGGATCACGGATCAGGAACTCGAAGAGGCGAGCCTGGACGCATTGATCAGCCAGTTCGAGCAATTTCTGGTCGAGCTTCGAGGATTCCAGCGCCGACACGCTGAGATCGCCCAGGCGGCGCGCCGCGCCTGACCGGGGCGGTCGCGGTTTCGGAGGCTGCGCGCGCAGTGGGCTCGGCTACCGTGAGTAACTGCACTGGGATGCTCGCCACAGCTGGAGTCCATGGGTGACGTGGCGGACAACTTGCCCGCAACTTGCCCGGGAGTATCTATAACCGTTTGGGATTGACCGACTCGCATGGGACTCACTGTCACGGTTAGATGTGCCCTGACCAGGCAAAACTGGGACGGGAGCCCGTCGGTTGGGACTGGTCGGCGGATGATCAAGTGTCCTCGTAATGCGTAGGTCTCGGGTTCGAATCCCGAAAGCGGCTCTTAAAGGCCCAGGACTCACTCCCCGTGACCTGGGCCTTTTGCCGTTTCTCGACCTGCCGACACATGCCTGGTGGTCGACCCCTGCGGGGAACTCGTCTCCGTCCCGGTCCTGCGGATGAGGTCGGTGCGAGACCTTTGTCCGATGTTCGGCCGGGTGGGGCGGCCTAGCGTGAGGCGCATGGAGATTCCCGAGCAGTACAAGTCCGTTGTCATTCCGCATGTCCTGGTGGACGGAGCCGCTGAGGCGATCACGTTCTATGGCGCCGCGTTCGGGGCGGTGGAGCACATGCGGCTCGACGGTGCCGATGGGGGCATCATGCACGCCGAGATCAGCATTCATGGCTGCACGCTCATGCTCGGTGATGCCGCTGCCCCGTTCTCGCCGCCCAGTGCGGGCGGTCCGTCGGTCATCCTGCACGTCTATGTGCCGGACGTGGACGCCCTGACCGCGCGGGCGGTGGCCGCCGGAGCTGAGTTGCTGTCGCCGCCGAGTGACATGTTCTACGGTGCGCGGCAGTCGATGCTCCGGGACCCGTTCGGCCATGTCTGGATCTTCCTGACCCCGATCACCCCCGCCGCCGGCTGACGCGGCACTAGCGGTCGCGGCGCGCGACGAAGTCGCACAGGGTGTCGAGGACGGTCAGTGCGGGGCCGGGCGGGAGGTCGGCCAGGGCGGTTCGGGCTCGGGTGAGGTGTTCGTGCATCAGGGTCCGGGACTCGGTCATCACTTCGGAGGCGCGCAGCAGGGCGAGCAGGCGTCGGTGTTCGCGTGGGGTGGCGGGACGGCCCGAGGCCAGCAGGTCGCGGAGTTTGCGGCCCTTCGGCCGATGGTCGGCCAGGGCTAGCAGGACCGGCAGGCTGGTCACGCCCGCGGCGAGGTCCTTGCCCTGCTCCTTGCCGGAGACGGAGGTCTCGGACGTGACGTCCAGCAGGTCGTCGGAGATCTGGAAGGCGAGGCCCAGGTGCTCGCCGTAGCTCCCGAGGGCCTCGGCGACGCCCGGGGGAGCGGCGGCCTCGGCGGCCCCGAGCTGGAGCGAGACGGATATCAGCGAGGCCGACTTGCCGGAGATGACGGTGAAGTAGTGCGTGAGCGCGTCCACTCCGCCGGTCGGGCCGATGAGTTCGTGCAACTGTCCCTGCACCAGCCGCTCGGTGACCCGGGAATGCAGTCGCAGGCCGTCTTCTCCCAGCCCTGACGCGAGCTGGCCGGCCTTCGCGAGGAGCCAGTTGCCCGCGCGTACGGCCGAGGCGTTTCCGTAGACGGCGTTGACGCTGGGCAGGCCGCGCCGGGTGGTGGCCTGGTCCATCACGTCGTCGTGGCAGAGGGATGCGGCGTGGATCAACTCCATGATCACGGCGGCGTCGACCACGGTGGGCCGGTCCCGCTCCCCGAACTCGGCGCCGAGCAGGACCAGCAGCGGCCGCAGCCGCTTTCCGCCGCTGACGACGACGTGGCCGGCCAGCCTCTCCACGCGGGCGTCGCGCGCCTCGGCGATGCTCTCCCGCAGCCGCTCCTCCGCCACTTCCAGCCGGAGTTTCAGCGCGGTCTCCAACTCCGCCTCGCACTGCGCCACTCCGGCGAGCGCGGACTCCCCGCGGGCGGTTTTGGACAACCCAGCCATGCCAACCCCCAGTCACTGGCCACGGGCTGCTCCGGGCCCGCGTGCCGACGAGGCAAAACTACGGGAGACCTGCGGAAAAACTTACTGAGTGTCAGAAACCTCACACTGCAAGGCTCTTGAAGAAGGATGGGTCCGGGCGCCCGGCCCGGCCGGTCAGCGCGGGGCGGCGCCGTGCAGGACGGTCTCGACGATCCGGGCGGCCAGGACGTCCGGGTCGCCGCCCGCGTCGGGTCCGTGCAGCACCTCGCCGATCAGCGCGTAGTAGACCCGCCGCACCCAGTCGAGGTCGGCGTCCGCGGCGATCAGGCCCTCGTCGCGGGCCCGGGCGAGCAGGTCCAGGCAGCGGCGGACGATCTCCTCGTGGGCGGTGGCCACCTCGAAGCTCTCGGCGGCGGGCTGGCCGAGGGCGAGTCCCCAGGCGCCTTTGACGCGCAGCACGTTGGCGGTGATCCGGTGCATCGCGACCAGCGGTGGCGCGGTGTCCGGGCGGCCGTCGTCGATCGCCTGGCCGAGCTGCTGGACGGCGGTGGCCGCCAGTGCGTCGACCAGCGCCTGCCGGTTGGCGAAGCGGCGGTGCACGGTGGTCCGGGCCACCCCCGAGGCCTCCGCGATCTGCTCCATCGACGCGTTCGGGTTCTCCGCCAGCAGCCGCGCCGCCGCGTCCAGGATCGCGCGCACGCTGCGCTCCGCGTCGGCCCGCAGGGGCCGTGCCGCCGTCCCGCTCATCGAGCCCTCCGGATCCTGCTCACCGTGCTCGCGATGGCGCTCGCATCGTCCGGCAAATGGTACATCGCGGGAGCGAGTCGCCATGAATCTGCATCAGCGATGTTGCAGATCTGCGAGGAATTGGTACCGTCGTGCTCCAGTTGCTGGGGGCGTCCGCTGCGGCGTGGCCCGGCCTCCGTACCGCTGCCCCGATCCAAGGGAGTCTCACGTGAGCACCACCGCATTGGTCACCGGCGCCTCCTCCGGCCTCGGCGCCGAGTTCGCCGTCCAGCTCGCCGCCCGCGGGCACGACCTGGTCCTGGTCGCCCGCTCGGCCGACCGGCTCGAAGAGCTCGCCGGCCGGCTGCGGGCCGAGCACGGCGTCAGCGCCCACGTCCTGGTCCAGGACCTCACCGAGCCGGACGCCGCCCGCCGGATCGGCGCCGAGCTGACCGCCCGTTCGCTCACCGTCGACCTGCTGGTCAACAACGCCGGGTTCGGCACCTGCGGGCGTTTCGAGGAGATCGACGGCGCGCGCGACCACGACCAGCTGATGGTCAACGTCGTCGCGCTGGTCGACCTCACCCACGAGCTGCTGCCCGGCATGCTGGCGCGCGGCTCGGGCTCGGTGGTCAACGTGGCCTCCACCGCGGCCTTCCAGCCCTCGCCGTACTTCTCGGTCTACGCCGCGTCCAAGACCTTCGTGCTCAACTTCGGGCTCGCGCTGCGCCAGGAGTACCGCGGGCGCGGTCTGCGGGTGCTCACGCTCTGCCCGGGTCCGGTCGAGACCGCCTTCTTCGAGGTGATAGGCACCCGCAAGGCGGCCGTCACCGGGCGTCCCGCCACGCCCGAGTCCGTGGTCAGGGCCGCGCTGCGCGGGCTGGACCGTGACCGGCCCTACGTCACCCCGGGCCTGATGAACCAGCTCAGCGCCCATCTCGCGCCGCGCCGGCCGCGCCGCCTCGTCACGGCGGTCGCCGGGCGGATCACCCGCACGGTCCGGGACACCGCGCAGCCGGGCCATGGGCGGCCGGGTACCCGGCCGCTCGCCGCGCACTCCTGAGGCCGCGTCCAGGACCGGTCGGGATCCTGGCCGCGAGTGCGGCCGGGAATCCGGTTGGTCCAGCCCGCCGGCCGTGCTGGAATGCCGGGATGGATCACGACGAGGTACTCGCGCTGTTCGACCGCCGGATGCGCCAGGGCGCGCCCGCCGACCCCGGGGGCCGGGCCGAGCGGGTGGGGGCGGTGGTGCGGCAGGTCGGCGCCGAGGGGGACTGGAGTGGCATCGTCTGGTCCGACCTGGACGAGGCCGGCGCGGACGAGGTGATCGCCGAGCAGGTGCGGTACTTCGGCTCGCTCGGGCGTGAGTTCGAGTGGAAGTCCTACTCCCACGACCGGCCCGCCGACCTGGGCGCCCGGCTGCTGGCGGCCGGGTTCCGGTCCGAACCGCCCGAGACGCTGATGGTCGCCGAGGCCGCGGACCTGGTCGGCGCGGGTGCCGGCGGGGCCGAGCCGCCCGAGGGTGTGCGGCTGGTGGCGGTGACCGATCCGGCCGGCGTGGAGCTGGTGGTGGCCGCGCACGAGGCGGCCTTCGAGTCGACCGCCAGCTGGCTGCGCCCGCGGCTGCTCGCCCAGCTGGCCGAGGCGCCGGAGACGGTCTTCATGGTGGTGGCGATGGCCGGCGACCAGCCGGTCAGCGCGGCGCGGCTGGAGCTGTACCCGGGCACCGGGTTCGCCGGGCTCTGGGGTGGCGGCACCGCCCCGGCCTGGCGGGGCCGGGGCGTCTACCGGGCGCTGGTCTCGTACCGTGCCCGCCTCGCGGCCGAACGCGGCTACCGCTATCTGCAGGTCGACGCCTCCGACCAGAGCTGCCCGATCCTGCGGCGGCTCGGCTTCGCGGCGCTGAGCACCACCACCCCGTACGTGTACCGGCCGTAGCCGGCCGCGCGGGGCCGCGGCCGGGTCAGCCCGTCAGGTTGGCCCAGCAGGTGGCCTCGCCGACGTGCGCGGGGTCGAGCGCGTGCCGGATCTCGTGCCGCACCACCGGGTCGACGGCCATCAGCACGTGGTCGGGGATGTTGGCCGGGCAGAGGTCCTGGACCAGCACGTTGTGCACGTCCGGGCCGGAGAGGAACTGGGTCCGGTACGGCGTGACCACCTCGTCGTAGCTGGTCGCGATCACCGTGTACGAGACGCCCGGCACGGTGTCGCCGCCCGCGTTCAGGCTGGTCAGGGTGGCCGAGCCGGCCACCTGGTCGGCGCAGGCCGGGCAGAGCGAGCCGACCACGGCCAGCGCGCCCGGGTAGGACTGGGCGAGGGTGGCCAGGCCGTCCAGGGTGGTGCCGTGGTTGCTGGGCGCCAGCCCGACCAGGGTGTGCACCTTGGCCGCGCCGCCGTCGAACTTCAGGTAGTAGCGCGGCATCATGCCGCCCTGGCTGTGGCCGACGATGTCGACCTGGCCGGCGCCGGTGGCGGCCAGCACGCCGTCGACGAAGGTCGCCAGCTGCCGCGCGGAGTCGGCCACCGGGGCGATGGCGCGCAGTACCGGGATGCCGGGCTGCTCGCCGTAGGTCAGCGCGTAGACGCAGTAGCCCTCGGCGGCCAGTGCGGGCGCGGTGGTGTCCCAGTTCACCGAGCCATTGGCGAAGGTGCCGTGGACCAGCACGACCGGCCGGGGGTGGGCCGGGCCGGGCCGGCAGGACCAGTCATTGGCGCCCGGCACGAGCGGGGCGGCGAGCGCCTGGGCGGCGGCGATCGGGTCCGCCGTGGCCGCCTGGGCGGGGGTGGCGGCGCCGGCCAGCGCGGCCGAGAGCAGGCCGCAGCCGGCCAGCGTCGCGGCCAGGCGGCGGCCGCGCTTCTTGCGGGTGGGCAGGGTGGTACCGGGCATGGCTGTCCTCCGGGTGGGGGTGGGAGGTGCTCGGACGGCAGCCGGGCGTGAGAGGGGTCACACCCGAACTGGCCGGTAAGTTACTGCCGAGTTCCCTTCTTGGCCAGGGACCGCGCGACAAGTGGCACCCGGATGGCCGCCCGGTGCCGGGCCCCGGTACGCCGTCCGGGTAGTGGCCGAGTCGGCGCGCGCGGCGGTCGGGACGACCGTCCGGCACTCCGTCCGGGTGGTGGCCGAGTCGGCGCGCGCGGCGGTCGGGACGGCCGTCCGGAACCCCGTCCGGGTCAGCGCGCGGCGGTCCGGGTGGCCGCCCGGGCCGCCCAGCGGCCGTCCTCCCGGGTGATCCGGATCGGGTGCCCGAAACAGGCGCTGACCAGCTCCGTCGTCACGATCTCCGCCACCGGCCCGATCCCCACGCACTCGCCCTCGCGCAGCAGCAGCGCGTGGGTGGTGCTGGCCGGCAGCTCCTCCAGGTGGTGGGTGACCAGCACGCTGGCCAGCTCCGGGTGCCGGCGGCGCAGGTCGTCCAGGCTGGCGAGCAGCAGCTCGCGCGCGGTCAGGTCGAGGCCGGTGGCCGGCTCGTCCAGCAGGAGCAGCCGGGGCCGCGGCATCAGGGCGCGGGCGATCAGCGCCCGGCCGCGCTCGCCCTGCGAGAGGGTGGTCCACGGGGCCTCGGCCCGCGCGGTCATCCCGAGCGTGTCGATCAGGCCGTCCGCCTGGTCTAGCTGGGCCGCGGTGGGCTGCCGGCGCGGCGCCGGCTCGGTGGTGTTGGTCAGTCCGGTGAGCACCACCTCGCGCACCGTCAGCGGCGAGCGCAGCGGGTGACGGGGATTCACGTGGCCGAGGTAGGAGCGCAGTTCGCGCAGGTCGACGCGGCCGAGCCGGCGTCCCAGCACGTGCACCTCGCCCCGGGTCGGGTGCGAGACGGCGCCCAGCAGGGCGAGCAGGGTGCTCTTGCCGGCCCCGTTGGCGCCGAGCACCGCCCAGTGCTGGCCGGGTTCGATGGTCAGCGAGATGGACCGGAGCAGGTAGCGCCCCTCGCGCACCACGTCGACCTCGCTGGTGCGCAGCAGCGGGCCGTCGTCCAGCGGCGCGGCGGAGTTGGCGGGGGCCGTCGGCGCGGCCGAGTCCACGGGGGCCGTAGTCATGGCCGAGTCCACGGGGGTCATCGACGCAGCCGAGTCCACGGGCGTCGTCGGCGCGGCGGAGTTGGCGGGAGTCGTTGACGCGGCCGATTCAGCGGGGGCCGTAGTCATGGCCGAGTCCACGGGGGTCATCGACGCAGCCGAGTCCACGGGCGTCGTCGGCGCGGCGGAGTTGGCGGG
>FTKT01004012.1_pt1 | contig 32034 bp, 30 predicted proteins | sample 1658271 | NCBI WGS metagenome assembly FTKT01 (sample SAMEA3914811, study PRJEB12502) | metagenome | biome: forest; material: soil | place: Canada | collected 2011-08-04 | depth 0.3 m | reverse complement strand
TGAAGTGGCGGTGGTAGCCGCGCTTGACGAAGAGCGGCCATCGATAGCCCAGCCGGCGCGTGAAATCGCCCGCCCACGCGCCGGTCGCCAGCACCGCGTGTTCCGCCTGGATGCGGCCTTCGCTGGTCTCGACCTGCCAGCCGGCAGCGGATGGCGAGAGCGTGTCGGCGTCCCCGGTCACCAGCCGTCCGCCGCGCTGCTGGAACAGGCGGGCGTAGCGCTTGACCAGTTCGCCCGGGTCGGTGACGCTGCGCGGATCGAGCCAGTGCACCGCCCCCGCGATCGGGAAGCGAAACGCCGGCTCGGCCTCCGAGAGCGAGCGCGCATCCAGTGCGAGGGAACGAACGCCGTAGTCCTGCTGCAGCCGCTGCGAATCCGCGACCGCTTCGTCGAGCGCCCGCCGCGTGCGATAGATGAAGCGCAGGCCGTCGCTTCGCACCAGGTCCTGCGCGCCAGCCAGCGCCTGCAGGCGCGCATGCTCGCTGACCGAGTGCTCGATCAGCCGCGAATATTCGCGGGAGACGGCGCGGTGCGAGGCCGGCGCCGAGGCGCGCCAGTAGTGCGCGAGCTGCGACCGCGCGGCGAGCACCCCCGACACGTGGTAGCTCACGTCGATCCCCCGCCTCAATGCAACCCCGAGCAGGGTGCGCCAGTCCCGCGGCATGGCGTAGGGCTCCACCGCTTCGCGCTGGATCAGTCCGGCATTGCCGTACGAGGCCTCTTCGCCAGGCGGGCGCCGATCCACGAGCACGACGTCGTGGCCGCGAAGCCGCAATTCGAGCGCCGCGCAGGTGCCGACCATGCCGGCGCCAAGAACGAGGATGTGCTTTGCCATATCAACCGTCGAAGAGGATGTCCTGGCGAAGCGAGAAATCGGTCGCTGACGAGCGCTTGGGTGGTACGCCGTTTTGGACTTGAACCAACGACCAAAGGATTATGAGTCTCGAAGAGCCCGTTTTTGGAAGTCCTTGCGGGACAACGGATAGTTCGCGTAAAACCAGGAACAGCTTCTTAAGATCAAATAGTTACGTCACAACCCAAGCGATTTTCTGGTGAGGGACAACGGCTTTCTGTTCCTAAAATGTGGCCACATGGTGGCTACACGTTGCGTAGCTGCCAACCTCCAAGGAGCCGCACATCGACGCAATCGAAAGTCTGCAGACCACCAAACGGGTGAGGTTCACCACGGGGCGAATTGATAACTTTTCCTGCCCTGCGAACAAGACGCAGGCTTTCCTCTAGGACGTGAAGGTGCCTGGTCTCGGCCTGCGTGTGACCGGTGCCGGCGCCAAGGCATTCGTCGTCGAGCGCAAGCTCGGCCGCCAGACAGTGCGCATCACCATCGGCGATCCGAATGAATGTCTTTGAGCCGTAGCTAGCGAGAATGGCCCTTGGCATGCGAATGAAGGCGATCTCCAGCGTTGGGTGCAGAAATAGCTCCGGCTCGTCCACCAGCACGAGGCTGTTGCGTCGGATTGTCCCCAGGATGTTGATGACGATATAGGAGAAGAGCCGCTGGCCCGAGCTTGGGTGGATGGGCTTGCCGTCCTTCAGAAATACGACTCCAAGACCATCTCGCAAGTGTTTGCTTGGCGCCTGTACCTTGAGTTCTTCCACTCGGTCAGAAGCGATGGGCACATAGCGTTCGTTCGGCGAATGGCCGTCCCAATCGCCGAATTCGCCTTCTAGATGGGGCTCAGTGAGCCATTTCTGATCGATGAAGAAGACATCGACATCGGCATCGCTGGTTTCATTCGCGCTGTGTCTGTGCGACTGCGCACATTGGAAGACTTTCGAGAAGAACAAGGTTGTCTGGCGAGGACAGGCGCACGCATTGCCGCACCGACGGGTCCACACCTTGAGAGTCAACATGAGTTCGACATGCAGCGTCGTCGTGGCCGACGACAGTCGCGATGCGGCGGACTCCCTCGTCGAGCTCCTGGGCGCCCTGGGCTACCCCGCCGTCGCGGCCTACGACGGTCTGGAGGCGGTCGAGGCTTGCTCGGCGTTGGAGCCCGACCTGGCGATCCTGGACATCCAGATGCCACTCCTGGATGGGTGCGCCGCCGCGCGCCTCATCCGCTCCGGCGCGCATCCGCCCGGCACGATCGCGTCGCTCTCAGCATTGCGCCACTGGGATGAGCCCATGAAGTCGGAAGGCGGCGCGTTCGACGTGAGGCTCGCCAAGCCCGCTCGCATGGATCAACTGAGCGAATTGCTTGCTCAAGCCATCGGGCCTGGCCCGGGCAACTCTAAGAACGGGGCAGCGAGCGTACGCCAGGCGAAGACACGCTTCGATGATTCCTAGCAACGGCACCGACATCGAGGTCGTCCTCCAAAGCGGTGGCATTGTCGCCAGATACCGACGACGCTTGCGCAGCGCGGGCCGTGCGCGACTCGATTCGGTGCGCTGACGCACAGACCCGAACAGGGACGAGCCGATATGTTCTGACGAGCGGCAATCGGTGCCGTTTTCCCTCTGAAGAGCCTCGCCATGAATCCCATTGCATCGTTTCTCGTCGCCGTGTGCGTCCTCGCGGCCGTTGCATCCGGCTACTGGCTGAGCCCCTTCGCTCCGGTGCCGTTCCTCCTGCTGGCAGCCCTCATCGCCATGTCGCTCAAGATGGCGAACGCGTGGGAGAAGTTCGTCGTGCTGCGTCTTGGCAAGCTCCAGGGCGTCAAGGGCGCCGGCCTGTTCTTCATCGTTCCGGTGATCGACAGCGTGATCGCGGTGATCGACGGACGCATCCAAACGACGGCCTTCAACGCCGAGCAGGCGCTGACGCGAGACACGGTACCGGTGAATGTCGACGCCATCATCTTCTGGCATGTCGAGGATGCCGAGAAAGCCGCGCTGGCCATCACGAACTATCAGGAGGCGATCGATCGGGTGGCGCAGACATCGCTGCGCGAGATGATCGGCTCGTCGATGCTGGCGGCCCTGCTCTCCGACCGCAAGGATGCCGACGAGCAGCTCAAGAACGAGATCGCGCTCAAGACGGCACCGTGGGGCATCTCCATCAGCTCGGTCGAGATCCGCGACGTCGCCATCCCCGTGGCATTGCAGGACGCGATGTCGAGGCAGGCGCAGGCCGAACGGGAAAAGCAGGCGCGCGTGATCCTCGGCTCCGCGGAGGCGGCGATCGCCGGCAAGTTCGTCGAGGCGTCCGAGATCTATGCGGGCCATCCCATCGCGCTCCAGTTGCGGGCGATGAACATCATCTACGAGACGACGAAGGAGCGTGGCGCAACGATCCTGATGCCGAGTTCGATGGTGGAGAGTCTCAATCCCGCGGGCGCACTGGCCTGCGCGCTCGCTCTCAAGGAGACGGCCGTGCTGCCGAACGGGCTCGATCTGCCGGGTCGCACGCTGATCGCGAGCGCCGCGGCGACCTAGAAGCTCGGCCGCGTCCCTGATGTTCCGACATCGCGCGGCACGTTTCGCCCCCTGACCGCGACCATCCGATGGATTTCGCTCATGAGATCGCCGGTCGGGAGGAGAGCACATGCATGCGATGAGGCTGAACGCGATCGGCGCGCCACTCGAATGGACGGATCTACCGGACCGCCAGCCGGGCCCCGGCGAGATCCGCGTCGCGATCGTCGCCTGTGGCGTCTGCCGGACCGATCTGCATGTCGTCGACGGCGAGCTGCCGAATCCGCAGGTCCCCATCGTCCCGGGACACCAGATCGTCGGTCGCATCGATGCGCTCGGCGACGGTGTCGACGGGCTGCGGATCGGCCAGCGCGTCGGCATCCCCTGGCTGGGCCACACCTGCGGCATCTGCCCGTACTGCAGCATGCGGCGCGAGAACCTCTGCGACAACCCGCTGTTCACCGGCTACACGCGCGATGGCGGCTACGCCACGTCGGCGGTCGCCGATGCGCGCTTCGCCTTTCCGCTGGGCGACGTGGGCAGCGACGAATCGCTCGCTCCGCTGCTCTGCGCGGGACTCATCGGTTGGCGCGCCCTGGGCATCGCCGGCGACGGCAAGCGTCTCGGCCTGTATGGATTCGGCGCCGCCGCCCACATTCTCGCGCAAGTCGCCCGATGGCAAGGACGCTCGTTATTTGCCTTCACGAAACCTGGCGATTTGCCGACGCAAGCGTTCGCGCGCAGCCTCGGCGCGGCCTGGGCCGGCGGATCGGACGAGATGCCGCCGCAATCGCTGGACGCCGCCATCATCTTCGCGACCGCGGGTGACCTGGTGCCCATGGCCCTGAAGACCGTGCGCAAGGGCGGTCGCGTGGTCTGCGCCGGCATCCACATGAGCGACATCCCGAGCTTTCCGTACAGCCAGCTGTGGGAGGAGCGACAGCTGCTGTCAGTCGCCAATCTGACGCGGCAGGACGGCTTGGAGTTTCTCGGCCTGGCACCGAAGATGGGCATCGTCACCCGGACCACTCGCTATCCGCTGCAACAGGCCAACCAGGCCCTCGCCGACCTGCGCGCGGGCCGATTCGAAGGCGCGGCCGTCCTGATCCGCTGACGCTCAATCGTCATCCCAGTAGCCCGTGCGGCCGTGATGTTCGTGCAGCGCGCGCTCCTGGGCACGATCAGGCAGTCTCTTGCCATCGAATCGCGGAGCGCTCTTGACGGCCTCCCGTGTCAGCTCGATCGAGACCGTGGCATCGATCCAGCTGATGTCGGCGATCCACGGTCGCGCGATCAGCACCTGGTGGCCCAGCCACCAGTCGCTCGTGTTGACGATAAGGTAGCGGATCGCCCAGCTCTCGTCGTCGACGACGAATCCTTCGATGTGACCGAGGTCGCCGTCACTCGCGTGCAGGTGATAGCCGGAGATCGCGCGACAGCTGCGCAGATGTGGGTCGTCGCCACGCTGGCGATGGAATGCGGCCTGACCAACGACGAACTCCCGCTGCTTCGCCGTAAGGCTCGCAGAATCGTCACCACCGCGGGCAGCAAGCATCAGCACAGGCAAGGTCGAATTTCCCCACATGCCAGAACCGCCCCAGTAGTAGGGATAGCCGTAGTACCCGTAGTTCTCCACCTCGTGCTGGCGCGACACGGGCTTGTGGGTGTCGATGTCCGGACTCGCCCCGACCTGCGCGCGCGTCACCGCGGCATGCAGCGCCTTCGCCGAAGTCTCGATCGGGCCGATCGCCACCGGCGAGAGCAACACCTTTCTGCCGGCCAGCCATTGGCCAGTCCTGACGACGAGGAACCGGACGGCCCAGAACTGGTCGTCGAAGTAGAAATCCACCAGTTCGCCGATCGGGCCATCGGTGGCTTCGACGGCAAAGCCATCGAGTTCATTGACTGTGCGCAACATGGTTCGTGCGCTCAGAATTGCGAGGCCAGCGAACCGATGCCCGCGCCGTACCAGGTTCGGCCATAGTGCTCGTAGAGCCGGATTTCCCACTCCCGACTCAGTTCGTCGCCGGGCACATAGAGCGGCGCGTCCTGCACGGCTTCGCGGTGGAGATCCACCGACACTGTCCTGGCTTCCCAGCTCACGTCATTGATCCACGGCGGGGCGATCAGAACCTTGTGGCCCAGCCACCAGTTGCTGGTGTCGACGACAAGGTAGCGAATGGCCCAGGTCTCGTCGTCCAGCAGAAATCCTGCGATATGTCCGATCTCTCCGTCGGTGGCGTGGAGGCGATAGCCGGCCAGTTCATTGCAACTGCGCAGATGGGGATCCGCGTTGCGGTGGCGACTGCGCTCGGCGCTCCGGTAGGCTTGTTCTTCGCGCGCCGCTTCGAGCCGCGTCAGCCCGTCGGCGACGTAGCCTGGCTTCATGGCATACGGGACCATGCCGTCGCCCCACATGCTGGCGCCGCCCCAGTAGTTGGGATAGCCGTAGTAGTCCAGGTACAGCCTTTCGTGCTGCCGCGACACGGGCTTGTCCGTCTCGATGTCCGGGCTGTTCCTGACCTGTTCCATCGTGATCAGTGCAGGCAGCGTTCGTCTGAGCCAGTTCGGCTCACGGAGGGAGATCGGGGAGATCAACACCGTGCGGCCCATGAGCCACGACCCCGTGTCGACGACCAGGTAGCGGACGACCCACGCGTCGTCGTCGAAGTAGAAGTCCTTGACGTGACCGATGTCGCCGTCGGTCGCGCCGATCGCGTAGTGCTCAAGATCCTGGGTGCTGCGCAGCATGTCTGCCTCCTGTCGAAACGCCGAGCAAATCGCTCGGGCGCCATAGCGGGTTGCGCCCTGTCCGCGTGGACGTGGCGAGCTCAGGCGTGCGCGGGTTCACGCTGCCGTTCTTCCGAGGCAGGCGCATGGCATCGCGCGGCTTCAAGCACGCCGGCCAGGTCGGACTCGATCACGTTCACCGGCCGACATCCATCGAGCATCGCGTTCGGCAGCGCGAACCAGGCCGCGATGGCCCACCCCGAAGACAGCGCCTTGAGCTCGGCACGAACGAGCGCTGGTCCTGGCTTGCAGACCAGGTCGTGACCGTCGAACTGGAACATCGGGATCCACGAGTCGCCACGCCAGTCGAGCACGAAGATTCGCCGGTCGACGATCAGTCGGGCCAGCCCTGCGAGATCGCCGCGCTGGTGATCCTGCAGCGACTCATGCAGGAAATGGCTCGGGGCCAGACCACCGGTCGAGCGGTACGCTTCCAGCATCGCGATGAATCCACGCGAGCTCGGCACCGACTCGATCTCGGCGCTCACGGCTGAACCCCTTCACCGGAGATCGCCGCCTTCATTTCCCCGAGTTGGCTGCGTGTTATCTCGCCACGGGCGTAGCGCTCGTCGAGGATATCGAAGGCGCCCTTGCGCGGCGACCTTCCGGTGAAGCGATGCACGCGGTATGTATAGCCCCAGTTGCCGGCGCTCGAGAAGGCAAGCATCAGGATCCCGAACCACAGGAACCAGCCCCAGCCGAAATACCAATCGTTCCATACAGCGTGAGTCATTCGCTTCTCCGTTGAGTCTTGCGCGCCGGCGCGACGAAGAGTCCGGATGAACTGACTGCCTCGGTCAATCCAGGAACGGCGGCAACGTGCCGGCACTTGAGAGTCAATATCGCGTCGAAAGGAGCCGTGGTCTGTTCGCTCGCGCACGTGGCGAAGCGATTTACATCGCAGCGACATGAGCCCAAGTCCTGGCTCCTGGCAGAAGCAGTCCGGTCGCCGATGCGCGCAGAAGCACGCTGGAGCAGTGGTCTCGGATGGCAAGTTTGCAGATCCGAATCATCGAGAAGGAGGCCGATCAGAAGCGGCTCGTCGCCTTGCTGGCCATGGCGTGCCATGTGCCGCTCGGCGAGATGGCGACGCTCCTCGAACATGAGGAGGATCTGCAACCTCACGTGCTCGCGAATCGAGCCCGACGTCCAGCTCGTCGGATCGAATCCGGCCTCTGGGCCCGGCGTCCAGGACGGGTGAGGCACCGCATGATCGCCATGCGCATACTCGGTCACCGATATTCGATCAGCCTGTCGCGCCGGAGGCCCGATGCAGCAGCGGTAACACCGACACGGCGAACACCCAACATGCAGGCGAGGAACTCCTGGGTGACATGGAACGTGTCGGCATGCGCGCGGTCCTGGCTCATCAGGAGCCAACGCGCGAGCCGGGGCTCGATCTCGTGGAATCGCAGGCTGGCAGAGGCCGTCGCGAGCTGGAGCATCAGCACATGGAGATACTGGTGCACCGCGCCCCGCAGCACCGGGCTTCGAGAGAGTTCGAGCAGGAAGGGCTTCGTCGCGACACGAACTGCCGACCCCGCCCCCTGCACGACCGCATGCAGCGGCTCGACGCGAACATCCAGCGCGAGATATGCGCCCACCAGGCCTCGAACGGCTCCGCGATGGCCAGCAGGCGTGCACGTTCGAGGCGCGGGAGCATTTCAATGAGGTTGTTCTTGGCCAAGGTTGTCTCTCCGTGTTCTTGATGCCTGCATTCCCGTGTTCGCGATGTCTGCGGTACGCAGCCGATGCGACTGCGTGTGATCTCTCTGCGCCCATGGACTCCTGCGTTCAAGGCAAGCTTTGCTGAGATGGTCGTCGATGCGGTGAACAACACTGGGCCCTGGCGCTCGGCCTCCTGTGTTCGGCAGCGAACAGAGTCGGTGTGATGCACAAGTCGATAATCCAAGCGATGCGCCATTCACTGACCCAGGCTTTCACGACGTTCCTGCGTCGTCGCCACGCGCAAGGACACTTCGGCCGCCACCCTCCCCTCGCGACGCTGGTGAAGCGCGACACCGCAGCCGCGGCTCGCACGCCGTTGTCCGACGATCTGCTGCTGGCCGCGCGCGACAATCCCGCAGGTGCGATTGCACGTCTGCAATCGAACGCCAACGGGCTCGCCGCCGCGGAAGCTTCTCGGCGCCTGGAGAAGTTCGGCCCCAACGAGATCGCCCACGAGAAGCCGCTGTCAGCAGGACTGCATCTCTGGCGCTGCTACGCGAACCCGTTCAACGTCCTGCTGACCGTTCTCGCCGGCCTGTCCTGGTTCAGCGCCGATGCGAAGGCGATGATCGTCATCGCCGTGATGGTGGCGCTGAGCACCGCCATCCGTTTCATCCAGGAAAGCCGCTCCCACGATGCCGCGGAGGCCTTGCGAGCGATGGTCACCAACACCTCGGCGGTGATACGCCAACAACCGGGCGCCACGGGCCCGGCGCAAGGGCAGGAGATCGCTCAGCGCGACCTCGTGCCGGGCGACCTGATCGCCTTGTCGGCCGGCGACATGATCCCGGCGGACTGCCGCGTCATGACCGCGCGCGACCTGTTCATCGGCCAGGCGGCGATGACGGGAGAATCCGCGCCGGCGGAGAAGTTCGTCGACCAACGCAGCCAGGACGCGAGCGCACTCGCACAGACCAACCTCGTCTTCATGGGCACCAATGTCGTGTCGGGCGCGGCCACGGCCCTCGTGGTGGCGACTGGCGCGCGCACCTACTTCGGCACGCTGGCCGCCAGCATCACGTCGGTCGACCCCGCGCCCAACGCGTTCCAGGCCGGCGTCAACAGCGTGAGCTGGCTGCTGATCCGGTTCGCGCTCGTGATGGTGCCCATCGTCTTCTTCATCAATGGCTTCACCAAGGGCGACTGGTTGCAGTCCTTCCTGTTCGCGGTCTCGGTGGCGGTCGGCCTGACGCCCGAGATGCTGCCGATGATCGTCACGTCGACGCTCGCGAAGGGTGCCGTCTTGCTGTCGCGCCGGAAGGTCGTCGTCAAACGCCTGGACGCCATCCAGAATTTCGGCGCGATGGATGTTCTCTGCACCGACAAGACCGGCACGCTGACGCAGGACAAGATCGCGGTCGCCCGCAACACCGACCCGTTCGGCGCCGAATCGTCGCAAGTGCTGAGCCTCGCGTTCCTGAACAGCTACTACCAGACCGGCCTCAAGAACCTGCTCGATCGCGCTGTTCTTGAACATGTGGAGCAGGCGGAGGAGCTCAAGCTCGAGCAGGACTACCGCAAGATCGACGAGATCCCGTTCGACTTCACGCGTCGGCGCATGTCGGTCGTCGTCTCACAGCGCGACGAACACCACCTGTTGATCTGCAAGGGCGCGCTCGAGGAAGTGCTTGCGACATGCACGAGCGTTCGACTCGGCCCGGAGGCGACGGCAGCGGACGCCCCGTTCGACGCCGCGCTGATCGCCAAGGCTCGGACATTCACGCAAGGACTCGCCGACGAAGGGCTGCGCGTCGTCGCGGTGGCGATGAAGACGATGCCCACCGACCAGGCGGCCTATTCGATCGCGGACGAGTCGGGCCTGACGCTGGTCGGCTACCTCTCGTTCCTCGATCCGCCGAAGGATTCGGCCGCGCCTGCGCTGGAGAAGCTCGCGGCGCACGGGATCGCCGTCAAGGTGCTCACCGGCGACAACGAATTCGTCACCTCGCATGTGTGCACCCAGGTCGGGTTGGCGAGCAGCGTCGTCCTGTGCGGCGCCGAGGTGGAGGCGATGGATGACGCGGCACTGCGCATCGCCGTCGAGCAGCACACGCAGTTCGCGCGCCTGACCCCGCTGCACAAGGAGCGCATCGTGCGCGCGCTGCGTGCGCGCGGGCACGTCGTGGGCTTCATGGGCGATGGCATCAACGACGCGCCCGCGCTGCACGCCGCCGACATCGGCATCTCGGTCGACTCGGCGGTCGACATCGCCAAGGAGGCCGCCGACATCATCCTGCTCGAGAAGAGCCTGCTCGTGTTGGTCGACGGCGTCGTCGAAGGCCGGACGACGTTCTGCAACATGCTGAAGTACATCCGCATGACGGCGAGCTCGAACTTCGGCAACGTGTTGTCCGTGCTTGTGGCGAGCGCATTCCTGCCGTTCCTGCCCATGTTGCCGCTTCAACTGCTCGTCCAGAACCTGCTGTACGACATCTCGCAGACCGGCATCCCGTTCGACAACGTCGATCCCGAGCTGGTGGCCAAGCCGTTGAAGTGGAACCCGGCGGACATCGGCCGGTTCATGCTGTTCTTCGGCCCTGTCAGCTCGATCTTCGACATCGTGACCTTTGCCCTGATGTGGTGGGTCTTCGACGCGAACGTCGTCGCCCGGCAGACCTTGTTCCAGTCGGGTTGGTTCGTCGTCGGGCTCCTGACCCAGACACTGGTGGTCCATCTGATCCGCACGCCCAAGCTGCCGTTCATCCAGAGCACGGCCGCGACGCCGCTGCTCGTCATGACCGTCGCCATCATGGCCCTCGGTCTCTGGTTGCCGATGGGCCCGCTGGCCTCGGACTTCAAGCTGCAGGCCCTGCCGCCGAGCTACTTCGGTTGGCTCGTCGCCATCCTCGTCGGCTACTGCGGACTGACGACGGCGATGAAGCGCCTGTACATCAGGCGATTCGGATGGCAGTGACGCATGCGCGCCTGCATGCGCGCCTATTTGAAGGCCTTCAGCAAGGCCTCGAACCGGGTATGCAGCGACTTGTCGTTCGGCGTGATGGGCGTGACCGGCCTGGCGACCTTCAGCAGCTGGTACACCGCCGTCTGCGCCGCTCGAACGGAATACTCCACCGTGAAGACCACGTCGTCGGGCATCTCCACAAACTGGCTTACGAACGCGAAGTTCTTCGAATTCGGCGGCACCGGCAATGGCCGATCACCTGCGCTTCGCGGCATGAACATGCTCGTGATGTAGGGCATGCGACAAGGGATGCAGTTCGCCAACTGCAGGTGATCACGGTCGAAGCGCAGGTGTCCGTACAACTCCGTCAGGATCTCGTCGCCCGTGCAGGCCGACATGGGCTTGCCGACGAAGTTGCCGATGCGGTCGGGAAAGAGCCCGTAGCCCCAGAAGACCTGGACATCGACCGGCTGGTCGACGAAATGTGGCTGATGGGCGAGCACGATCGACATCAGCCAGTTCGAGTCCTTGAACGTCACCAGGCCGCCGGTGCCCGCCGGGTTGCCGGTGAAGTCCATCATGGTGTCGAAGAACTCGGAGTCCTTCAGCGTCACCGTGAAGGACTCCCAGCAGGACTGGGCGACGTTGTTGCTGAACACGGCGGGCTTGCCGAACTCCGGCCTGCGTTCGGCCAGCTGTTCCCAGAGCCGCCAGCCACCGCTGTCCGCCTTGTTCCTGACTGCCGGCGCCGCGGTCATCGAGCCCAGGCTCGACGCGTCGGTCATCGACGCGTTCTGCAGGAACACCAGGTCGCCCTCGGCAACAGCGATCGTCTCCGCGACGCCTTTGCGAACGCACTTGATCGCCGCGACTTCGAAGGCGCCGCCCTCGCTGCGCGGGACCAGCTCCGTCACGTTGCAGTCGGCGACGAAGTTGACGCCCCGGGACGCCAGCCAGGCCTGCAGCGGCAGCACCATCGATTCATACTGGTTGTAGACCGTCCGCTTGACGCCGGCGAGCGTGTCGATGCGCGTGAACTCCAGCATGAACCGGTGCAGGTAGCGCTTGAATTCGACGGCGCTGTGCCAGGGCTGGAAGGCGAAGGTCGTGGCCCACATGACCCAGAACTCGGTCTCGAAGAAGGCTGGCGACAGGCAATCGGTGATGCGGCTGGAGCCCAGGTCGGGCTCCTCGGCGCGGCTCAGCTTCAGCAGTTCGAGCCGATCCTGCATCGAGAACCCCATGGAGGGCACGCCGACCTTGGCGGCACGACGGTCGACCAGTCGTGCCAGTGCGTGCGACCGGTGCCGCTCGTTGAACGCAAGCGTCTCGTCGAACACCGAGCTTCCGGGTGCCGTCAGGGACGGGATCGTCTTGAAGAGATCCCAGGTGCATTCGTAGTTGTCGGTGGTCAGCATGCGCCCCCCTCGCAGCGAATAGCCCAGCGCAGCACTCCCACCCGCATCCAGGCTGCCGCCCATGACCGGCAGCGCGTCCAGGATCGTGATGTCGCGTCCTTCCATGCCGGCATCTCGAACCATGAAGGCCGCGGCCGCCAGTGTTCCGATGCCGCCGCCGACCAGGATGGCCTTCCTGTTGTTGTCCATTGAGCCGCTTCTCAGTTGAAGTACAGCCGCGTCCGCGGCGAAGACGGCAAGCTATCGCGCGACCGCTCAGAGGTCTGTGCGGTGGCCGACACACGGCTTCTCGCGCGGTCGCCTATGCGCGCCGGCGCACAGACCGGGTGGATGGGGCCGCCCACGATGGTCAAGCCGCCGACGCATGGGATCGGCACCGTCGAGAGCACCGTGAACCAAAGCCTGACAGCATCCAGCCGGAACACCCGCGACAAGGCGAGCGATGGCATCCCCAGTCTCGATGCAGCCAGCTTCGAGACGCGTGTGCTGCAGGGCCAGGGGCCGATCGCCGTCGAGTTCATGTCGTACAGCTGTGCCCACTGCGCCGCGATGGAACCCGTGTTGCAGCAGGTCGCGGAGACGCTTCGGTCGCGCGAGCGGATCTTCAGGGTCAACGTCGCCGTAGAGCTCGACGTGGCCGGCCGGTACGAGATCGATGGCACGCCGACGTTGATCATGTTCCTGAACGGGCACGAGGTCGGGCGAGCCGAAGGCCCGGACCCTGACGTCGAGACGATGCTGGCTGTCGTCAGCGAACCGTTCGGGATCCAGTGATGGATGCCGCCAACGCGGTCATCGTCGGCAGGCAGTCCACGCCGATCCTGCTGTTCGACGACGAATGCGCCGTCTGCAGACGCATGGCGCGCTGGGTGAGAAGCGTGGCCCGCAACGCGATCGGCGAACGGACGATCGATGTGCGCCCCATCGGCGAAGATCCCGAAGCGCTGCGCAAGCTCGACCCGACGCTCGACATCTGGAAGGTCTACGCCAAGAGCCACCTGCTGATGCCCGACGGGACGATCCGCATCGCCGGCGAAGCGGTCGCCGAGGTGTTGAGGCGATCGCCAGGGATGGCCTGGTGCGCCTGGCTGTTCTCCGTCCGCGTCTTCGGGATGCGACCCTTCCAGGCCATGCTCGATCTCGGCTACGTGATCCTGTCGGACGTGCGGCCGATCTTCGGCTGCAAGAGTTGCGGCGCGCCCGCGCTGTGGGCTCGCCCGTTCGTCTGGATGGTCAAGACGACGAAGAGGCTCACCGGTGCGAAGCCACGCGCTCCGCACCGCCCGAACTTCACGCCGTTGGTCGCCACACGCGACTCCAAGCCGCAGTCGCAGCCCCGGCCGTAAGAGGCACGGCAACACGAGGCTGCCGCGTACTCTGCCTCAAGCCGTCGCGCGCGCAGGCGCGCGCGGAAGCAGCCATCGCGATGCGGTGATCGACGGCATCGAGCGAAGCGTTGCCACCGCGGCGAGCGCGAACATCAGCTTCGACGCCAGCGTGACCGAATACGGCATCATGTATACGAAGGCCGGGCTGACGATCGGCAGCACGACGAGGAAATTCAGGCCCCAGATCGCCCCGAGCGCGATCAGCGCCCATCCATAGGCAAGCGACGCCGACCCGGTGCGCAGCAACCCGCTGCCCTTCGCTGCCGCCAACAGTGCGACGCCCAGCCCCGCGGAAAGCACCATGTGCACGGCGAGGCCAGCGATGGCCGAGCCAGGGTCGACACGGATGGCCGTCGCGATGGCGCCCGCAACGCCTGCGGCATCGATGCCGGCGACCCTCGAGTACGCGCCCACTACCAGCACTTCCGTCAGTCCGCCTGCGAGTCCGATCGCGGTGCCGGCCGCGATCAAGTTCACGCGGGTCTTGTCTTCGGTACGAAAAGTCATGTCGTTCCTTCGAGGGTTGTTGAAGAGACTAGGCGTTGTTCGGTGCGCTGAACACGTCGACGGGTGCCGACTGGCCGGTGTACTTCTCGACGTCGGCCACCGCGGTGTGCCCGCAGTTGCCCTGCGCGAGCTTCGACATGCCGATGCCCAGGGTGAGGTTGTTGACGTCGCCGTAGCGGCACAGGCTTCCGGGCTTGCGTGGATCGACGGGGTCGAACCAACCGCCTTCGTTGACGCGGATCACGCCAGGTCGGATGTCCGCGCTGATCTGCAGTCCGGCAAGAATCTGCCCGCGGTCGTTGAAGACGCGCACGGTGTCGCCATCGGCAAGCCGCCGTCGGGCCGCGTCCGCGGGGTTCATCAGGCACGGCTCGCGGCCGGCGATCGCATACCTGGCCCGCAGCGTGGTGCCGCACAACTGCGAGTGCAATCGGAAGCGCGGATGGCTGGCGTCCACGTGCAGCGGGTAGCGCGTTGTCGGCCCCCCGAGTCGCTCCGCCGGCTCCATCCAGGTGGGATGCGGCGGGCAATCGTCGTAGCCCATCTTCTCGATGGCGCTGGAGAAGATCTCGATACGGCCCGACGCCGTGCCCAGCGCGTTGAGCAAGGGATCGGCGCGAAAGTCCGCGTGTCGAACGTAAGTCTCGGCGGCCGCCTCGATGGGAAACGCCAACGCATCGTCGCTGTTCCAGAACGCGTCGAAGACCGGCATCTCGATGGACTTTGCCCGCGCCTGCACGCACGCGGCCTCGTAGAACGAGCGGATCCAGTCCATCTCCGTCCGGCCCTGCGTGAAGGCCGCCTTGGTACCAAGTCGCTCGGCGATGTCGGCGAAGATGTCGTAGTCGTCGCGGGCCTCGAACATCGGCTCGATCAGCTTCTTCATCGCCAGCACATGCGTGAGCGAATAGTCGCCGACCTGCTCGATGTCGTTGCGCTCGTACGAGGTCGTCGCGGGCAGGATGATGTCGGCACGTCGCGCGGTGGCCGTCCACTGGAAGTCGTGCACGATGAAGGTCTCCAGCTTCTGCCAGGCCTTCACCATCTGGTTGCGATCCTGCTGGTGGGCGAAGGGATTGCCGCCGACCCAGTACGCGAGCTTGACGTCCGGATAGACGCCCCGAGTACCGTTGAAGTCGAATGGCTTGCCGGGATTGAGCAGCATCTCGACCACGCGCGAGACGGGAATCGTCGACGAGCCGCTCTTCGACAGCCAGTCGGCACCAACGGTCGCAGCGCCCCCGTCGCCGATGCCGCCCAGCACCGGCCCGGTCGCGGCGGGCGACCCGCCGCTCGCGTAGTGATAGCTGAGGCCGTAGCCGCCACCCGGCAACCCGATCTGGCCCAGCATGCTGGCCAGCGTGATGAGCATCCAGTGCGCCTGTTCGCCGTGGTGCTGGCGCTGCAGGGAGTAGCCGCAGGCCAGCATCGTCCGCTGCTTCGAGAAGCGCCGGGCGAGATCCTTGAGCTTGGCGGCCGGGACGTCGCAGATGCGTGCCGCCCATTCGGCGGACTTGGGCGTGCCGTCCGACTGGCCGAGCAGGTACGGCAGGAACCTGTCGAAGCCGGTCGTGTAGGTCGCAAGGAATTTCTCGTCGTGCAGCTTCTCGACGACGAGCGTATGCGCGATGCCCAGCATCATCGCGACGTCGGTCTGCGGCCGCGGCGCGATCCATTCGGCGCCCAGCATCGTGCACGTCTCGGTGCGGACCGGATCGATGCAGATCACCTGCTTGCCGGCCTTCTTGAGCGCGTCGAGTCCGGGATAGGCGCCGTGGTCTGCGATCAGGTAGCCGATCTGGTTGTTGTTGACGGGATCGGCGCCCCAGAAGACCATGAGGTCGGTGCTCTTCGCGACCACCGGCCAGGCGGTAGGCTGCTCGTAGACCTCGATCGATCCCACGACATACGGCAGGATGACCTGCGCCGCCCCGGTCGAGTAGTCGCCCGACGTGTTCACGAAGCCGCCGTTCTGGGACAGCAGGCGGCGTAGCAGGCTCTGGCAGTTGTGCAGCTTGCCGGGGCTCTTCCAGCCGTACGAACCGGCGAAGATGGCCGTCGGGCCATGCGCCGAGTGCACGCGCTTGATTTCGCCAGCCACCAGGTCGAGCGCCTGGCTCCAGCTCACGCGCACGAAGTCGCCCTCGCCGCGGCCCGCCGTGTCGGCACCCGGGCCGTGCTCCAGCCAGGCGCGCCGCACCATCGGGTACTTGATGCGCGTCGAAGAATAGACCGAGTCGAGCACGCCGGGCAACTGCGGCGATGGGCGCGGGTCTTTTTCCCAGGCTTTGATGGAGACGATCCGGCCGCCCTCGATGTGCGCGCGGAAGGCGCCCCAGTGGCAACCGGTCAACACGTCCGGCGTCGTCGGCGTCGCGGCACGCGCGCCTTGCGAAAGCAGCGACGTCGCTCCGAACCCGAACGCGCCCGACGCCAGCGCCGCGCTCACGAACGAGCGCCTCGACCAGCCCGGCTGGACGCGTTCATCAAGTCGAGCGTTCATGGCAAGTTCCGAGGAAAGAGAATTCGTTGAGGGCCATCAGCGTGTCGTGCAGCGCGATCAACGCGCCGCGATAGAAGCCACCGGGGTCGACGGCCGCGCAGGCAACGGCGACTTGCGGAACCCATCCCAACAAGCGCTTCCGGAGTTCATCCGCGCCGTCCTGGTCACCGATGCGCAGCAACGTGGCGAGCAAGCCAGCCTCGAGCGAGACGTGATCCGGAGGCTCGCCGTGCCATGCCCGCACGGCCATGTCGCAGCGACGCAGCATGGCCTCCATGGCCGCGGTGGGTTGCTGGTGCAGGCGGCTGGCCGACCCCGCATAGGTGGATTCGTAGAGCGAGACCGTCGCCGGGCCGCCGGGGCCCTCGAACAGACGAACGTAGCAGCGCGACAACCGCGCCGCGACCTGTTCGTCGCTTTCGTGCGTGTCCAGTGCCGACCGCATCGCCGCGATACCCGGCATGTAGCCCAGCTCCTCGTGGATCGCGTCGAAGAGGACGACGCCATCGCGTGAACGGCAGGCTTCGACGGCGCCGACCGACATCGGTGCGCTCAGCACGCCCGCCAGCCAGTCCAGCAGCTCCGCCGCGACGCCGTCGGACCGCTGCGTCGACCCTCTGTCGGAGGCATTCATCGGGTCGCCGCGACGGTGGCACCGCCGACGTCCTTCGAGTGGTATTGCAGGTACGCGAGCAGCAGCCGGTACTGGTCGTCGTCGAGCGATGCATAGCGCTTCATCGCGCCCAACACCCCGACCCATTGGTTGGACAGGTAGGCGCCGGACAGCGGCAAGGCGTGGCAGGCAGCGCAGGTGTCGCCGTAGAGGCCCGCTCCGTAAGTCCAAAGCGCGGGGAGCCCAGGGTTCAGGCCCTGGGCGTCGACCCACGCCGTGAGGCTGGACTGATGCCAGTCGAGATTGCTGACCGGATCGTGCACGGTCTTGGCCCGGACGAGCAGGGCGATCGCCGCAGGCGTCAACACGGCCTGGACGATGCGCTGGCCCTGCAAGGCATACAGCGCGCTGTCGGAGCCGTCCTGCTGCCACCCGTCGATGCGCACCCGGATCATGCCGCCGCTGCGCGCCAGCACGTTCAGGCGCGTCGAGGCCATCACCTTGCCGACCTCGGCCCCTTCGGCAGCGGCGCTCGCGGCGTCGACGAAGAGGCTCTTCGTGCTCACCACAAATTCGGCATTGGCCTGTGTGGACGTCGGCGAGCCCAGCGCCGTCAGCTTCGACTGTGCCGCCGCTGCGTCCTTGACCGGGAGCATGCGGATCACAGCCGTCCGGTTGGGCTCCGGCGACCCGGGCGAAGGCGCGTCGACGCCGGGCAGGCTCTTCAGGTAGACGGCCATCGCATGGAGGTCGACCTCGGGCAGCTGAGACGTGTTCGCCACGATCTCGGCCATGTCGCCGCCCGTGTGGATGTTGATCGGACTGGTGCCGAGTTTCAGGTAGTCGACGATCTCGTTTTCGGACCAGTACCCGATCCCGGTCTCGTCAGGCGTGATGTTGGGCGTGTACCCCGTCCCGCCTTGATCGGCGCCGCCCGCGAAGCGCTTGCCGCCAACGATCGCGCCAGCGGCATCGCGCGGGGAATGGCATTCGGCGCAATGGGCAGCGCCCTCGACGAGATAGCGCCCCCGATCGAGGGCGACGCCTTGCGAGGGAACGGATTGCGCAGGACGGCCATCGAGGAACGCGAGCCGCCAGACTCCGACGCCGCGCCGCAGGTTGAACGGGAACTTCAGGTCATGGTCGCGCACCTTGCCGACGACGCCGGGCAGCGACTGGATGTAGCCCAGCAGGTCGCGCAGGTCGTTCGCGCGCATGCGCTGGTACGACGTGTAGGGGAATGCGGGATATTCGTTGCGGCCTTGCGGCGAGACACCCTCGCGCATCGCGGTGACGAATTGCGGCACGGTCCAGCGCCCCAGGCCGTCGATCGGATCGGACGAGATGTTGGGCACGTAGAACGTGCCGAACCCCGTCCTCAGCGCCTGGCCGCCGCCCAGGCGGGTGGAATCGCCCTGCCCGGGTGTCGCGTGGCAGATCGCGCAGTCGCCGGCGATGAACAGCGTCTTGCCGTTCGCGAGGTTCGGCGGCCCGGCATCGGCGACATCGCGCGACGCGTGAACGAGCCGCCACGTGAGGGGTGACGTCAGCGCAGGAAAGCCAGCGGCGCCAACCACGAAGACCAGCACGGCGATCAGGACGATCCTGTTCATTGGCCAGGCCTCGTCCAGCCCCACGAAAGCGCAAGACCTGCTGCGGTCGGCGATCGATGGGATGTCGTGTAAAAGGCCATGCCCGATGCTGGCTCTCGCGAAACATCGGGTCTGTGCGCCATCGCACATGCGCACGGTCGCGTGCGAATCTCGATGGTGGTCGCGCTGACAAAAGTCAACCGTTCCGATCAGCTCGATCGGCGGCCGGGGATCAAGGCGCCGAGGCAGCGCCAGCGTACAGGATCGCGATCAGATTAGATGACGTTGGCCGTCGCGCCAATAGCCCTGCCGAAGATCGGATCGCGAAGGATCCGGCCAGCTGGACATCATGCCCGCGATCTCCTTGCGGAATTGCTCCTCGCTCACGCGGTAGCCGCAGTCCTTCGACAGGCTGCGCACGTAGGTTGCACACAACGCGCCGACCGAATCCAGGAAGCCGTAGAGGCCGGCCAGTCCGGACTTGGCGCGCTGCATCGCCAGCACACCGGCGATGCCTTCGGCACGATCGCAATCCCACAGCTTCTGGAAGCGAGCGATGAAGTTCCCGGCATCCAGCCGCCGCGCCACGAAGTCATCCACGATCTGGCGATAGGCCTGTTCATCTTGAAGAAGTTTCATGCGATCTCCCCCACCTTGACGTGACGCAGCCGCAGCGCATTGCCGATCACGGAAATCGAGCTGGCCGCCATCGCCGCGCTCGCCACCATCGGGCTCAACACGATGCCCAGCCACGGATAGAGCGCGCCGGCGGCCACGGAGATGCCGACCACGTTGTAGACGAACGCGAAGAACAGGTTCTCGCGGATGTTGCGCATCGTCGCGCGGCTGAGCGCGCGCGCCTTCGCGATTCCAAGCAGGTCGCCCTGAACCAGCACGACGCGCGCGCTGCCGATCGCGATGTCCGTGCCGGTGCCCATCGCGATGCCCACGTCGGCTTGCGCAAGAGCCGGCGCGTCGTTGATGCCGTCGCCGGCCATCGCCACGAGACGGCCCTGGTGTTGGAGCGCCTTGACGTGGCGATACTTGTCCTCGGGCATCACGCCGGCCCTGACGTCGTCCAGGCCGAGGAGTCGGCCGACGGCCGCCGCCGTCACGGCGTTGTCGCCCGTGAGCATGACGATGCGCAGGCCGGCTGCCTTGAGTTGGCGGATCGCCTCCGGCGCCGTCGCCTTGATCGCGTCCGCGACGCCCACGTAGCCGACCAGGCGTGCATCGGCAGACAGGAACATCACCGTCTCGCCCTGGGCGCGCAGAAGGTCCGCCGCGCTCTCGACTGATCGCGGGTCGACCTGCGCCCCCGCGAGCAGTTGCGCGTTGCCCAGACGCATGTCCTGTCCATCGATGAGGCCTCGCACACCTTGCCCGGCGATCGCGCTGAATGACGTCACGCTGGCGAGCGCCCGACCGTCGGTCTTCGCACGCCCGACGATCGCAGTCGCCAGCGGATGCTCGCTGAGAGCCTCCAGGCTGGCCGCCCAGAGCACGACCTGCGCTTCGTCGAATCCGCTGGCGGCGACTACCGTGCGAACCGTGGGCCGGCCTTCGGTCAACGTCCCGGTCTTGTCGACGACCAGCGTGTCGACGCGTTCCATCAACTCCAGCGCTTCGGCATCCTTGATGAGCACGCCATCCTTGGCGCCCTGCCCGATGCCCACTGTGATGGAGACCGGCGTGGCCAGGCCGAGCGCACACGGGCAGGCCACGATGAGCACCGAGACGACCGCCAGCACGGCATTCGCCAGCGCCGGCGCCGGCCCGAAGAGTTCCCAGCCGATGCCCGCGAGCGCTGCGACACACACCACGAACAGCACGAACCGACGCGCGATCGGGTCGACGAGCTTCTGGATCGGCGCGCGGGTGCGGCCCGCTTCCGCCACCATGGCGACGATGCGCGCGAGAAGGGTCTGGGCGCCGACGCGCTCGGCACGCATCGTGAAGGAGCCCGTCTGGTTCAGTGTCGCCCCGACGACCGCATTGCCGGCCGACTTCGAAGACGGCATCGGCTCGCCGTTGATCATCGATTCATCGACCGTCGAACTTCCCTGCAGAACGACGCCATCCACCGGCACCTGGCCGCCCGGCTTGACGCGAAGCGTGTCTCCCACCGCGACCGCCTCGAGCGCCACCGTCTCCTCGTGTCCTTCGGCGTCGACACGGATCGCGACATGCGGCGCGAGTCCCAACAACGCCTTGATGGCCCCGTTGGTGCGGGTGCGCGCACGCAACTCGAGTACCTGGCCGACCAGCACCAGCGTGACGATCACCGCTGCCGCCTCGAAATAGAGCGGCGGCCCGTCTCCCGTGACGAACGCCTGCGGCAGGCTCCGCGGCCGAAGAAGCACGTAGACGCTGAAGCCATAGGCCGTCGAGACGCCCAGCGCAACGAGGCTGAACATGTTCAATTGCCAGCTCACGAACGAGCGCCATGCGAGGACGAGGAAGGGCCCTCCCGCCCAGAACACGACCACGGTGGCCAGCAGCGCCTCCAGCGCCTGAGATGCCCGCGGAGACCAGCCGAGCGCGCCGAATGCCTCGTCGATGCGAGCCGCAAGGTCGAACGGCAGCATGCCGTGCATCGCCATCGCGAGCAACGGCAGCGTGAATGCCGCCGAGAGCCAAAGTCGCCGCGTCATGGCGCTCAGCTCCGGATCGACAGTCTCGGCATCGACCTGTGGGATGACGAGCTCGAGACTCATGCCGCAGACAGGACAGCGGCCAGGCTGGCTCTGGCGCACCGAGGGGTGCATCGGACAGGTGTAGACCGCCCCCAACGCTGTGCGTCCTGGCTCGACCGACGGCGCGACGATTGTCGACGCCTCCGCGACGTTCTTCCGGATCGAACTCACGCCCGCCACGGACATTCCGCCCGGCTCGCATGCGTCAGCAAGGCCCTGCGCATGACCGGCAGGTTCGGCTTGGCCATGAATGCGTTCCTTCGAGTCGAATTGGGTGAGGACACAAACTGCGCCTATTCGAATGCCGGGTCTGTGCGGCAGCACGCTGAAAATCCATCGGACGGCGGCAAGCACAGTGTTTGCGCTCGCACGGGAGTCAGCGTCACGACAACACCGGCGAAAGCATCGCGTGTAGTATCAAAACGGTCTGTGCGCTGTCGAGCGCGTCGCGAAAGCGCGCGCGCTGCGCATCGACGATCCGACACGCTGAAGCCCGGCACCGGTCGCGACTGCATCGTGACGCGCAGTAGTTCCGTGACCGACCAGAGGTGATCCATGGCCAAGGGATCCGACTTCCATGCAAACGGTCTTCTTGCCGCACTTCCGCAAGGCGAGCGGGCTCGCTGGTTGCCGATGTTGGAACCCGTGGAGATGCCGCTCGGCCAGGTGCTTTATGAGTCCGGGATCACATTGAGCCATGTCTATTTCCCGACCACGGCGATCGTCTCCTTGCTGTACGTGACGGAGAGCGGCGCCTCCGCGGAAATCGCGGTCGTCGGGCGTGAAGGCATCGTCGGCATTTCTCTGTTCATGGGAGGCGAGTCGACCCCGAGCCGCGCCGTCGTTCAAAGCGCGGGCCAGGGTCTGCGCCTGACGGCCGCCACCATCAAGGAAGAGTTCAATCGCACGCCGGTGCTGCATCTCCTGCTGCGCTATACACAGGCGCTGATCACCCAGATGGCGCAGACAGCCGTCTGCAACCGACATCATTCGCTCGACCAGCAACTCTGTCGATGGCTCCTGCTGAGCCTGGATCGGCTCGACGGCATGGCGCTGGCGATGACGCAGGAGTTGATCGCCAACATGCTGGGCGTCCGCCGCGAGGGGGTCACCGAAGCGGCGCTCAAGCTCCAGTGGGCCGGATTGATTCGCTACGCTCGTGGGCATATCCACGTTCTTGACCGCGCAGGACTGGAGCGTCGCGCCTGCGAATGCTACGCGGTGGTGAGAAGCGAATATGAGCGGCTGCTTCCCAACAGGATCGCTGTCTAGCAGCGACCAGCCTATGCTTCCTCGCGAAGACCGCACCATCGAGCGGAGCAATCCGACTCAAGCGGGGCTGATGTTGCTCGGAGGATCGCTGTACATCGTCGCGGTCGCTCAGTACCTCATCGCCCAGTCCTACGTCGCGCGGGCATGGAATCCGCCCTACGACTGGTTCAACGACTACATCAGCGACCTCGGCAACACGGCCTGTGCGATGTTCGCGGTGCCGCACGGCACGCCGGCCTGGGTCTGCTCGCCCCGGCACGCCACGATGAACGCGGCATTCGTCGCGTCCGGAGCACTGCTCCTGGCCGGGACGGCTGCCCTTTGGCGATTCTGGCCAGCAGGCACCGCGACGCGAAGCGGGTTGATTCTCTTGACGATCTCCGCCTGCGGAAAGATGCTGGTCGGCTGGGTGCCGGAAAACGAGAACATCACGATGCATTCGATCGCGGCATTCAACATTCCGGCGGCGAGCCTCGCCATTCTCCTGATCTGCGCGGCGGCCGTTCGGGAGCGCAAAGCGCTTGCGCTCATCGGCTTCGGGGCATTTCTGCTTGGCGTCGTTGGAACCACGCTGTCCGTCGCTGCACAGGTCGCAGGCCCTGATCTTCTTCTCGGCTTGGGCGCAGGCGGGATGGAACGACTCGCAGGCTATCCGGCGGACGCGTGGATCGTCGCCGCAGGGCTCTCGGCAATCGCCCAGGCGTCGAGTGCGCGCGGCCGCTGACCCCGTCACGAGCAAGGCCGCTGCGACACGCCGGGATGCGAGGCTCACGACCTCATCGCGCGCCCTTGTGATCCTTCTGCCCACTGTTCTTGTGCCGGCCGGCCACGTCGGCGGCCTCGGACTTCTCTTTCGGTCTGTCCGGATCCCGGGCCTCGGGCTTGAGCGGACTTCCCGGCTTGAGCTGCCGACCCTTGGATTCCTGCTTCATGAAGCCCCCGGTGAGATCGTCTGCCGGTCGGAAGGACCAGGCTCGACCGCTTGACCGTACCCGAACGTCTGCACCCGCACCGTGCGGGAGCGCGCATAACAGCTGATCCATCGAAGCAGCCACCTCGGATGTCCACGTCGATCTTCCTTGAACGCCCAAGACCCGCATTTCCTCTGACGACCCGGAAACATGACTGGCCACGCATGGCGCGACCCCTGCTCGGCTCTGTGCACTGCCGAACAGACGATGGAGAGTCCGACAACGAAGCTGATCAATGTCATAAGCAGGGTGTTGGTGCCGATGCCGGCCTTGCAGGTTTAGTAGTCCGAGATCCTGGCGTTGAACTCGTCCTTCGACCGTGCCACGTAGCCGAGCTTGGCCACCTCGCGCTTGATGCCGGCGATCGCCGCATCGTCTTCGGCTGAAGCAGCACGTACGAGATCGTGGAGCGCGTGGCGGGGATGTACTCGATCGCGCGGCTGCAGGTCGTGTAGAGCGTCGCCGCGCCGTTCAGACCGTTGGCCGCGACCCTGCCGTCAATCTTCGGACCTGGAATGGAAGCGCTCATCGCAGAAGGTGCCGAGGCATCGGTGCTCATCATGGTTCTGCGTCAGCATGGCCTGACGGATGTCTCGCGTCCGTGCGCTGTCGAACATGTGCTTTCGAATGGATCGCGAGATCGACGCGAACCTTGATCGTTCGTCACCGAACAGACAGAAGCTATTCGCGCACGCAGTCTGGACCCGAGCTTGCAACTACCGGAGGATGAAATGATGAGCGACGAATCCACCACGCCACGTCCCTGCTCCGCCGAACGCCGCGGCGATGACACGCATTGGTGGAAGGCCTATCAAGCGCACTCGAGCGTCGGAGCGACGCCGTCGCCGGGCGCGCCACCGCAGCCGGCCATCGACGCGACGGAAGGGAACTGCAAGGCCGCTGGCATGGCGAGTCCGAGTCCGAGTCCGAGTCCGACCTCGACGCCGCACGGGACGATCTGAGTTTCGGAGGGGCGGTTTGTTGAGGCATCTCAAGGATCCCGAGGCGGCGGTCCGCAGACTGGCGGTATTCGATTCACTTCGGCGCGGGTCGTGCCTCCTGATGCAGGCCCGCTCGCCAACCATTGAGGGACGAGTCCATGACCCACTTTCACGCAGTCGCCTTCATGGATCACCAATCTGCGCGAGTTCTCCGGTTCAACTCGACCACCGTGGTCGAGCACAAGGCGCACCAACACCTGCATGTGACACGCCAGCATGGCAGCGCGGTGCGGTCCGAACACGAGTTCTTCGGCGCCGTCTGCAACATGTTCGACGACACCGCCGAGATCCTGGTGACCGGCGGCCGCACGGGATTGGCGGACTTCAGGCGCTACGTCGAGAAGCATCGGCCGCTGACATCGCCACGCATCGTGGGCTATGAGATCGTCGACCATCCCAGCGAGAACCAGCTCATCGCGCTGGCCAGGAAGCACTTTGCCAAATATGAACGCATGGGCGGCTCCTCTTTGGGAGGCTGATCGGGCGGCACTTCGGCAACAGCATCCGCCGCCATCTCAATGGCCTCAGGTCGTGCTGCGGGATCGATCTTCAGAGTGCGGCGTGATCTTCGGAACCACCCGGGGCATTTCAAGACAGGAAGACCACCGAATCTTTACCCCGCGGCGGCACCATGACCAAAGAACTCCCACGCCTCGCTGCTATCCGGCATGGTGGATCGCGTCGCATCATCGCGGTAGCGATCGTCGGCGACATCGCCATTGCTGCGCCTTTCCTAACGACTACGGGGGATCTTCCGCCATCGTGAGGGCGCGTGCCGCACCCGCAGATCTCGCGGGAAACTCCGGCATGCCGAGGCATGCCGGCAGGGTATTGGAACGAACAGCTGAAGCACCAGGGGGTCAGGCGGCAATGGTCGCAAGTTCAGCCTGCGAGCCGGACATGATGGTGCTCATCGCAAGAAAGGCTCCGACCGCCGCGGGCAGGGCCTCGGCACCCGGTTGCATGGCCCATCGGAGCTTGCGATCGTCGTCGAAGTTGCGAGGTGTCGCCACGCTGCTCGGCTCGGACATCGCTTCGGTCTTCCTGGACTTTCGGCTCGCGCGCTGCGCGGCCCGGGTGCAGGAAGCCAGCACATGACCCAGCGTCGCTGCAGGCACCCGGATCGTGGAACGGACAGCCGGACCATCGGCAGTCGCCTCGGAATCCGTCAGCAACCTGACGCATTCGCGTTTCACCACCGCGTAGCACTCGCACGTTCGACGTTCCAGCCCGAGACGATCAAGGACCTCGATGCACCCTCGGGAATAACGGATGAGACCGTCGCGCTGGAGCCTGAACGCGGCAGCACTCACGCCTTCGCGGCGGACGCCCAGCATGTTCGCGATGAGCTCCTGCGTCATCATCATGGCCGTGCTTGGCAGGCGGTCGAGGGTCAGCAACAGCCGCTTGCAAAGCTGGGCCTCGAGCGAGTGGTGCCTGTTGCACACCGCCGTCTGCGACATCTGCGTGATGAGCGACTGCGTGTACCTGAGGAGCAGGAGCTGTACCTCGGGTGAGCCCTCGAAGGCCGCCTTGAGCGCATGCGCCTTCATGCGGAAGCCTTCGCCCGCGTATTGCACGACACCCCGGCTCGGCGTCGATCCGCCTCCCATGAAAAGCGAGATGCCGACCAGGCCCTCGTTGCCGACAACCGCGATTTCCGACGACGCCCCGGCCTCCGTGATGTACAGCAGCGAGACCATGGAGGTCACCGGAAAGTACACGTACTCCATCGTGGAGCCCGACTCGTAGAGCACGGTTCCGAGCGGCATGTCCGTCCATTCCAGCTCGTCCGACCAAAGGCGCCGACCGGCCGCGCACAGCGCTGCAACGAGGTGATTTCCAAGGGGATCCACAAGGCGGGACATGACGCTCTCCGGTTGACCCGCAAACCGGGCAACTCGGTTTTACGGCAGAGATCCGCCTCCGGTTTGCGTTGGATCAATCGACTGTCCGCCGCGCGGTGCGCTGGCTGCGCGCTTGTCTTCGCGCAAGAGACAGCGTGAAGCTCCCGCTTCGCTACAGCCGTTGTCACACGGGCCTCGAACCGCCAGGCGCCCGGCAGGAATGCAGCCGTGCCGATGCTGGCTCTTGATGCGGCCTCTTCCGGGCTGAACTCAATGCGAGACGAGGGAACAGAGGCGTGGTCCCATGAGCAGGTCCTGCGTGACGCCGCCGAGGACCCATTCACGCAGCCGACTGTGCCCATACGCCCCCGCCACGATCACATTGCAGCGTTCGCTGTCTGCCACGGAACGAAGATCCGCGGCGTCGTCGCCGCTCGACGTCACGGGAAAGGCCCTGGCCGCGATGTCGTGATGAATCAACCACGCGACCACGTCGTCGAGATGACGACGTGCGGCGTCCATGCGACCGTGCTTGGCCACCTCCACGACAGTCACCTCGGCATGTCGCATCAACGGCAAGGCGTCGGAGATGGCACGCCGCGTCTCCCGGGTGTCCTTCCACCCGATCAATATCCGATCGAGCCTTGTCGTCGAGGCCGCGAGCGGGACCAGCAGCACCGGACGACCGACCTGCATCACCAGTGCGCCCGTACTCAGCGCCCGCGTGCCATCGAACATGTCTCCTTGGGCGACAGCGGTGATCACGAGATCGGCGTTTCGCGCCTGGCGCGAGACGCACAGTGCAAGGTCGGCGAAGTCCTTCGTGGTGCGCCAGCCCAGCTCGACTGTACGATCCCGGAACGAGTCCCTGAATTCGCTCTCCGCCAGCCCCACTTGCAGTTCGATCTGGCTTCGCTCGGTCATCCAGGCATCGCCGGCCAATCCGATGTCGCCATAGATCATGACCGGCGGAGCGCACGCGGTGACGCCGATCACGCAGGCCTCGAAGCGATCCGAAAGTTCGCCCGCGACCTGGAGCAGATGCGTGTTCGGCCTCCCGAGCTCGAGGTGAACCAAAAGACTCTTGTATGCCACGCTCGTCTCCTTGCGAAACTGTTCCTCGATGAACCGATAGCCGCAGCCGCAGGAGCCCCCTACGGAGGCGCCAACGCGTCGCGCACGAGCAGCACAGGCACGGTCGCGACACGCGTGATCTGCTCCGCATCGCTGCCGAGCAACAGGCGGTGAACGCCGCGGCGGCCGTGGCTGCCGATCACGATCAGGTCGGCGCCCCAGGACTTCGAGGCTGCCTCGACCTGATCTGCGAGGCGTTCAGCCGACGGCTCGCACAGCACGGTATCGACCGGGATGCGTTGAGCCTCCACCCGAGCCGCCGCCTCGGCCAGGATGCGGTTCCCGGCGGCCGTCACCGCCGTGTAGATCTCGTCGCTGCAGACCATGGCGGCCTCCCCGCCCATGGCGGCCAGCGTGTCACCCACGACGTGGATCAACCTGATTCGTCCGTGGGTTGTCTTTGCGAGCGACATGGCCTGTGCCAGGCCTCTGTCGGCAGTCGTGCTCCCGTCGATGGGCACCAGGATCCGATCAAACATGGCGGTACTCCAGCGCCTCGCGCCGTGGCAAGGCAGTCCCCGAAGTCTGGAAGACGCGGCGCTCTTTGCATTGACATTCATCAATGCACTGCGCGATGACAGCGAGCATCGTGCTGCACCAGGTTGAAGTTCAGCCAACGTGGGTTTCATCGCTCCCCGCCAGGAGCTCATGGAGCGCCACGGTGTGCCAACGCACAGACCCTCGCAGGTCGAGGGTCCAGCCTGGAGCCTCATACACCGTTCAAGGAACCATCATGAAGTCAGACAGCCAGCTCCAGCACGACGTCCTCGCGGAACTGAAGTGGGAGCCATGCGTCACCGCGTCGAAGATCGGCGTCGAGGTGCAATCCGGCGTGGTCACGCTCGCCGGACAGGTGGGCAGCTACTCCGAGAAATGGCATGCAGAACGCGCGGCACAGAGGGTCTCGGGCGTGGGCGCTCTCGCAGTCGCGCTGAAGGTCAAGCTCGCCGGCGTCGACAACCGCACCGACGCGGACATCGCGCTCTCCATCGAAAGCGTGCTGCTCTGGTCGACCTCCATTCCGGACGGCGCCATCAAGGTCATGGTGGAGAACGGCTTCGTCACGCTCACCGGCGACGTGGGATGGCAGTACCAGCGGCTGGCCGCGGCGGACAGCGTCCGCAACATCTCCGGCGTGACCGGCGTGAGCAACCAGGTCGCCATCAAGCCCACCGTGACCATGAGCGCCGTCAAGGGCGAGATCGAGGCCGCCCTGAAGCGAAACGCCGCCGAAGACGCGAAGATGATCACGGTGGAGGTACACGGCGCCGACGTGACGCTCAAGGGCAAGGTGAGCAGTTGGGCCGAGCGCGAAAGCGCGACGACGTCGGCCTGGGGCACGCCTGGCGTCCGCAGCGTTCGCGACGAAATGACGTTGCAGTATTGAGTGCAAGTTCGGCAGAGGCCATCACGCGGCCTCTGCCTCCGCGTCACGCGAGACATCTCGAAGAAGGCAATCCATGAGCACCGTTCAAACGCCGTCCATCGAGACGACAGATCGACGCGATCTTCCGGCTTCGGAAGTGGCGTGGCAGCAGCAGTTGCAAGATGGCACCCACGTCACGATTCGTCCGCTTCACGCGCAGGACGTCGAGCTGGAGCGTCAGTTCATCGAAGCGATGTCGCCCCAGTCTCGACGCTTCAGGTTCCTCGAGACCATGTCCTCGCCGAGCGAATCTCTGCTCAAGCAACTCACCGAACTCGATCCGCTGACGGACGTGGCCTACCTGGCGACTGTCGGCGACGGCGCCGAGGCGCGCGAGATCGGCGTTGCGAGATTCAGCGCCGCGGCCGGAGCTCGGGACTGCGAGTTCGCCGTCACGGTCTCCGACGAATGGCAACGCCAGGGTCTCGGAGCGGCACTCATGGCTCACTTGATCGACGCAGCGCGAGCTCGCGGCATTCATGCCATGCACTCCACCGATTCGTCTGACAACGATTCGATGCGGCAGTTCGCAGGGCATTTGAAGTTCCAGAGGTCAACCGATCCGAGCGACGCCAAGCTTGTCCTGTACAGCGTCGATCTCGACTGAATCCGCATGCCCTGACAGCGCGACGGGCACGGGTTTCGATGTCAAAGGCAGGTCACTGGGTTCGCTGCCGAACAGACAGCGGCCGCGCAAGTGTGAGAATGGGTGGCTGACAAGTCCGGTCCGAAGCAGACGGCCATGCAGACCTGCTAGCCTGTGACCAGCTTGTCGGCCTGGACAACCCATGAGGCCCGTGAACACTCCTCCGCACATCGCCATCCTCGACGACGAAGTCGACATCACGCAGTTGCTGTGCGACTACCTGGAGAGCCGCGGCTTCCGCGCGACGCAACTGCACTCCGGCGCCGCGCTGATGGCGTTGATGCCCATCGATACGCCGGCGCTGGTGCTGCTCGATCTCGGACTGCCCGGCGAAGACGGCCTGGCCATCGCACGCAAGTTGCGCGAGAGCTGGCAGTGCGGCCTGGTCATCGTCACCGGACGCGGTGACGCGGTGGACAAGATCGTCGGGCTCGAACTCGGAGCCGACGACTACGTGACCAAGCCCTTCGATCTGCGCGAGTTGCTCGCACGCGTCACGGCAGTCTTGCGACGCACGGCGCCAGCCCGGCCGACTGCAGTTGCTGCGGGCGCAAGCGCGATCGCCCATCCCGAACGACTTCGCTTCGAAGGATGGACGCTGAATCCGGTGGCGCGCTGCCTGGTCGATCCCGCCGGCAGCGAAGTGTTGCTCACGACGGGCGAGTTCGAGCTGCTCGTCACTTTCGCGAGGCATGCAGGCCGTGTGCTGTCGCGTGATTTCCTGTTGGAGCAGACACGCGGGCGCGAGGCCGGACCGTTCGACCGGACCATCGATGTCCAGGTAGGGCGGCTTCGCAAGAAGCTGGAAGTCGATCCGGAGAATCCGAAGGTCATCAAGTCGGTGCGTGGCGCGGGCTACATCCTCGTTCCCGCCGTGACGTCGGCGTGATGCCGTGACGCAGGAAGCCTTCTCCGATCGGTCCGCCGGCTTGCCTTCGGACATCGACGAGCAAAGCGTCTTCCGGTCTCTGTTTGCGGCGTATCCCGACGGCCTGCTGCTGGTCGATCAATCCGGCAAGATCGTGCTCGCGAACCCTGCGGCGGCCTCGTTGCTGGGATACCTGCCGCCGGAGATCGTGGGCCTGAACGTCGACGTGCTGGTTCCGGACAGCATCCGGCCGCGCCATGCGTCCTATCGGGAAGCCTATGGCCGCGCGCCGCGTCCGCGGGCAATGGGCACGCAGATGGAACTCGTGGCCAAGCGCAAGGACGGCAGCGAGGTGATGGTCGAGATCGCGTTGAGCCCGCTGCAGAACCAGGGGCTCCCGTTCGTCGTGGCGGCGATCCGCGACATCGGCGGATACCCTCGGGTCAAGCAGGCCGTTCAACGCGCGAGCTACAGCGAACATCTCGCCTACCTCGGGCGACTGGCCGTCGACACGCGCGATTCCCAGGATCTCCTTCAGCACGCACCCCGCATCGCGGCCGCGGCGCTCCAGGTGGACGCGGCGCTGGTGCTGCTGCTGACGAACGACGGCCTCGACTTCCGCGTTGCCAGCACGGCGGGCTCTCTCGTCGCCGGCGAGCTAGGTCGCATCATTTCCAACAATCCGCAGACGTTGGCCGGCCTGATGTTCGTCTCCGGCGCTTCCGTGCACGTCCCTGACCTGAGAAGCGAGCAGCGATTCCCTGCACCGCCGGAGTACCTGCAGGCGGGGATGACCAACCTGTTCGCGGTGCCGTTGTCCGACCGGGGACGCACCATCGGAGCGCTGATCGTCATGTGCACCGAGCCGAATCGCTTCGGCAAGGACGAGTTCGGGTTCATGGATACGCTGGCCAACTTGTTGGCCACCAGCCTTCAGCGGGCTCAAGCGCTGGACGCTCTCAATCATGCCCAGCGGCTCGAAAGCGTGGGGCAGTTGACCGGGGGCATTGCCCACGATTTCAACAACTTGCTGACAGTCATCCAGGGCAACCTCCAGGTTCTCGAGGAACTGCCCGAGCTGCAAGGCAAGGACTTCGCGCATCACCTCGTGAGCGCGGCCACTCGCGCCACGCGTCGCGCCGCGGAGTTGACCAGCAAGCTGCTGACGTTCTCGCGTCGACAGGTGCTTCAGCCGAGCCGCGTGGATTGCGGCGCATTGCTCCGATCGCTGGCCGACATGCTGCAGCGAACGATCGACCAGCGCATCACCATCGAGCTCGAGGAGCAGGACTTCTGCATGGTGGTGGTCGATCCCGGCCAACTCGAGTCTGCCATGCTGAACATCGCGATCAACGC
>FTKT01000216.1_pt2 | contig 32094 bp, 29 predicted proteins | sample 1658271 | NCBI WGS metagenome assembly FTKT01 (sample SAMEA3914811, study PRJEB12502) | metagenome | biome: forest; material: soil | place: Canada | collected 2011-08-04 | depth 0.3 m | reverse complement strand
TCGGTGGTGAAGGTGTTCGCGGGGTCCCGTTCGGCGCAGTGTGGCGGTGTGGGCTGCGGGCTGTGGGGACGGGGAGGGCGGTGCGGTGCCCGGGTGGTCAGCGGGGGCGGACGAAGCCTGACTCGTAGGCGATCACCACGGCCTGGGTGCGGTCGCGGGCGCCGAGCTTGGCGAGGATCTTGCCGACGTGCGTCTTCACCGTCTCCGCGCCGAGGAAGAGCCGGGTGGCGATCTCCACGTTGGACAGCCCCGCAGCCACCAGGCGCAGTACCTCCGTCTCCCGCTCGGTGAGGGTGTGCGGCAGTGACGGGGCGTCGGACGGGCGGTAACGGGCCGCCAACTCCCTTATGGTGGACGGGAAGAGCAGCGAGTCGCCGCGCGCGATCAGCCGCACCGTCTGCACCATCTCCTCGGCGCGGGCCCGCTTCAGCAGGAAGCCGGCGGCCCCGGCCCGCAGCGCGTCGTAGACGTACTCGTCGTTCTCGAAGGTGGTGACGACGATGACGCGCGGGGCCGGCAGGACGGTCTCCAGGATCCGGCGGGTGGCGGCGATCCCGTCCAGGGCGGGCATCCGGACGTCCATCAGGACCACGTCGGGCAGCAGGCTGCGGGCCAGCGAGACCGCCTCGGCGCCGCTGGCCGCCTCGCCGACCACCTCGAAATCGGGCTCGGCGTCGAGGATCGCCCGCAGGCCGCTGCGGACCAGCGCCTCGTCGTCGGTGAGCAGGATCCGGACGGTGCTCATGGTGTCCTTCGCGGCGCGGGGGTGAGGGTGGGGGCGGTTCCGGGGCGCAGGGGCAGGCGGACGTCGAGCGACCAGTGGCCGTCGCCGTCCGGCCCGCAGACGGCTGTGCCGCCGAGGGCGGTGGCCCGTTCGGTGATGCCGGGCAGGCCGTGCCCGCCGCCGGTGCGGCGCGGGCGGTGGGCGGTCGTCCGCGGGTTGCTCATGGTGATCGTCAACTCCCGTTTTGATGAGGAGAGTTGAAGCGCGAGGTGGACCGGTCCGGGGCCGCCGTGGCGCAGGGCGTTGGTCAGGCCCTCCTGGACGATCCGGTAGGCGGCTCGCGAGTGGGTGGCCGGCAGTTCGGCCAGCCGTGCGATCGGGGCCAGGTGCTCGGTGCGCAGGTCGGCACCGGCGGCGCGGGCGGCCTCCAGCAGGTCGCCGAGGCGGGTGAGGTCGGGCTGGGGCGCGCGGTGGGCCGGGTCGGTGAGGCTGCGCTCGCCATTGTGGCCGCTGTTGTCGTAGCGCTCGCCGTCGCCGTAACGCTCGCCTTCGTGCTCGCCGTCGCCGTAGCGCTCGCCGTCGCGGTAGCGCCCGCTTTCGTGCTCGCCGTCTCTGTCGCGGAGCAGGCCGAGGACCTGGTCCAGCTCCTCCAGGGCCCCGCGCGCCGACTGCTCGATGGCGTCCAGCGCGCGGCGGGCGAACTGCGGGTCGCGGTCCAGCACCCGGCCGGCCGCGCCCGCCTGCAGGGTGACGACGCTGAGCGCGTGGCCGACGGAGTCGTGCAGTTCGCGCGCTATCCGATTGCGTTCGCCGAGCCGCGCGGCCCGGCGCTCGGCCGCCGCGAGGCGCTCGCCGAGGCGGTCCGCGAGCGCCTCGGCCGGGGTGGGGCCGAGCAGTCGGGGCGCGTAGTGGGCGAGCAGCCGGCCGCTGCCGGCGACGGCCAGGACGAGGGCGGCGAACAGCGCCAGCCCCAGCGGCGGGCCCCACCAGGGCGGGAGGTTCCGCACCCAGGCCAGCTGGGACCTCCCGCCTTCGGTGAGCATCGGCGCCACCAGCGCCACGGCGGCGAATGGCGGTACGGCCAGCGAGAGTCCGGAGATCAGGCCGCCGACGCCCAGGTGCAGCGCGAACCAGGCGGCGGAGCGGGCCCGGGCCCCGGGCGCGGTGGCCCGTCCGGTGGGCAGGTGCGCAAACGGGCCGCCTAGCAGCACCCGGGCCGCGTTGCCCTCCAGGACGCGGACGGCGGGGACGGCCGCCGCGGTGGCGGCGGCGATCGGCAGGGCGGCGACGAAGGAGAGCACCTGGACCGCCACCACGGCTGTTATTCGTGCCTCGCTCCGCACGACCAGCCCGGCCACCACCAGGGTCGCCATCAGATACGGCATCACCAGCGCCCCGCCGAGGACCAGGTACGCCCAGCGCCGACGGGCCTGCCGCCCCCACAGGGAGACGGCGAGGCGGCGGAGCGCGGGAGCGGGCATTGGCTGATCCTCTCAGGCCGCGTCAGTTCGCAGCGGATGTTTCGCGGTCTTCGTGATCGGCACACTCTTCGCGCGGGCCGTCGGCCGGCTGCGGGTGATCCTCGGACTGCGACCGGTGCACCGCCAGCCCTTCGAGCAGTGCCAGCAACCCGAGCAGCGCCAGCAGTGCGCCGGTCGGCGTCTGGAAAGTGACGAGCAGTGACTGGAGCGGCGTGGCCCGGCCGTTCGTCGGGTCGTGCTGGAAGGGCTGGAGGGCCTGCGCGACGGCGTCCCACAGGCCCCAGGAGAAGAGCGAGCCGCTGCCGAGCCAGGCGGCGGCGAGCGGAAGCGCCAGGCGCGCCCGGCTGCGGCGGCGGACCAGCACGGCCACGCCGGCGGCCGCCGTGAGCGCGAAGAGCCCGAACACCGCCACGACGGTCTGCCCGGTCGCGGTGCGCCCGGCGACGGCCTCGGCGGGCAGGCCGCCGGTTCCGCCGCAGGCCCAGTACAGGTCGAGCCCCGCCACGCCGACGGCGATCGCGCCCAGTGCCGCCGCCAGTACCGGCTGGACGACGGTGCTGGGGCCGGTGGCCAGGTCGCGCACCCGGCCGGTGAACAGCCGAGGCCAGCGGGCCCGCAGGTGCAGCACGAAGGCGATGGCCAGGCCCAGCCCCTGTGCGGTGAAGGCGGTGTAGACCATGCCGTAGACCCAGGGGTGCAGGAGTTCGCCGGTACGGGGGGCGAGACGGGTTCCACCGAGCGCGGTGGCCAGGAAGCCGAGCGGTGTCGCGAGGGTGATGGTGCCGAGGAAGCCGGTGGCGACCCACATCGGGAACCCCAGCAGCCAGACCGGCAGCCGCAGGCCCCAGCGGTAGGTGAGGGCGAGTGCGGTGAGCAGGGCGAGGAGGTCCATGCCGAGGGTGATCATGTTGAGCGCGTAGAGCGTGGAGCTCTCGGCGAGTGTGCGGTCGGCGATGCCGACGGTGCTGCCGGAGAGCCAGGAGATCTTGAGGGCGAAGTAGGGGAGCATGCCGGCGGCGGTCGCCCAGCAGACCAACCGCCGTGCCCGGGACGGCGGCGCGACCCCGTCCTGAGTGGCGGCGGGCGGTGCGCCGGCGCCTCGGGTGGCGGCCGTCGGAGCGGTGGAGGTCATGCCTTCCACGATCCCGATCGTGAGCACCCGTCACCTCCCCCGTGACGGGTGTTCGGCTCCCCCGTCCGGGGGAGCCGCAATTCATCCCCGGACTGTCGGCCTGACGGATCGTCGGTCATGGGATCGTCGATTCTCGGACGATCGGCTTCCCGGATCATCGCCACCCTGGATCATCTCCCTCCCGGATCATCGGCCACTGGGACCATCGCCCCCGCCCCGTTCCATCCCGCCGCCCCCGCCCCCGCCCGTTCGGAGCAATCCGTTCGCCGCCGGGTTCCGAATCACCTGTACCAGCCAGGGACCGGCCCGGACGAGGGTCCGGCCCGGTGGATCGGAGGAGTTCTCGTGACGATGCCCGGAGCCGTCCGGACGGACGCGCCCGGTCCAGGGCGGGGCCGCCGCACGGTGGCCGTGGTCGGGTCCGGGGTGGCCGGACTGACCGCCGCGTACGAGCTGCGGCGGACCGGCGCGGACGTCGTGCTGTTCGAGGCGGACGCCCGGCTCGGCGGCCACGCGCACACCCAGCAGGCCACCGGCGCGGACGGCCGCACCGTCCCGCTGGACACCGGCTTCCTGGTGCACAATGCGCGCACCTACCCGCAGTTGATCCGGCTCTTCGGCGAAATCGGGGTGCAGACCCGGGCCAGCGAGATGAGCATGTCGGTGCGCTGCGAGGGCTGCGGCCTGGAGTACGCGGGCGCCCGCGGCCCGAGCGGGCTGCTGACCGCCCCGGGCCACGCACTGCGCGGGCGCTATCTGCGGATGCTGGCCGAGGTCCCGAGGTTCCACCGGGCGGCCCGGCGGCTGCTGGCCGACCCGGGCGCGGGCGACCCCTCGCTCGGCGAGTTCCTGGCCGGCGGCGGCTTCTCCCGCTACTTCCTGCACCATTTCATGACCCCGGTGGTCGCCGCGGTCTGGTCCTGCGCGCCGGACCTGGCGGGCGGATACCCCGCCCGGTACCTCTTCGCCTTCCTCGACAACCACGGCATGCTGAGCGTCACCGGCTCGCCCAGCTGGCGGACCGTGGTCGGCGGCTCGCGGACCTACGTCGAGCGGATCGCCGAGCGGATCGGCACCGTGCACCGGGCGGCTCCGGTGCGCGCGGTGCACCGCCACCCGGACGCCGTCGAGCTGGTCACCGCGGACGGCCGCCGCACCGAGGCGGACGCGGTGGTCATCGCCACCCACGCCGACCAGGCGCTGCGCCTGCTCGCCGCCCCGACCGCCGCCGAGCGCGAGGTGCTCGGGGCCTTCGGCTACTCCCGCAACCCCACCGTGCTGCACCGCGACGCCTCCCGGCTGCCGCACGCGCCCCGGGCCCGGGCCTCCTGGAACTACCTGATGCCCAGTTGCACCGGCGGCGCCGACGCCGTGCAGGTCAGCTACCACCTGAACCGGCTGCTCGGCCTGGACACCGCCGAGCAGTACCTGGTCACCCTCAACGAGGACCCGGCCCGGCCGGTGGCCGCCGAGCACGTGGTCTCCCGGACGGTCTACGAGCACCCCCTGTACACCCGCGAGAGCGTCGCCGCCCAGCGCCGGCTGCCCGAACTCGCCACCGGTCGCACCGCGTTCGCCGGTGCCTACCACGGCTGGGGGTTCCACGAGGACGGCTGCCGCTCGGGCGTGCGGGCCGCCGCCGCGCTGCGGGCGGTGGTCGCGTCATGACCGGCGAACTGCCCGGCCCCTGGGGTGCGGCCCTCTACGAGACCCGGATCACCCACGTGCGCCGCACGCCGCTGCGGCACGCCTTCCAGTACCGCGGCTACCTCTGGCTGGTCGACCTGGACCGGCTGCCCCCGATCCCGCGCGCCCTGCGCCCACTGGCCCGCTTCCGTCCCGCCGACCACAGCGTCGACCAGAGAGGCGGCCACAACGTCGGCCAGAGCCGCGGCCACAACGTCGGCCAGAGCGATGACCACAGCGTCGACCAGAGCGATGACCACGGCGGAGGCCAGGCCGCCGACCAGCCACTGACACTGCGTCAGGACCTGGAGCGGTACCTGGCCGCCCAAGGCGTGGGGCCGGCCGGCGGCCGGGTGCTGATGCTGGCCCAGGCCCGCTCGCTCGGCCACGTCTTCAACCCGCTCACCGTCTACTGGTGCCACGGCCCGGACGGCCGCCCGCTCTGCACCGTCGCCGAGGTGCACAACACCTACGGCGGCCGGCACCGCTACCTGCTGCTCCCCGACGAGCGCGGCCGCGCCGAGACGGCGAAGGAGTTCTACGTCTCGCCGTTCTTCCCGGTCGACGGCAGCTACCGGATGAGCCTGCCCGAGCCCGGCGAGCGGCTGGACCTGACGATCCACCTGGAGCGCCCGGGCGGCCGGGCGTTCACCGCCACCGTGCACGGCGCCCGCCGCCCGGCCGGCCCCGCCGAACTGCTGCGCGCGGCCGTCCGGCACCCCTTCCCGACCCTGGCCGTCAGCGCGCGGATCCGGCTGCAGGGCATCCGGCTGCTGCTGCGCGGACTGCCCGTCCAGCCGCGCCCGCTGGTCCGGCCGTGCCCGCCCGCCGACCCGTCGCGCCCACCCGACCAGTCCTGCCCGTCCCTCCCGTCCGTTCAACAGCCCCCGCCGCCCCCGTCCAGCGCCCGACCCGACCAGGAAGAGGTACCCGTCCCGTGACCCGGCCGGCCCGTCTGATCGCCCCTCCGCTGCCCGCCGTCGACCCGCACCGCTGGCCCGACGTCGCGCTGGTGCCGCAGGTCCCGCTGCGGGCCGCCGCTGCCGAGCGGCTGCTGCGCAGGATCGCCCGGCAGCGCGGCCTGCGCGTCGAACTGCCCGGCGGCGGGCTGCTCGTCCCGGCCGCCCCGCACGCGCCGGTGCTGCGGCTGCACCGGCCGCGCAACTTCCTGCACCGGATCGGCGCCACCGGCCTGATCGGCTTCGGCGAGTCCTACCAGGCGGGCGACTGGGACGCGCCCGACCTGGTCGCGCTGCTCAGCGTGCTCGCCACCGCGCCCGAGACCCTGGTGCCGACCGGCGCGCAGTGGCTGCGCCGGATCTACACCCGGCGCCCGCCCGCCACCGAGCTGAGCACCGCGGAGAACGCCCGGCACAACATCCGCCGGCACTACGACCTCTCGAACGAACTCTTCGCGCTCTTCCTCGACCCCACCATGACCTACTCCTCGGCCGTCTTCCCGACCGGCCCGGACCACCGCCCGCTGGCCCACTGGGAGAACCTCGCCGGCGCCCAGCACCGCAAGATCGACCAACTCCTCGACCTGGCCCGGGTCGGGCCCGGCAGCCGGGTGCTGGAGATCGGTACCGGCTGGGGCGAACTGGCCCTGCGGGCCGCCGGACGCGGGGCCCGGGTGGTCAGCCTCACCCTCTCCGAGGAGCAGCTGGGCCTGGCCCGCCGCCGGATCGCCGCCGCCGGGCAGCAGGACCGGGCCGAGGTCCGGCTCTGCGACTACCGCTCGGCCACCGGGCAGTACGACGCCGTGCTCAGCGTGGAGATGATCGAGGCGGTCGGCCGGCCGTTCTGGCCCGCCTACTTCGCCACCCTGGACCGGGTGCTGGCCCCGGGCGGCCGGGTGGCCCTGCAGGCGATCACCATGCCGCACGACCGGATGCTGGCCAGCGCCGAGACGTACACCTGGATCCTCAAGTACATCTTCCCCGGCGGCCTGATCCCCTCGGTGCGGGCCATCGCGGACAGCACCGCCCAGCACAGCGGCCTGCGGCTGACCACCAGTCAGGGCTACGGTCCGCACTACGCCGAGACGCTGCGACTGTGGCGGGAGCGGTTCACCGCGCGCGGCGAGGAGGTCGCGGCGCTCGGCTTCGACCAGGTCTTCCAGCGGATGTGGCAGCTCTACCTCGCCTACTCCGAGGCGGGCTTCCGCACCGGCTACCTGGACGTCCAGCAGATCCTGCTGACCCGGCCTCAGGAGACCTCACGATGACCGCCGCCACCTTGCTCGCCCCGCTGCTGACCGAGCTGCTCGGCAGCCCGCTGCCGCTGCGCCTGCGGGCCTGGGACGGCTCCACCGCCGGGCCCGAGGACGCGCCCACCGTCGTACTGCGCCGGCGCCGGGTGTTGCGCCGGCTGCTCTGGCAGCCGGGCGAACTCGGCCTCGCGGACGCGTACATCCTGGGCGAGCTGGACGTCGAGGGCGACCTGGCCGCCGGGCTCGCCCAGGTGCGCCGCGCGCTCGCCGGGCGCGGCCCGGTCCGTCCCGCCCTGGCCGACTGGCCCCGGCTGCTGGTCGCCGGGCTGCGCCTGGGCGTGCTGGGACCCCGCCCGGCCCCGCCGGGCGGTCGCGCCAGGGTCCGCGGCGCCCTGCACAGCCGGGCCCGCGACCGGGCGGTGATCAGCCACCACTACGACCTGTCCAACGAGTTCTACGCCCTGCTGCTGGGCTCGGAGCCGGCCTACTCGTGCGCGTACTGGTCGCCGGGCGAGGACCTCGCCCAGGCGCAGCGCGCCAAGTTCGACCTGATCTGCCGCAAGCTCCGGCTCTCCCCGGCCACCCGGCTGCTGGACGTCGGCTGCGGCTGGGGCGCGCTCGCGCTGCACGCCGCCCGGCACTACGGCGCACGGGTCACCGGGGTCACGCTGTCGGAGCGTCAGCACGCCTTCGCCACCGCCGCGGTCGAGGCGGCCGGGCTCGGCGGCCAGGTGGAGATCCGGCTGCGGGACTACCGCGAGATCGCCGACGGACCCTACGACGCGGTCAGCTGCGTGGAGATGGGCGAGCACGTCGGCGAGCGGCAGTACCCCGCCTTCGCCGCCCGGCTGCACGGCCTGCTGCGGCCCGGCGGCCGGCTGCTGGTGCAGCAGATGGCCCGGGGCGCCGGCCCGGCCGGGGGAGGCGCGTTCATCGAGGCGTACATCGCGCCGGACATGCACATGCGTCCGCTCGGGGAGACCGTCGGGCTGCTGGAGGCGGCCGGCCTGGAGGTGCGCGGCGTCGAGGCGATGCGCGAGCACTACGCGCGCACCATCGACGCCTGGCACGACACCCTCCAGGAGCGCCGCACGGAGTTCGCCGCGCTGGTCGGCGAGCCGACCGTGCGGCTCTGGCGGCTCTACCTGGCGGGCAGCTCGCTCGCCTTCACCGACGGGCGGATGGGCGTGGACCAGATCCTCGCCGTCCGCCCGGGCGCTCCCGGCGGCTTTCCGTCCGGCGCCGGGAACGCGGTGAAGGGCGGCGTGCGGTGAACGGCGGCGCATTCGCGGTCAACCTGGCGGCCACCCTCGCGGCGGCGCTGGCGGTGCTGCTGGCGGCCTTCGCGGTCGGGGTCCGGAGCGGACGGCACCGGGGCGTCGACGTCGCCTGGGGCCTGGCCTTCGCGGCCGTGGCGCTGACCGGCTACGGCCTCTCGGCCGGGCACGGCGACGGCGGCCGCCGCCTGCTGGCCACCGTCCTGGTCGTGGTCTGGGGCGTGCGGCTGTCCGCGCACATCGGGTGGCGCGCCCGGGGCGCGCCGGAGGACCCGCGCTACGAGCAGATGCTCTCGCGCGCCCCCGCCGAACGGCGTAACGCCTACGCGCTGCGGATGGTCTACCTGCTGCAGGCGCTCATCGTCTGGTTCGTCTCGCTGCCGGTCCAGGCGGCCCAGTACCTGCCGCACCCGCCGGGCCCGACGGCCTGGGCGGGCACCGCGCTCTGGGCGGTGGGACTCTTCTTCGAGGCGGTCGGCGACCGGCAGTTGGCGCGCTTCAAGGCCGACCCGGCCAACCGGGGACAGCTGATGGACCGGGGCCTGTGGCGCTACACCCGGCACCCGAACTACTTCGGCGACGCCTGCGTCTGGTGGGGCCTGTTCCTGCTCGCCGCCGACGCGCCGCTCGGCTGGGCCTTCCTGCTCAGCCCACTGCTGATGACCTTTCTGCTGGTCTACGGCAGCGGAAAGCCGATGATGGAGCGCCGGCTGGGCTCCAGCAAACCCGGCTGGGAGGAGTACGTGGCGCGCACCAGCGGTTTCCTCCCACTGCCGCCGCGCCGCTGACGACCCGTCCACCGTCCGCGCCGCTGACGATCCGTCGGCCGTCGGCGCCGCTGACGACCCGTCCGCTGTCCTCGCCGCTGACGATCCGTCCGTCACCGTTCCGCCGCCGGTCCGTCCGTGCCGGGACGACCACCCCTACGACCACCTGGGCACCCTCCATGACCGTCTCCATCGCCCTGCTGACGCAGGACCTCCGCCTGCACGACAACCCGGTGCTGCACGCCGCCCGGCACCGGGCCGAGGAGGTGGTGCCGCTCTTCGTCCTCGACCCGGACATCGCCGCGGCCGGCTTCGCGGCACCCAACCGGCAGGCCTTCCTGGCCGACTGCCTGACCGACCTGGACGCCTCGCTGCGCCCGCTCGGCGGCCGGCTGGTGCTGCGGCACGGCCGGGCCGTCGAGGAGGTGGCCCGGCTGGTCGAGCAGACCGGCGCCGTCTCGGTGCACGTCGCCGCCGGCGTCAGCGGCTTCGCCCAGCGCCGGGAGACCGCCCTGCGGGCCCGGCTGGGCGAGCGCCTGGTGGTCCACGACGCCTCGCTGACGGTCGCCGTCCCGGGCGCCGTCACCCCGGTGGGCAAGGACCACTACGCGGTCTTCACCCCGTACTACCGCGCCTGGCAGCGCGGCGGCCACCGGGCCCCGCTGCCCGCCCCGCGGGTCCTGCGCACGCCCGAGGGGATCGAGAGCGCGCCCGTGCCGGTGGTGCGGGCCACCTCTCCCGAGCTGCCGCCGGGCGGCGAGCGGGCCGCCCGCGTGCTGTGGCGGTCCTGGTCGCCGGACAGCTACCAGGACCAGCACGACGACCTGGCCGCCGACGCCACCTCGCACCTCTCGCCCTACCTGCACTTCGGCTGCCTCTCGGCGACCGAGCTGGTCACCCTGGCCGAACGGCGGGAGGGAGCCGGCGCCGAGGCGTTCGTCCGCCAGCTCGCCTGGCGCGACTTCCACCACCAGGTACTCGCGGCCCGGCCCGCCGCCGCCTGGCAGGACTACCGCGGCAAGGGCGACCCCTGGCACCGCGACCAGCGGGAGGCCGAGGCCTGGCGGCAGGGCCGGACCGGGTTCCCGATCGTGGACGCGGGCCTGCGCCAGCTCGCCCGGCAGGGCTGGATGCACAACCGGGCCCGGCTGCTCACCGCCTGCTTCCTGACCAAGACGCTCTACCAGGACTGGCGGATCGGCGCCCGGCACTTCCTGTCGCTGCTGGTCGACGGCGACCTGGCGAACAATCAGCTGAACTGGCAGTGGGTGGCCGGGACCGGCACCGACACCCGGCCCAACCGGGTGCTCAACCCGCTCGTCCAGGCCGACCGCTTCGACCCGCACGGGGAGTACGTGCGCCGCTGGGTTCCCGAACTCGCCGACATCCCCGGCCGGGCGGTGCACCGGCCCTGGCTGCTGGCGGCCCGTCCCGACTACCCGGCGCCGATCGTGGACCCGAAGGCGCTCTCCGACCGGCTGCGGCAGGGGCGCGGGCTGGACTGACGGACCAGTGGGCGGCGGCGGTGCGCGGGCTGTCGCCTGGGGTTCGCCGCGGGTGCGGGGCGGTCCTCCGCGCCGTCCCGCACCTGCGGCAAACCTGGACACCGAGGACCAGGCGAGTTCTCGCGGCGGCCCCGTGGTCCGTCGCGATCCTCGCTCTCGGTGATCGTTCCTGTTCTATCCCGGGTGGAGGTTGATCGGGACTGGCCGAGTGGCACGGTCAATCAACTCCGGACAACGGGCGTGCGCGACCGTGTCCGAGCTGGCCGGCCGGCCGGTAAGGCTGGTCAGCTTGGGTCAGCTTGGGTCAGCTCGGGTCAGGTCGGGTCAGGTCAGCTCGAGTCAGCTCGGGTCAGGTCAGCTCGGGTCAGTTCGGGTCGGGTCGGGTCGGCTCGGGTCAGCTCGGGTTGGGGAAGCTGCAGGCGGCGTGCTCGGCCGTCAGCAGGTCGGCCCCGGCGAGGGTGACCCGCTGCGGCGCGTCCTGCGTACCGGGCGTGAACCGCAGGGCGTCGACCGTCCCGGTGGGTCCGTCCCCGCCGAGGCAGGCCACCGCCGCGACCAGCAACGTGTTCTGCTCGGCGGGCCGCTTCAGCAGCGGTCCGAGCCGCCAGGTGACCGGGAAGCCGCTCACCGCGGCGTCGGTGAGGCCGAGCTGCTGCCACTTGGCGGCGCTGGTGCCGCTGTCGCCGGTGGCGGACACCGGGGCGAAGAAGGCGGCGAATCCGACGATTGCCAGGTCCCGGCCCTCGGCGCGCAGCTCGACCGGATCGGGGTCGGCGGGCTGCCGCAGGACCGACACCGAGATCGCCGAGGGCATCGGCACGTCGTCGGGACACCGGCTCGGCCGGATCGTGCTGGGCGGGTTGCCGTGGATCACCGAGGAGGAGACCACACCGCCGCCGCTCACCTCCAGCCACCGCATGTCCGGGGACTTGGAGGTGCTGTCGACGACGCTGTCGCCCAGGCAGTAGCCGGTGAACTCCAGCGTGCACACGCCCACCACCTGCCGCAGCATCGTGGCGTTGCGGCTGGCGCCTTCGCGGATCCGGGTGGTGGGGAAGTAGGCCGTTCCGTGGAACGCCGCGGGCGTCGGGTCGGTGCCCTGGCAGTGCGGCGGCTGTGCGGTCGCGGTGGGGCCCGCCGCGCCGGTCAGCTGAGTGACGATCAGCACGCAGCCGACCGCCAGCGCGGTCGCCGTCGCGACGGCGGACCAGCGCGAGCGCCGCGACCACTGTGAGAGCCGTGACCAGCGCGGCAGGCCCGGCCACAGGCCGCGGGCAGGTCCCGGGAGGTCGTCCGGCAGCGTCGCCGGCTCCGGCTGCCCCGGCTCCTCGTGCGAGGTGTGCAACCCGGGCGACCGGGCAGCCCCGGCGGACTCCGCCTGCTCGGCCTCCGGCCCGCCGCGTTCGAGCGCCAGCGAACGGTCCAGCTCCTGCCAGCGCTCCTGCCAGTACCGGACGTCACCGCCGCACGCCCCGACGTAGGCCAGCGTCACCTCGAGGCTCGGCAGCCGCACACCGCCGGCGGCGTCGCTCAGCGTCGTGGCGCTGAAACCCGCGATCCCGGCGAGCGCACGGTAGGTCGGGTTCCCGTCCTTCTCCCGGACGAGGCGCAGGTCGTATGCGAAGGCCTGGACGGGACCTTCGGACGGATCGACGGGGCGTGGTTTGCGGGCCACTTCATCTCCTAGCCGTGTCTGACAATTCCCGCCGGCACGTCCAGCCGCGCCCTGGGGGGCACCTCCCGGCTGAAGGCCGGGGGAGCGGTACGCCGATCCGACGCGAACTGTCAGACACGGCCTGGCGCCACCCGGACACGTCGTGCCGAACTCCGAGCTCTGACCGAGAGCGCTCAAGCTACACGGCTCCTCTGACAGCGCCTCAGCGGGTACCCTCCGCAAGCCCTTCGCAGCTGACCGCGACCGCCGCGCCGGGGCGTTAGGGTCGCGGGTATGGCAGCAGAGGAAGGGCCCGTCCGGGTCGACGCCTGGATCTGGTCGGTACGGCTCACCAAGACCCGGTCGCTGGCCGCCGAGGCCTGCCGGGCCGGGCATGTGCGGGTCAACGGCGAGCGGGTCAAGCCCGCCCACCTGGTGCGTTCCGGCGACGAGGTCCGGCTGCGCGGGGACGGGCGGGAGCGGGTGGTGGTGGTCGCGGGCCTGGTCCGCAAGCGGGTCGGCCCGGCCGTCGCCGCCGACTGCTATGTCGACAACAGCCCGCCGCCCCCCGAGCACGAGCCGTTGCTGCCGGTGGCCCACCGCGACCGCGGCGCGGGCCGGCCGACCAAGCGCGACCGGCGCGAGCTGGAACGCCTCCACCAGCCCGGCACCCGCGGCCCGGCCTGAACGACGGGCTCCCGGGGGCCTCCGTATTCAGGCCCGGGACCCGGCCGCCGTCCTGCGCCGGTCGCCGTCCCGCCTCGCCCCGCCGCCCTGCGCCGGTCGGCCGCCACGGCGGTAGCGCCGTCCCGCCGCCCGGGGCAGGCTGGTGGACGACGAGCCGAGGAGGCCCCCATGACCGACGACCGGATCCCCGGAATCGACCCGAGCGCCCCGCCGAGCGGCGAGGGCTGCGCGGACTGCCTGGCCGGCGACGGCCCCGGCTGGTGGTTCCACCTGCGCCGCTGCGCGGCCTGCGGGCGGATCGGCTGCTGCGACTCCTCGCCCTCCCAGCACGCCACCCGGCACGCCCGCCAGGCCGGGCACCCGTTCCTGGCCAGCTTCGAGCCGGGCGAGGACTGGTTCTGGAACATCGAGACCGACCAGTACTACGAGGGCCCGCCCCTGCTCCCCCCACTCTCGCACCCGGCCACCCAGCCGACCCCGGGCCCCCTCGGCGCCGTCCCCGCGAACTGGCAGGACTCGCTCAACTGACGTCGCGTCAGGCAGCTGACGCCGCGTGAGGCAGCCGGCGCCGCGTCAGGCGACCGCACCGTCCCGTCAGCCGGGGCCCGGGCGGTCCGAGCCCAGTTCGCGGGAGATCCGCAGGCCGACCAGGGCGACGACCGGGCCCAGGGTGCGTACTCGGGCGGCCGTCATGCGTGAGGTCAGGCCGGAGACCGACAGGGCCGCGGTGACCTCGCCGGTGTGGTCGAAGATCGGGGCCGCCACGCAGCGGACCTCGGGTTCGTTCTCCCGGTCGTCGATCGAGTAGCCGCGGGTGCGGATCCGGGCCAGGTCGGCGCGCAGCCGGGTCTCGTCGGAGATGGTCCAGGCGGTGACCGGGCGCATGCCGGCGGCGAGCACCTGCTGGACGGCGTCCTCCGGGAGCCAGGCCAGCATGGCTTTTCCGGTGGCGGTGCAGTAGGCGGGTGCCCGGCTGCCGATCCGTGAGGCCATCCGGACGTTGGTCTCGTCCTCGACCTTGTCCACGTAGACGATGTCCGGGCCCTCCCAGACCGTCAGGTGCACGGTCTCGCCGGCCTCCTGCTGGAGTTTGCGCAGGTGGTCGGCGGCGACGCCGCGCAGGTCCAGGGTCGAGAGGTAGGCCTGACCGAGCCTCAGCGCGCCGTGGCCGAGCCGGAACCAGCCGGTCTCCCGGTCGCGGTCCAGCAGGTGCTCGTCCAGCAGCGGGCCGGCCAGCCGCAGCACGGTGCTCTTGTTGAGTCCGAGCGCTTCGGCCAGTTTGCCGAGCGGCACGCCCCGGCCGCCGTCGGCGTGGTCGCGGACGTGGCCGAGTACGGCCAGCGCGCGCCGCAGCGAGGAGGACTGGTTGCGGTCCCCCGGGGCTGTTCGTGCCTCGCCGTCCTGTTCCGTCATCGCGGTCCGTCCCTCTCCTCGTCCCACCAGCGGCAGTGTGCGCCAGAGGCTACCGCGTCGTCTCCGCGGAGTGCATTTATTCGACATGGCGTTGTGCAATGCAAAACTTTCCTAAAGCAGCCCTTGTCGGACGGCTGACGGCCCGCCTAACGTCACCACCATCGAGCCGGTCTGCGGTACCCCACCCCGCTGACCTCCGGTTTCCCCCTCGTCCACTGCCCCGGTCAGGGCCTGCTTCGACGTGCCCGCTCCCGTGGCGGAACGTCGCGGCGGCAGCTGCCCGGAAGGGAGGTCCCCACCATGCGACTCATCAGACGCACTGCCGCCGCCGCCGCGATCGCCGCCACCTGCCTCACGATGGCGTCCTGTTCGCCGGGCACCTCGCAGCCCACCAGCGCCGGCGCCGGCGACGGGAAGACCGGCACGCTCCAGGTCTGGCTCTACAACGAGGCCGCCAACGCGCCGAAGGCCGCGGTCGTGGCCAAGGCCGTCACCGAGTTCCAGGCGGCCCACCAGGGCGTCACGGTGAACGTCAGTTACATCGACACCGACGCCTCGGCCCGCGCGGCCAAGATGAAGGGCGCCTTCAACGACCCGTCCAGCGCCCCCGACCTGGTCGAGTTCGGCAACACCGACCTGCCCGGCTACGTGGCCGCCGGCGGTCTGGCCGACATCGGTTCGGACCTGGCCGGCTGGAGCTCCAAGGCGGACCTGGACCCCGCGATCGCCAAGACCAACGTGCTGGGCGACAAGACCTACGGCCTGCCCTGGTGGGTCGGCGTCCGGGCGCTGTACTACCGCACCGACCTGTTCACCGAGGCGGGCCTGTCCGCGCCGACCTCGTACGACGAGCTGGTCGCCGCGACCCAGAAGATCCACGCGGCGCACGCCGACACCTTCGGCATCGCGGTCGGCGGCAAGTACACCTTCGGCGCCCTGCCCTTCGTCTGGGACGCGGGCGGCGACATCGCCACCAAGTCCGGCGACAAGTACACCGCCGCGATCAACTCGGCCGCCTCGCAGACCGGCATCAAGCGCTACACCGACCTGTTCGGCCCCAACGGCTGCCCGGCGCAGCAGTGCGCCGACCTGACCGGCGGCAAGACCGTCGACCTGTTCGCCAGCGGCAAGGCCGCGATGGCGATCCTGCCCAACTCCAGCCGCACCGCCGTCGAGGCGGGCGCGGCCAAGGGCAAGTACGCGGTCGTCCCGCTGCCCGGCAACGCGGCCGGCACCATCGCCCCCGCCTTCGCCGGCGGCAACAACCTCGGCGTCATGAAGGCGGCCAAGCACCGCACCCTGGCCGTCCAGTTCGCCGAGCTGCTCGCCGGACCCGACTACCAGCAGCAGATGTTCGACGCGATGGGCAACCTGCCCACCCTCAAGTCGGTCAGCGCCCAGGTCTCGGCCAAGAACCCGTTCCTCAAGCCCTTCACCGACACCATCGCGGCCGGCACCCGGTTCGTGCCGATGGACCAGGGCTGGGCCCAGATCGACGCGCAGGCCGTGATCCCGACCATGCTCCAGCAGGTCGTGACCGGCAAGGCCGACGTGGCGAAGGCGTCCGGCGACGCGGCCACGCAGATCAACACCGCCTTCTCGGCTCACTGAGAGCAGGTCCCGCACGTGTCCACCCTCACCACGACCGCCCCGGCGGCGCCGAAGCCGCCCCGGGCTCGCCGCCGGGGCGCCGGCCCGGGCGCGGGTCCGCGCCGCCGCCGCACCCCGCTGCTCCTGCTGCTCCCGGCCGCGGTCATCCTCGTTCCGCTGGTGGGCTACCCGATCTACCAGCTCGGTCTGCTCTCCGTGCTGGACTTCGGCCAGGCCCAGGCGTCGGGGGGAGTGCCGACCCACTTCGTCGGGTTCGGCAACTACTCCGATGTGCTGACCGACCCCCAGTTCTGGTCGGTGCTCGTGCAGACCGTCGGCTTTGCCGCGTTCTGCGTGCTCACCACACTGGTGGTCGGCGCCGCGCTGGCGGTCCTGATGACCCGGGTCGGCGTGGTGCCGCGGCTGCTGCTCACCACGGCGGCGATGGCCGCCTGGGCGGCGCCCGCGATGACCGGCTCGACGGTGTGGAGCTTCCTCTTCGACACCAACCTGGGCCTGGTCAACGACACTCTGACCAAGCTCGGCCTGTCCGGCTTCCACGAGCACAACTGGTTCTACGACAAGTGGTCGGCGTTCGCGATCGTCGGCGCCGTGGTCGCCTGGCACTCCTTCCCGTTCGTCATGGTCACCCTCTACGCGGGCATCAAGGCGATCCCCGAGGAGATCCTGGAGGCCGCCGCGCTGGACGGGGCCGGGACCTGGAGCACCTTCCGGCGGGTCACCGCGCCGATGCTGCGCCCGATCCTGACCATCGTGGTGATCCAGTCGGTGATCTGGGACTTCAAGGTCTTCACCCAGATCTACGTGATGACCGCGGGCGGCGGCATCGCCGGCCAGAACCTGGTGCTCAACGTGTACGCGTACCAGAAGGCCTTCGCCTCCTCGCAGTACGGACTGGGCGCGGCGATCGGCGTGATCATGCTGCTGATCCTGGTGATCCCCACCGTCCTGTACATCCGGACCCTGCGACGCACCGGGAACGAGCTGTGAACACCCGCCGACAGTGGCGCCTGGCCGCCAACACCACCGCCGTCCTGGCCGCGCTGGTCACCGCCTTCCCGATCTACTGGATGGTGCTCTCCGCCTTCAAGCCCAAGGGCGAGGTGCAGTCCCTGCACCCCGCGCCGTGGACCACCCACCCCACACTGGACAGCTTCCGGCAGGTGCTGGGCGTCAACGGCTTCGGCCGCTACTTCCTGAACAGCGTGGTGATCGCGCTCGCGGTGGTGCTGCTCTCGGGCCTGGTGGTCTTCCTGGCGGCGGTGGCCGTGACCCGGTTCAGGTTCCGCTTCCGGACCACCATCATGGTGATGTTCCTGATCGCCCAGATGATCCCGGTCGAGGCGATGACCATCCCGCTCTTCTTCATGTTCCGCGACGCGGGCCAGGCGGTGCCGGCCATCGGTCTCAACACCCTGGCCTCGCTGATCCTCGTTCAGCTGGCCTTCTCACTGCCGTTCGGGATCTGGATGATGCGCGGCTTCGTGGCCGCCGTCCCGGTCTCCATCGAGGAGGCCGCCCAGATCGACGGCGCCAGCCGCACCCGCATCCTGTGGCGCATCCTGCTCCCGCTGGTCGCCCCCGGCCTCGCGGCGACCTCCGTCTTCTCCTTCATCGCGGCCTGGAACGACTTCGTCTTCGCCAAGACCTTCATCATCAGCGCCACCCAGAACCAGACCCTCCCCTCGGCCCTGCTGGTCTTCTTCAAGCCGGACGAGAACGACTGGGGCGCCATCATGGCCGCCTCCACCCTGATGACGATCCCGGTCCTGATCTTCTTCGTCGCCGTCCAGCGCAAGCTGGTCTCGGGCCTGGCGGGAGCGGTCAAGGACTGACCACCCGTCACCAGCCGACGCGGGCGGCCCGGGGCAACGACGCCCCGGGCCGCCCGTTTGTCGGGTCGCGGTGCGACCCGCCCCGGGCCGCCCGCGTCTCGCTTTGCCGCGGTCCGGGCGCGACGGCTGACCGGAGGGCATGGAATCCGTTCGGTCGCAACCCTGCGGAAGCCATGAAATCCTTCTGCTCGCAAATCCGCCGCAGGGCACAGGATTGTTCGGTTCGCAAATTCGGCAGAGGGCATGAATTCCGTTCATCTGCAACGGTATTGACGAGAAACTCAAAGCTTGACGGCGTCGCGAGGTTTACCTATGGTCCAGTCGTTCAGGTTCGCGCCGATCGACGTCCGAGGGTGTTCATGACCGTGCCTTCAACGTTGCCGAAGTTCAGGCAGCAGTTGATTCTTTCCGTTCTCATGGTGTGTTCGCTGCTGATCTGGGTGGACAACACCGTCCTGAGTACCGCGCTGGAGACTCTCGCGGACCCGGTCCGCGGACTGGGGGCCGATCCCGGTCAGCTGCAATGGGCGACCGGCTCATACACGCTGGCCTTCGCCACCTTGATGTTCACCGCCGGCGCGTTGGGCGACCGGTTCGGCCACCGGACGGTGTCCTTCAGCGGGTTGGTGATCTTCGCCGGGGCCTCGCTGTGGGCGGCGTACGCGAGCGATGCGGGCCAGTTGATCGCGGCTCGCGCTGCGATGGGGGTGGGCAGCGCGCTGATCACGCCCGCCAACATGGCCGTCCTCATGTGGACCTTCACCGGCCCCGCGCGGGCTGCCGCGATCGGCGTCTTCTCGACGGCGGCCGGTGTCGGAATGGCGGCCGGCCCGGTACTGGCGGGGTTCCTGCTCGATCATTTCTGGTGGGGCTCGGTCTTTCTGATCAATGTCCCGGTCGCGGCATCGGCATTGGTCGGGCTCGCCGTGCTGGTTCCGAATTTCCGCAGCCCCAGGCTGCGGCCACTTGACCCCGCCGGAATGCTGCTGTCGATCAGCGGGCTCGTGGCGTTGGCCTACGGGCTGATCCGGGCGGGGCAGGTGACCGAGTGGAGTCGTACCGACGTCTGGGCGCCGATCGTGGTCGGTCTGGTTCTGCTGGCCGTATTCGTACTCGTCGAACTGCGTGTCAAGGCGCCCAGCTTTGATCCGCGACTGCTCGCGCAACGCGCATTCGGTGGCGGCAATGCGGCGCTCGGACTACTGCTCTTCGCCGTGGCCGCCATCACCTTCTACAACGCGTTCTATCTGCAAGGCGCGCTCGGATTTTCGCCGATGAAGGCGGGTCTGGCCAATGTCCCGACCGCATTCGGCGCGCTCGCCGGGGCACCCCTCGCCACGCGCCTGGTTCGCCGCCTGTCGCTTCGCGCCGTCACTGTTCCGGCGCTGACCGTGGCGGCGCTGACCATGGGCGGGTACGGGTTCCTCGGGCTCCGGACACCACTCGGCTGGATCGAGATCCTGTTGTTGCTGCAGGGTCTCTCGATCGGCATGGTGATCGGGCCCGTTACGGCCTCCTTGATCGGCAACCTGCCGTTGGAACAGGCCGGTGCGGGATCGGCCGTCACCAACACCGTGCGACAGACCGGCAGTGTGATCGGAATCGCGGTGGGCGGCACGATCATGTCGATCACGTACCGACGTGCGATCGCACCTTCGCTGGAGGGCGCACCCGGTCCGGTTCGGGATCAGGCACGGGTCTCCGCCGAACAGGCCCGCCACGTCGCCGCCGCCGTCCACCGGCCCGAGCTCGCCCAGGCCGCTGACCATGCGTTCGTCCATGCCATGCACGTCGGCGCGGGCTGGATCGCGGTCGTCGCACTCCTCGGAGCGGCTGTGCTGCTGCTGACCTTGCCCACGGTCGGAAAGAAGAAGGGCCCGGTACTGGAGCCGGACAGGGAGGAAGCCCGCAGCTCCGAGCCTCGATCCATCGCCTGACGGGGTCGAGCAGGCGAATCCCGGTCCTTCCTGGACGACTGGGGGGAACACTCTGCATGATCAACTGATGAGCACTCCAGAGACCGTCGTCGAAGCCCAGCTCGCCGCCTACAACAGCCATGACCTCGAAGCCTTCGCGGCGACCTACGCCCCCGACGTCTGCATCAACCGCCGCGGCGGCGACCGCCTGCTCGGGCGCGAGGCCGTGCGGGCGGCGTACGCCGACAAGTTCGCCGAGGGCCGCTGCCGGGCCGAGATCGCCGGCCGGCTCACCGAGGGCGACTGGGTGGTGGACCACGAGATCGCCCACGGCATCACGGAGGACCCCGTGCGCCTGCTGGTCGCCTACCGGGTCCGCGACGGCCTGATCGACCGCGTCGACTTCCTCGGCTGACCGCCCGCGCCCCGAGTACCGCCCCGCTGCGGGTCCTGATGGCCGACCTCGGCCGAACCCGCGGGCGTCCCCGGACGATCTCCGTCCCGGGACGCCCGCTGCGGGGCCCCGGCCCGGGTCAGGCCCGGGGGATCGCGAACTCGATCTCGGTGGCCGCGGGGTCGTGCGGGACCGGTGTGGTGGCGCCGGTGGGACGGAAGCCGGTCCGGCGGTAGAAGGACTGGGCCCGGGTGTTCTCCTCGTGCACGTAGAGCCGCACCCGTTCGATCCGCGGCTCGGGCAGCGCCCAGGACCACTCCAGCGCGGTCCGGAAGAGCTCGTCGGTGAGGCCGGTGCCGCGCGCCTCGGGCCGGATGAAGACCCCCACGAGGTGCGTCTGGGAGATCTCGGCCGGCTCGCCGAAGGGCACTTCGGCGCCGGCCGGCTCGACCAGGACGGTGAGCGTCCCGAGCCAGGACCCGTCCGGCTGCTCCGCGACGAACTGCCGGCTGATCAGGCCCGCACGGGAGCCCGCCGCCCGCTCCTGCCAGAACTCGTCCGGCCTGGCGACGGCCTGTTCGTGGGTCTCCAGAAAGGCGAGAGGGGCGACCGGGTCCAGCAGTGACGCCAGCCGGATCTCCTTGACCCGCTGCCAGTCCGCCTGCTGTACCGCTCTGATGCTGTAGTCCATCCGTGGATCTTCGCACCGACCCCGGCAGCTGCCGCAACGGGATTTCCACCCCGGTCGCCGGGCCGGGCGGCCCCGCTCGCCGGGTGTCTCAGAACCCCCGGGTGTCGAGGGTGAGTCCGAAAGGCTCCGGCAGCTCCAGCGGTTCGCCGAACCGGTGCGGGCCGTCGGCCTTCGCGAACCCGAGCCGGCCGGGCTCCGAGTACAGCGTCCAAGTCCGCTCCGGCCGGTCCACCAGCAGGTAGAGGGGTGCGCCGTACTGGGCGTACCGGCGGCGCTTGACGATCCGGTCGGTGTCCCCGTTCGACGGCGACACCACCTCCAGGATCAGCAGCGTCTGGTCCGGCAGGACGAGTGGCGCGTCCTGCTCCGCGAAGGAGGCGGGCACCACGGCGAGGTCGGGGACGTACCAGTTCGGCGAGCCGGGCAGATCGACGTTTCCGGAGCCGGTCATGCAGTCCAGCTCGCGGACCCGCTCGCGGATCTGGTCCCGTACGGATTCGGCCGCGCCTTCGTGGCCCCAGGTGGGCGACACCGGCTGGATCACCCCTTCGATGATCTCGGCGCGGTCACCCGCGATGTGCTGGACGGCGTATTTGAGGGCCAGTTCGGGATCCACACCCGCGGTGTAGGGCTGTGGTGCGGTACTCACCTGGGTGCGCTCCTTCGGTGGGGCTCGGCTTGTCAGGGGCCCGACGGCGTGCGGGTCCCGACAGCATCATGGTCCCGACGGCCGCTCCACCGACGGTAGCGCCCGCGCCGTTCCTCGCGCGTCCCCCGCAGGGGTGGAGCCGGGGCTCCACCCGACGGGTCGTCAGGCGCCGGGGTGCGCGCCCGGGGCCGTGTGGCCGTAGCGGCGGTGGAACTGTTCGACGCGGCCGGCGGTGTCCAGGACGCGGGCGGTGCCGGTGTAGAAGGGGTGGCTGGCGGAGGAGGTCTCGACGTCGACGACCGGGTAGGCGTGGCCGTCCGGCCAGTCGGTGGTGCGGGGGCTGGTGGCGGTGGACCGGGTGAGGAAGGCGAGGCCGCCGACCTTGTCGCGGAAGACGACGGGGCGGTACGCGGGGTGGATGCCGTGCTGCATGGTGGATCTCCAAGTCGGTGGTCTTCGGGTTGACGTGCCGCGCGGAAGGTCAGCGCTCTTCGCGGAAGAGCACGTGGGCGCGGGCGACCGGGTCGTACTTGCGCAGGGTGAGCCGGTCGGGGTCGTTGCGGCGGTTCTTGCGGGCGACGTAGCCGTAGCCGGTGCCCGCGGTGGACCGGAGCGTGATGATCGGGCGGAGTTCGTTGCGAGCCATCGCTCTGTCCTTTCTCTGCCCCAGGAGCAGAGCAGTGAAATGGTTGTCGTGTTCAATTGCTGTACCGGCTCCAACGGTGGTACCGCGGGTGCTATTCCCGGGCGCGGGTGGGGCGGAGGGTAGGCTCTGCGGGTGTCCGAGAACCACGAAACCACCGACCGTTCCGCTGCCGACGGGGGTCTGAAGCTGCTGCGGGCGGACTGCGCCAACTGCTTCGGACTCTGCTGCGTCGCCCTGCCGTTCGCCGCCTCGGCGGACTTCGCGGCCACCAAGGCGGCGGGCAAGCCCTGCCAGAACCTCCAGGCCGACTTCCGCTGCGGCGTCCACCGGGACCTGCGCGGGCTGGGCTACAAGGGCTGCACGGTCTACGACTGCTTCGGTGCGGGTCAGCAGGTCTCGCAGGTCACCTTCGGCGGGCGTGACTGGCGCCAGGAGCCGGACAGCGCCGGCCGGATGTTCGAGGTGTTCCCGGTGATGCGCCAGCTGAACGAGCTGCGCTGGTACCTGACCGAGGCGCTGGAGCGGCCGGCGGCCCGCTCGCTGCGCGGCGCGCTGCGCGAGCTGCTGGGCGCGACCGAGGCCCTCACCCGGCAGAGCCCGCAGGCGCTCGCCGAGCTCGACGTGGCGGGGCACCGCCAGCAGGTCAACACCCTGCTGCTGCGGACCAGCGAGCTGGTCCGGGCCGGGGCGCCGGGCCGGCCGAAGGAGCGGCGCGGCGCGGACCTGATCGGGGCCCGGCTCAAGGGCGCGGACCTGCGGGGCGCGAACCTGCGCGGGGCCTACCTGATCGGCGCCGACCTGCGCGGCGCGGACCTGCGGCTGGCGGACCTGATCGGCGTCGACTTCCGGGACGCCGACCTGCGCGGCGCCGACCTCGGCGAGAGCCTCTTCCTCACCCAGTTCCAGCTGAACGCCGCGAAGGGCGACGCCGCCACCAGGCTGCCGGCCGCGCTCACCCGCCCCGCGCACTGGTAGCGCGCCGTGGCGGGGAGCGCCTGCCCGCCACGGCCCGTCACTCGTTGCGCAGCACCTCCGCGATGGTCAGCCGGGCCGCCGAGCGCGCCGGGACGAGCGCGCCGAGCACCGCGATCAGCACGCCGGCCAGCGCCAGTGCCGCGAGCACCGGCGGCTGCCAGACGTTCATCATCGAGGCGGGGAAGACGATCGACCCGCTGGTCGAGGCCGACACGATCGCCCGGTGCGCGAGGATCCCGAGCGGGAGGCCGAGCAGTCCGCCCAGCACACCCAGCGCGGCCATCGAGGCCACCACCATCACGGTCACCTGACGCGGCGTCATGCCGATCGACTTGAGCATGCCCAGATCGCGCCGGCGCTCGCGGGTGTTGAGGACCACGGTGTTGAAGACGCCGAGCGCGGCCACCGCGCCGAGCAGCACCGCGAACACCGAGGAGAAGCCGCTGACCAGCACCGTCCCGGCGTTGACGGCGGTGTTCGCCTCCGGGTAGAGGCCGGGGTCGGCGGCCTTGACCGCCGCCAGGTAGGTGGTGACGTCCGTTCCGGGGGCGAGCTGCACCGCGTACTGGTCGGCCTGGGTGTCGGGCGCGAGCCCCGCCAGGGTCTGCCAGTCGGAGAGCAGCGCGTCGGGGTCACCGCTCATCACCTCGCCGACGACGGTCGCCCGCTGCTCGCATCCGTCGGCCTGCAGGGTGAGCCGGTCGCCGACGGTCAGGCCGCGCCGGCTGAGGAAGCCCGGTGAGACGACGATCTGCCCCGGACCGTCCAGCCAGTGCCCCTGGACCAGCTGGTAGCCGAGGGTGGCGGAGTCGCCGCGGTAGAACTCGCCGATGACGCTCTGGGTGTGCCCGGCGATCCGCAGGTCGACCCAGGTGTCGGCGGTCACGTGGACCGCGCCCGGCAGCGAGCGCAGCAGCGCCTCGGTAGCCGGGTCGCCGATGGTCCGCGGGGTCTCGCCACCGCGCCCGGACCCCGCGTGCACATTGACCTGGACGGCGCCGGTCTGCTCCTCGGCGCGCCCGTAGGCGACCACGGTGTTCACCAACCCGGTGGAGAGCGTCACGGTGGTCACCCCGAGGACGACGGCCGCCACCGTCAGGGCGGTGCGGCCCGGCCGGGCGAAGGGCAGGCCCAGGCCCAGGCTCACCGAGCGCGGCAGCCGGGTGCCGGCCAGCCGGCGCTGGACGCGCAGCGCCCGTCCGGTGCGCGGGGCGCTGCCCGCGCTGATCGCCTGCGCGGCGGAGAGCCGGTGCGCCCGCAGCGCGGGCAGCAGTGCGGCGAGCAGCACGACGGCGGGCATGCCCAGCAGCGCGGTCGCGAGCACCCAGGGGCTGAAGCCGGCGCTGCCCAGGCCGACGCCCTGGACGGCCTGCCTGAGCAGCGGCCGCTCCAGGACGGCGCCCAGTGCCGTGCCGAGGACGGTGCCGGTCACCGCCGGCACCGAGACCATCAACAGGTAGACCGCGACCACCTGGTTGGGGGTGAAGCCCAGCGCCTTGAGGACGCCGATGTGCCGGAACCCGGAGACCACCGCGCCGCTGACCACGTTGGCGACGATCAGGACGCCGACCACCAGCCCGAGGATGCCGAAGGCCATCAGGAGCGGGACGTAGACGCCGGAACCCGCGGCGAAGTCCTGCTTGAGGGCGAGGTAGGACTGCGAGGCGGTCAGCGCGTCCTGCGGCAGCCCCGCGCCGACGGCGGCGGTCTCCGCGCGGATCTCGCTCTCGGTGCCGGCGTGCGCGAATCGGTAGAGCATCTGGGCGCTGGTGGGGTGCAGGGCCGCGAGTTGCCCGGGTGCGACCCAGGCGCCGGCGGACTGGCTCACGCTGTAGGCGTAGCCGACGACGGCCAGGTCCGGTCCGCCGGGGACGTGCAGCGTCGGGTGCTGGTCGCCCGACCGCAGCGGGGCGCCGGTGGGCAGGTCGATGACGACCTCGCCCGGGGAGGTGGCCCAGCGTCCGTGCCACAGGTCCAGCCGGTCCACCGGGCCGCCCGGATCGGCCCGGCCCACCACCGTCAGCGGCCCGGGCTGGACCGGTTGGTCCGATCCGCTGGAGGGCGATTCGGGGATCGTGATGACGGCCTGACCGAACGGCCCGGCGGCGGCGCTGGCGCCCGACTGCCGTGCTGTATCGGTCAACTGACGATTCGTCACCTTGCCTTGGTCGAAGGTCGCGATGAGCTGGGCGCCGTGCTGCCGGTTGAAGGCCCGCTCGAAGGGGGCGGAGGAGGCGTCCAGCAGCCCCAGCGCGATCACGATCGTCGCGGTGGAGAACATCAGGACGAAGCCGATCACAAAGGTCTGCAGCCGGCGCCGGCGCACCGCCGCGCGCGAGGCCCGCCACACGGCGCCCGCGGCCCCGCGGCCACCCCTCCCGGACTCGTTCCACCTGCTCATGCCGTCCGCTCCGGGGTGTGCTCGTGGGTGGCCCCGGGCTCGGCGAACCGGCCGGCTGCGGCGTGCGGTCGCCGGGCGGGTTGTCCCGGGCCGGTGTCCTCAGTAGTCATGACAGGAACGCTAGGGGCCGGGCCGCTGCCTCGGCATCCACCCGTGGAGGCAGGCTCGCGGCGCCGTCATCCCAGGGATGTACGGTGCTGGACCTGCGGATTGAGGCGGCCGGCGGCCGGTCTCGCGGGTCGCCGGTGGCCGGCCCGCGATCGGGTCGCACCCGCCGGCGGAGGAGTACGGCGCAGCGGCGCACGGCGGCGCCCGCGTACGACGGCGCGGTGGACGGCGCACGGGGCGGCCAGGCGGTGCCCACCGATGCGCCATCAGGGCGGCGCCGATGCGGGTGATCGCGGCGCGGAACATGCCTGCCATCAAGTAGCATGCCGTCCACGGGGGTTGGGTTCCTGGGGCCAAGGGTCCAACCCCCTCGACCGTCAGGGTCGGCGGCTCGCGATGCCCGCCCGACGCCGCGTCGGCGGGTCCGGCACCGCGACGGCGCGGCGGGGGCGGCAGGTCTCCGGACCGGCCGACTGCCTGCCCGGCCGCTGCGAACCGACCGCCGGGAAGCGGCAGTTGACCGCCGATGCCCGCGACCCGGCATCCGCTCGCCCGCGACCCGGCCCCCGGGGCGGTCAGCGGACCCGGGCCACCGCGCCGTAGACGCCGACCTGCGGGGCGGCGGCCGACCCGGCGGCGGTCGGTTCCGGCCGCCAGGAGGAGACGATCTCGACCCCGGGCTCGATCAGTTCGAGCCCCTCGAAGAAGCGGCCCACCTCGGCGCGGCTGCGGGCCTGGACGGCGATGCCGGAGGCCTGGTAGCTCCGCACGGCGCGGTCCGTCTCCACCGGGTCCAGGTCTCCCGTCCCGTGGCTGATGGCCAGGTAGCTCCCGGAGGGCAGTCGTTGGACCAGGCGGCGGACGATGCCGTACGGGTCCTGGTCGTCCGGCACGAAGTGCAGGATCGCGATGAGCATCAGGGCCACGGGCTGCCGCAGGTCCAGGATCTCGCCGAGCACGGGGTGGTCGAGGATCTTCTCGGGGTCGCGCAGGTCCGCGTCCAGGTACGCGGTCCGGCCCTGCGGCGAGCTGACCAGCAGCGCGCGGGCGTGGGCCAGCACGATCGGGTCGTTGTCGACGTAGACGACCCGGCTCTCCGGGGCGATCGCCTGGGCGACCTCGTGGGTGTTGTTGGCCGTGGGTATGCCGGTGCCGATGTCCAGGAACTGCCGGATCCCCGCCTCCTCGGCGAGGTACCGGACGGCCCGTCCCAGGAACTGCCGGTTCTCCCGTGCCCCCAGCCGCGCGTTCGGCGAACCCGAGGCGGCCCGTTCGGCCGCCGCGCGGTCGGCGGGGAAGTTGTCTTTTCCTCCGAGGAAATAGTCGTACATCCGCGCGGCATGCGGCTGATCGGGCTTCAGATCACTCGACCTCGCCGGATCCGTCTCCAGTGTCCGCATCCAGTCCCCTGCGTCCGTGCTCATGGCGTCCCCTCCCGTGACGTGATGATCAGAATTCAGCTTACGTGGTCGATATCCGGAGCGGGCCGTCATCAGCCGTTCGCAGAACGCACGATGACGCCCCGTCGACCGGCGCGTCGGGTCCGGGCACCCGCCTGGCAGGCCGGCGGGCGGGGAGTCGCGCGTTCGCCCATCTGTTGCTGAGCCTCGTCTGGGGCCTGGGCGCCTCGCTGCTGCGGACCGTGCTGTCGCCGGCGGTGCCACCGGACCTGCTGGACGGCCCTGGAACCCGCACCGCGCGGCAGCACGACAGTCAGGCGCGCACCCAGGTCAGAGAGCGCGGGCCGGGCCCGTGCGGAGGTCTTCGACGAGGTGGGCCAGCAGGGCCGCGCGGTCGGGCATGTCGGCGATCGATACGTACTCGCCCTCGGCGTGCGCGTGGTCGCCGACGGCGCCCAGGCCGTCGAGGGTGGGGCAGCCCATCGCGGCGGTGAAGTTACCGTCGGAGGCGCCGCCGACCACGATGCCGTCCAGGGTTCCCAGGCCCAGCTTCTCCGCCTGGGCGCGGGCGCGCTGGAACAGCGCGGCGCTCGACGTGACCGGCAGCGGCGGGCGGTGCGGTCCGCCGCTGACGGTCAGCGAGGTGCCGGGCACCACGGTCGTCAGTGACCGCAGCGCGGCGTCGATGCGGTCGGCCTCCTCGTGGCTGGCCACCCGCACGTCCAACTCGGCGTAGGCGTGGGCCGGGACGGTGTTGGCCGCGCTGCCGGCCGCGCTCAGGGTCGGGGTGACGGTGGAACCGGCCTCCGGCCTGGCCAGGGCGTCGACGGCCAGCAGCAGATGCGCCAGCGCGGTCAGGGCGTTGGCGCCCTTCTCCGGCTCCAGGCCCGCGTGCGCGGCGAGGCCCTCCACGTCCAGCCGGTACATGCCGGTGCCCTTGCGCCCGGTCTTCAGCGCGCCGCGGCCGGAGGCTTCGAGTATCAACGCGGCGACGGCCCGGCGGCCGGCGTCCTCGATCAGCGGCCGGCTGCTCTGCGAGCCGAGCTCCTCGTCGCAGGTCAGCAGGATCTCGATGCCGGACCGGTCGTCCAGCACCGAGACGGCGTGAAAGAGCTGGACGATGCCGGCCTTCATGTCGAAGCTGCCCGGCCCGGCGGCCGTTCCGGCGGCCTCGTCCACGGTGAACGGCCAGCGCTCCAGGGTGCCCAGCGGCCAGACCGTGTCGTAGTGCCCGATCAGCGCGACGGTGGCGCGACCCGGGCGAGCGGGCCACTGCCAGCGCAGATGGGTCCGGCCCTCGGACTCGACGAGGTCGGCCGGGTCCCCGAGGATCTCCTTGCCGAGCTGGGAGACGACGTGCGCGCCGGCGGCGCAGGCGGCCAGGTCCTCCGACGGGGTCTCGATGGAGACCAGCCTGCCCAGGTGCTCCACCATGCGGGCCGTCCTGCCGCGCAGTTCCGTCAGCCAGGCGTCTTCGATGATGGTCTCCACCCCGACATCATCGCTCACCCGCCACCCGCGCCGGCAGGCGGGATCAGCTGCTGACGGACCGTCGGCCACGCCCGGCTCGGCGCGGCTCGGCGCGGCTCGGCCCGGCTCGGTGGCGCGGTGCAGCGCGGTCCAGTGCAGCGCCGAGCCCGGCCCGCCAAGGTGGCGGGCCGGGCTCGGGGAGAGGGGAGCGGTGGAGGTCTCAGACCCGCTCCTCCACCCGCAGGCCCGCGTCCTCGCCGACCAGGACGTTCGGCTGCGGGTGGGTCAGCAGGTGCACGCCGGCCGCGAGGGCGCCGCCGACCAGCGGGGCCAGGATGAAGAGCCAGAGCTGCGAGAGGGCCGCGCCGCCCGCGAAGATCGCCGGGCCGAGGCTGCGGGCCGGGTTCACCGAGGTGCCGGTCAGCGGGATGCCGACCAGGTGGACGACGGCCAGGGCCATGCCGATCGGCAGCCCGTCGAAGCCGGTCACGGCCAGCCGGTGGGTCACCGCCAGGACGACGTACACCAGCAGGAAGGTCAGGATCACCTCGACCAGGAAGGCGCCGCCCGCGTTGATGTGCACCGCGGAGCGGGAGCCCCAGCCGTTGCTGCCGAGCTTCTCGTGCGTCTGCAGGCCCGGGATCTGCTTGGCGAGCAGCAGGACCAGCGCCGCGCCGGCGATGGCCCCCAGGAACTGGGCCACCCAGTACGAGACCGCGGTCCGTCCGTCGATCCGCCGGGCGAGCAGGAACCCGAGGGTCACCGCCGGGTTCACATGGCAGCCCGAGATCGGGCCGAGTGCGTAGGCGAGGGCCAGCAGGACGAAGCCGAAGGCGAGTGCGACACCCAGGTCGCCGATCCACTGCCCGGCGACCACGGCCGCTCCGACGGCGAGAAGTACCAGGAGCAGGGTGCCGAGAAATTCACTGATCACTGCTCGCTTTTCCATGGGTCCCTCCATGCGCGGTTGAGGTGCGCGGGTTGATGAGCGCGCAGGCGGGCGCGCGCGTTCGAGCACACGGGATGCGGTGCGCGGGGTTGGTGCGGGCATACGGCTGCCACCCACATGGCCCACTATCGGTGTGTGATCGAACTCATGCAGGTCGGGAGGGACGGCCTGGTGCCGCTCGGCCGGGGGAGAGCGCGCCGCGGGGGCGGAGGTGTCCGGCAAACGGGTGAACGCAGAGTGGCTCGCTGAGGCGCGGTGACGGCCCGGTGACGCTCCGGGAGGGTGGCCGCTATCGTCCGGCCGCCGGGTGCGGTGCCCTCAGACCCGCTCCAGCGCCTGGTGCGGCAACGGCGGCAGCCGCACCTCGATCGGGTCGCCGGGGCGGATCTCGCCGGGGGCCAGCACGATGCCCATGATCCCCGCCCTGCGGACCAGGTTGCCCTGCTCGTCCCGGCCCAGGACCGCCTTCATCAGGCCGGGCTGGAATCCGTTCAGCTGCGCGCACGGGTTGCGCAGGCCGGTCACCTCGACGACCGCCTGCCCGCCCAGGTGCAGCCGGGTGCCGCGCGGCAGGCCGAGCAGGTCGACGCCGCGGGTGGTGACGTTCTCGCCCATCGAGCCGGCCCGGACCTCGAAGCCCGCGGCCCGGAGTTCGTCGTGCAGTTCGCCGTGGATCAGGTGGACCTGGCGCAGGTTGGGCTGGGTCGGGTCTTGGGCGACCCGGGAACGGTGCTGGACGGTGGTGCCGAGGTGGGTGTCGCCGGCCACCCCGAGTCCGGCGAGCAGCTGGATGACGGCCGCGTTGGGCTTGCTGAACGCGTGGTCGGCGCTGAGGCTGACCGCCTCGACGGTCCCGTGCATACCTGTCTCCCTCTCGTTCACAAATATGATGAGTTTACGTCCGAGTTCGGCGGCCCTTGGGTGGAGGGCGCCGCGTCCGGCGCTCCGGCCGTGGCTGCGGCGTATCGTCACCGGGATGCGCGCCGACCGGCGGGCACGGAAGGACGGTTCGCGGCGATGGCAGTTGACCTGGCCCTGCTCCTGGACGAGTTGGCGGCCGAAGGGGACGAACTCGACTTCCTGGTGGGCGGGCTGTCGGCCGCCGGCTGGGCCGCGCCGACACCAGCCGAGGGCTGGACGATCGCGCACCAGGTGGCGCACCTGGCCTGGACGGACGAGGCCGCGCTGGCCGCCGCGGCAGTCGTCGCGGGGGAGCCGGCCGGCTGGCAGGCCGTGATCCAGGCGGCCCTCGCCGATCCCGAGCACTTCACCGACAGTACGGCGGCCCAGGGTGCGGCCGAGGGGCCGGACGCGCTGCTGTCCCGCTGGCGCGCGGGGCGCCGGGCGCTGGCCGCCGCGCTGGCGGCGGTGCCGGCCGGCGGGCGGCTGCCGTGGTTCGGCCCGCCGATGAGCGCCGCCTCAATGGCCTCCGCGCGGCTGATGGAGACCTGGGCCCACGGGCTGGACATCGGCGACGCGCTGGGCGTGGCCCGGCCGGCCGGGCCACGCTTGCGGCATGTCGCGCATCTGGCGGTCCGGGCCCGGGACTTCGCCTACGTCAACCGCGGCCTGCTGCCGCCGGAGCAGCCGTTCCTGGTTGAACTCACCACCGAGGAAGGGGAGTTGCTGAGCTGGGGGCCGGCCGACGCGGAGCAGCGGGTGGCCGGTCCGCTGCTGGACTTCTGCCTGCTGGTGATCCGCCGCCGGCACCGGGCCGACCTCGCGGTGCGCGCGGTCGGCGAGCAGGCGGACCAGTGGCTGGACATCGCCCAGGCCTACGCGGGCCCGCCCGCCGAGGCCCGGCCGGCGCGCCGGCCGTAGCTGGGACGGCCTGTCGGCCGTAGTCGGGGCAGCGCGCGGGGAGGGCAACCCGGCGTGGGCCAATGTTTTGCAACTAGTTGCAAAACTGGCCCCGGCCCGCCTACCTTGTGCCGACGACCTGTGCGCGAGGAGATCCCCGATGACCGACTACCCCCACCTGCTGAGCCCGCTCGACCTCGGCTTCACCACGCTCCCCAACCGGGTGCTGATGGGCTCCATGCACGTGGGGCTGGAGGAGGCGCCGCGCGGTTTCGAGCGGATGGCGGCCTTCTACGCGGCCCGGGCTCGCGGCGGGGTCGGCCTGATGGTGACCGGCGGGATCTCCCCGAACGAGCAGGGCCGCCCCTGGTCGGGCGGCGCCAAGCTGACCACCGAGGCCGAGGCCGAGCAGCACGCGGGCGTGACCGCCGCCGTGCACCGCGAGGGCTCGAAGATCGCCATGCAGCTGCTGCACTTCGGCCGCTACGCGCACCACGAGCAGCTGGTCGCCCCGAGCGCGCTGCAGGCCCCGATCAGCCGCTTCGTGCCGCGCGCCCTCACCGGCGCGCAGATCGAGCAGACTATCGAGGACTACGCGCGGGCCGCCGAACTGGCGAAGCTGGCCGGCTACGACGGCGTCGAGATCATGGGCTCCGAGGGCTACCTGATCAACGAGTTCATCGCCGCCGCCACCAACCACCGCACCGACGA
>FTKT01000037.1_pt1 | contig 32407 bp, 30 predicted proteins | sample 1658271 | NCBI WGS metagenome assembly FTKT01 (sample SAMEA3914811, study PRJEB12502) | metagenome | biome: forest; material: soil | place: Canada | collected 2011-08-04 | depth 0.3 m | reverse complement strand
TCGCCGCTGCCGGGCGCGGTGCGGTTCGAGACGGTGGGCAAGCCCGCCGAGGGTGAGCTGCTGGAGGGCCGGCTCCCCGGCGCCGACGGCCGGCCGCGCACCGTCCGGGTCTGGCTGCCCGCGCACTACGGTGACGACCCGTCGGCCCGCTTCCCGGTGCTCGTGCTGCAGGCCGCGGGACCGGGCCGGACCGCCGACACCGAGGTCCCGGACGTCTTCGACGGCATCAACTCGGCGATCAAACTGGGCCGCTCCCGCCCGTTCATCGTGGTCGCGCCCGAGGGTCCGCGCGGTACCGACCACCCCTGCGACCTGGTCGCCGCCGCCCCGCAGGCGCTGGCCGACGACGCGCGGCTGCGCACGGCGCTGGCCGCCGCCTTCCGCACCCTGCCGGCCGGGCCGCAGGGCTGGGCGGCGCTCGGCATCGACGGCGGCGCCCCGTGCGCGGCCGCGGCCGGGCTGACCCGCGGCGACCTGTACGGGGCGGCCGCCGCCATCTCGGGCCGCTACGACGTGCCGGCGCTCGCCCAGGCCGCCGCTGACGCCCCGTCGACCGGCCCCGCGGGCGCGGCCGCCGCCCCGCGGCTGCTGCTGGCGGCCGCGAAGGGCGACACGGACGGGCTGGCCGCCGCGCACCGGCTGGAGAGCGCGCTGCACGGCGGCAAGGGGCAGGCCGGCCGGGCGGTGGTGCGGATCTCCGACATCGTGCAGGACTTCACGCCCGACCGGGAGCGGCTGCGGCTGGTCCGGGTCGCCGCCCAGTACCTGGCCGAGACGCTGGCCCATCCGGCTGGTTAGCCGCGCGCCGACGCCGCGTCAGGCAGCGGCCACCGGGCCGAGCCCGCCGCCGCCGCGACACGGAACCCGTCGGCACCCGCCGCCGCCCGACACAGCACCACCCGTCGCGTTCCGGCCTTCCGGTTACGCTCAGTCCAGCCGGTCGGTGACCGGCTCCCGAGGGGAGAACACCGTATGCCTCCTGTCCAGTCGGTCCGCGGCCGCGCTCCGGTGCGGATGGCGTCCGCCCTGGTGGCGGCCGGTCTGCTGATCGCGGGGTGCGGCAGCGGGCAGCCGGCCGTCCGGCCGCCGGCCTCCCCGTCCGGCAGCGGTTCGTTCTCCTCCGACGGCTCCCCGGCCGCCGCGGGCACCGCCGTGACGCCCTTGCAGCCGCTCGCCGAGGGCGTCCCGGCCCCGCTCGCCCCGTACTACGCCCAGCAGCTGGCCTGGCAGTCCTGCGACCAGCGGTTCGAGTGCACCACCTTCAAGGTGCCGCTCGACTACGCGAACCCGGCGGGCGGCGACCTGACCCTCAGCGCGGTCCGCCAGCAGGCCACCGGCGCGGGCGCCTCCGGGCGGCTGGGCTCGCTGCTGCTCAACCCCGGGGGGCCGGGCGGCTCGGCGGTGGACTACGTGGAGGCGGTGGCCGCCGGCTACGCGCCCGCCGTCCGCGCGGCCTACGACCTGATCGGCCTCGATCCGCGCGGGGTCGGCCGCAGTGCCCCGATCAGCTGCCTGAGCGGGGAGCGGATGGACGCCTTCACCGCCATCGACATCACCCCGGACAATCTGGCCGAGATCGATCAACTGGTCGCTGCGGACAAGGAGTTCGCGGCAGGCTGCGCGCAGCGTTCGGGCGCCGAGCTGGGCCACGTCAGCACCGTCGAGGCAGCCCGCGACATGGACGTGCTGCGCGCGCTGCTCGGCGACCCGAAGCTCGCTTATGTGGGCAAGTCGTACGGCACCATGCTCGGCGCGACCTACGCCGGCCTCTTCCCGTCCAAGGTCGGCCGGCTGGTGCTGGACGGTGCGATGGACCCCTCGCAGGACGCGCTGGCCGGCAACCGCACCCAGGCGGGTGGTTTCGAGACGGCCTGGGGCTCTTTCGCCCAGGACTGCGTCCAGCGCTCGGACTGCCCCGTCGGGCGGACCGGGCAGGAGGCCGGGCAGCAGCTCGACGCGCTCTTCGCCGCCCTGGACGCCAACCCGTTGAAGACCTCCGGCCCGCGGAAGCTGACGCAGGCCCAGGCCGTCACCGGGGTGATCGAGGCGATGTACGCGGACTTCCTCTGGCCGCAGCTGCGCACCGCGCTGCAGGACGCGAAGGCCGGCGACGGCAGCGGGCTGCTCAAGCTCTCCGACTCCTACTACGAGCGCGGCAGCGACGGCTCCTACCCCAACCTGATGTTCGCCAACGCGGCCGTCAACTGCCTGGACCTGCCCGCCCCGTTCCACAGCCCGGACGAAGTCGCCCGCGCGGTGCCCGAGTTCGAGAAGGCCTCGGCCCATTTCGGCCGCGACATGGCCTGGATGGCGCTCTCCTGCGCCTACTGGCCGGTCAGTCCGACCGGCGGCGCGCACACCGTCCGCGCGGCCGGGGCCGCCCCGATCGTGGTGGTCGGCACCACCCGTGACCCGGCCACTCCCTACGCCTGGGCGCAGTCGCTGGCCGGCCAGTTGGAGTCCGGACGGCTGGTGACCTACGAGGGCGACGGCCACACCGCCTACGGCCGGGGCAGCGACTGCGTCGACTCCGCGGTCAACCACTTCCTGCTGGAAGGGACTGCGCCGGCGGCCGGGCTGCGCTGCGGAAAGTAGCCAACCAGTCGTCCAGTAGCCGGATCTGACGATCCATCGGAAACTCCTGCGGCGCGAAGAGCGCCTGCACGATCAGCCCGAGCGCGAACGCCTGGGCGGCGGCGGCCAGATCGGCGGCCGGCCGGTCGCCCGGCAGTTCGCCCAGCCGCTGGGCGGCGGCGACGTGCACGGTGATTCGCTCGCGGGAGCGCCGGTAGCGCGCGGCGTGCTCGGCGGCCAGTTCGGGATCGGCGAGCGCGATGTCCCAGGAGCTGACCCAGATCCGGTTGGACGCGGCGCTCTGCGCGTCGAGCGGCAGCACGTCCAGCAGGGCGGCGCGCAGGGCCGGCAGCCCCTCGGCCGGCGCCGGGCGGCGGGGCCGCTCCTCGGAGCGCTGGGCGAGCACCTCCAGGGCGGTGCGCAGCAGGGCCTGCTTGTTCGGGAAGTAGTGCGTGAGCAGTCCGGTCGAGGCGTTCATCTCGGCCGCCACCGCACGGAGCGTCAGCCCGCCGAAGCCGCGTTCGACGAGAACCCGCCAGACCGCCTCGGCTACGTCGCGGCGGCGGGCGTCGTGGTCTCCACGGGCGGGCGTCATGCGGCTAGGGTACCTACCAAACGTTTGTTATGCACCGCTGCTCTTGCCTGGGAGGCATCCGGATGTTCGCCATACCCCTCTCCGACACGCTCGCCGCCGAACTGCGCCCGCTGGAGCCCTGGCAGGCCCCCGAGTTCCTGGCCCACATGGACCGCGCCCGGGCCAACCTGGCGCCCTTCATCCCCTGGGGCGACCGCTCCACCGACCTCGACTCGGCCCGCGCCACCCTCCAGGCGTACGCCGACAAGCAGGCCGCCGACACCGGCCGCCTCTACGGCATCTGGCTGGACGGGACGCTGGTCGGCGGCGTGATGTTCGTGAGCTTCGACATCCGCTTCGGCAACTGCGAGATCGGCGTCTGGACCGAACCGGCGGGGGAGGGGCGCGGCCTGGTCAGCGCCGCCGTCCGGCACCTGATCGAGTACGCCCTGGTGGAGCGCGGTCTGCAGCGCGTCGAGTGGCTCAGCAGCACGCTCAACGCCCGCAGCCGGGCCGTCGCCCAGCGGGCCGGGATGAGCCTGGACGGCGTGCTGCGCTCGTACTTCCCGAACGCCGGCATCCGGCACGACAAGGAGGTCTGGTCGATCCTCGCCGATGAGTGGCTGACCTCCGAACTGCGGCCGGTTCGGGGCTGAGGCCATTGGGCGGGCATGGGCAGGCGTGGGCGGCGATACGATAATCCGCCCACGCCTGCCGGAGGAAGTACGCCATGCTCGGAGTCCCCGACCTCGCCACCTACACCCTCGGGGCGCTGGTGATCGTCCTGCTGCCCGGCCCGAACTCCCTCTACGTGCTCTCGGTAGCCGCCCGCAACGGCGTCCGCACCGGCTACCGCGCCGCCGCCGGCGTCTTCCTCGGCGACTTCACCCTGATCAGCCTCACCTCGCTGGGCGCCTCCTCCCTGCTCAAGGTCAACCCCGCGGTCTTCGCCGTGGTGAAGTTCGGCGGCGCCGGCTACCTGCTCTGGATCGGCTACGGCATGCTGCGCGCCGCCCGCCGGCTCTGGCGCGAACACAGCGCCCCCGACGCCGTCGACCAGCAGACCCCCGCCGGCCTGGAACACCCGTTCCGCCGCGCCCTGGTGATCAGCCTGCTCAACCCGAAGGCGATCCTCTTCCTGCTCTCCTTCTTCACCCAGTTCGTCGACCCGCACTACGGACAGCCGGCCCTCTCCTTCGCCCTGCTCGGCGCCGTCCTGCAGTTCTTCAGCCTGGCCTACCTCTCCCTGCTGATCTTCGCCGGCACCCGCCTCGCCACCGCCTTCCGCCGCCGCAAGCGCCTCTCCGCAGGCCTCACCAGCGGCGTTGCCCTCCTCTTCGCCGGCTTCGCCGCCAAGCTGGCCGTCTCCTCCGCCTGACCCCGGTGCGGAGCGCCCCCGGAAACTGTGTAGACTTGCCCGCGTTGCTGATGCCAACCTGTCCCCACGGACCGGCCAGCCGGCAACGGTGCCGCTTTAGCTCAGTTGGCCAGAGCAACGCACTCGTAATGCGTAGGTCTCGGGTTCGAATCCCGAAAGCGGCTCTTAAAGGCCCAGGACTCACTCGCCGTGACCTGGGCCTTTTGCCTTTTTGTGACCTTGGAATCCATGATCAAATGAAGCAGAGGCTGCCCTGTGCGGTCGATGGGCTACTGATACACCTCAACGAGGTCGTCCGGCGCTGGGCAGACCCTGCGGCCCTGGTGATCGAACACGAACAGCTGTGCCAGGTCGACCAGGAGCGGGACCTGGGCACCGGCCCGTAGCCGATCATGCGGACTCGTCCGCAGAGCCAGGTCGCTGCGGACCGTCGTTCGGCGCTCATCAGCGCCGGCCGTGTGGCGGTCAGTCCTGGGATCGCCGTCACATGCGGCCGCTCGGCGGGACAGGAGGGCCTCCGCATGGCCCTTCGCACGACTGAGCCCCCACCGCGATGCCCCGGACTGCTGCCGCCCAGTGGATCGGGTTCGTGGCGCCTCCAGCTCGGACACGGCCGCGGGTCGCGATCCGGTGTTCACATGGACGAGCACCTCGTGTCCCTGGTAGTCGACGTGTTCCACGATGCCCACCAGGGGCGCCTCATCCGGGCGCGCCTGGCTCGGCAGCGCGATCCGCACGGCCTCGGAGCGCAGCCCGATGGTGATCCGCAGGCCCTGCTGAAGGCGTAGGAGCTGGTGGTCGTAGCTCAACGGTTCAGGCAGTACGAGACGTTGGTGTCCGAGATCGAGGGTCATCCGGTCGTCGATGGGAGCGTGGACCACCGCGTCGAGGAGGTTGACGCGCGGGGTGCCGATGAAGGCTGCGACGAAGATGTCGGACGGCCGCGTGTACAGCTCCCGTGGTGGGCTGACCTGTTGCAGGACGCCGTCGCGCATGACTGCGACCCGGTCGCCCAGCGCCATCGCCTCGGACTGGTCATGCGTCACGTAGACGGTGGTGACGGCCAGTTCGGCGACCAGTTGGGTGATCTCGGTACGCAGGTGGCGGCGGAGCTTGGCGTCCAGGCTGGACAGCGGCTCGTCCATCAGGAAGACCGACGGGCGCAGGGCGATCGCCCTGCCCATTGCGATCGTCGTGCCGTCCGCGTCGGGCAGGTTGACCGGGCCGCGCAGCGACTTGTGGGCCTTGGCGGCGTCGGCGGGCTGGGCTGCCCACGCGTCGGTGGGGGCGGCTTGCAGCGCACCGGTCAGCTCGGGGAGGTCCACGATCGCGTGGTGCCGACCGCGGGCGCGGGCCAGGAAGTAGGGGTCCAGGTGGGCAGGTTCACGGGTCTCTCCAGGGTGGTGGCGGCGACGACGGGCTCGGGGGCTGCGAGATGGCGGGTGTGCCCCCTTTCGGAGGCATGCGGGTGCCGCAGACGGGCAGGCCGCTGAGGTGAACCGAGCACGGGCGCGGCAGGGGTGACCGGCCGCCAGGTGCGCGGCCGGTGGTGCCGGAAAGATGTGGTGCGCGTCCGGGTCGTGAGCCCGCGCCGGCCGGTTCCGGGGAGGCGCTGGTGACGGCTGCTCAGCCGCCGGTGCCGTAGCGCTTGGTCTGCTTGAGGACGTGGTTGCGGGTGTAGCCGGTGGTGGCGGCATCGGACTGGAGGACCTGCCCGGTGCGGATCAGCTGGTCGATGGCGGCCCACATCTGGGCGTCAGCGTCCGTCTTGGCCTGCTCGGCGTCGGCGTGGGCCTGGTCGCGCTTCGTCTTGAGCTCGGCGATGCGGTCGCGGCCGGCGACGCGGGTGGTCGGGTCGGGGCGGGGCATGGTGGGCTCCTGGCGGTCTGGCGGCTGCTGGTCGGCATTCACGCGGAATGCAGACTCGCAGTCTGCCCTGTCGGCGGCCGGAGCGGACCGCGCGGTGGTCACTCGATGGTCCAGCCGCCACGGTGGACAGCGCGCTCGGCGTCTTCGGCGACGAGCAGGTGACCGGCAAACCGGTCGGCGACGACCTGCGCGAGGGCAAACCCACCGCGCTGATGGCCCTCACCTGGGCCACCGCCGGCCCCGAGCAGCGCGACATCCTGCGCGCGCACGTCGGCCGCCCCGACGCCACCGAGCCGGAGATCGCCGAGTGCCAGGACATCATCACCGCCCTCGGCGTGCCCGAACGCGTCGAGGCCATGATCGACGGCCGCTACCAGCAGGCCGCACCGCCAGCCGCGTGACTGTGCGCGTAGTCAGCTGGACGGCGCCGGTGGGCAGGGACCGGATGGCGCTGCGCTGCGGGCGGGTGAGGCTGTCGAGCGGGACGGGCAGAGCGACGGGCAGGGTGTGCAGGGTCTGCAGGGCGGCCATCGTGTTCACGGGCTCGGCTGCGGCAGTCTGGCGCCGCTGCTGCTCGTCGCGCACCGGGCGGTGGAACAGCAGGGTGCGGGTGCCCAGCAGGCGCAGCCGAGCCGTGCGGGTCTCGCCGTCCGCCTGGTACGACCACTCGAAGGCCAGCGTGGACGGGTCGGCGAAGTCGTACCTGTTGGTGAGCCGGTACCTGGGAAGTCAGGTGCCGGCTCTCTCTGTTGTCGGGGCAGCTGGTGGTCGCGTTGTCGTCAAGGGCCGGCTGGGGGCCGACGGCGAGGTGTCATATAGAGGTATTCGATGCCCGGGGGTTTTGGGTGCGGGTGGTACCTAGGGTTGCGGCCATGGCGACTGGACTGGGACCTGCGGACGCACCGGTGATCGACCTCGGGGTGGTGGCGGCGGTGACGGCGGACGTGTCTGCCGGGGATGCGGAGCAATGGCTCGGGCAGCACCGGAGTTGGCTGCGTGCGGCGGTCGGTGAGCACGGTGCGCTGCTCGTTCGTGGAGTGGGGCTGGGTGACCGGGCGGCCGTGGTGGCCGGGGCGGGGCGGCTGTTCGACGAGGCGTACGTGGAGCGTGAGGGGTTCGCTCATCGAGGCGGGTACGGGCCGGGGGTCTACTCGTCCTCGGCGTGGGCGGACTACCTGCCCATGTGCATGCACCACGAGATGAGTTACGCGCGATCCTTTCCCGGTCTGATGATGTTCGGCTGCCTGGCGGTCGGCGAGTCCGGCGGCGAGATCGAGGTGGCCGACGCCGATGCGATCGCGCAGGCGCTGCCGGCTGAGCTGGTGGCCGAGTTCGAGGCTTCCGGGTGGTTGCTGACCCGCAACTACTACCCGGAGAGCGGCCTGTCCTGGCAGGAGGCCTTCGGGGTCTGCGACCGGTCGGGTGCCGAGGCCTACTGCGCGGCCAACGACCTCTCCTTCGAGTGGGGTCCGGACGGGCACCTGCGGACGCGCCAGCGGCGCTCGGCACTGCTCACGCACCCGCGGACAGGGCGGGTCGGGTGGTTCAACCAGATCGCCTTCCTCAACCGCTGGACGCTCGACCCCGACATCCGGGACTACCTGCTGGACGAGTACGGGGACGACGGGCTGCCGTTCGACACCGCGTTCGGCGACGGCCGCCCGATCGACGCCGCGGTGGTCGGCCTGATCAATTCGACGTACGACGCTCATGCCAGGGCGGTCCCCTGGGGAGCCGGTGACCTGCTGATCGTCGACAACATGTCTGTCGCACACAGCCGCAAGCCCTTCACGGGTCACCGCGAGGTGGTCGTGGCGATGGGCGATCCGGTCGACCGCACCCGCTTCTGCTGAAAGCTCGGTGGCTACCCGGCCCGAGCGCCTTTCGACGGGGACAGGCCGGCGACCGGACCGTCCCGCATGGATGGAGTGGAATCAATGCACATCGACGTGCCGCCGTTCGCGGTGATCTCCGGAGCCCAGGTCCAGCGGGCGCTGTCCGGGCAGGAGGGGCGGGTCGTGGCGCTGGTCGAGGCCGCCTACCGGGCGCACGGGGCCGGTGACACGGTCAACCCGCCGTCGTACTTCCTGCGTTTCCCCGACCGCCCGAACTCGCGGATCATCGCGCTGCCGGCCTCGATCGGCGGTGAGACCCGGGTGGACGGCCTGAAGTGGATCTCCAGCTTCCCGGAGAACGTGGCCAAGGGGATCCCCAGGGCCTCGGCCGTGCTCCTGCTCAACGACCGGGAGTCCGGCTACCCGATCGCCTGCCTGGAGTCCTCGATCATCAGCGCGGCCCGCACCGCCGGTTCGGCGGCGCTGGCGGCCGACGTGCTCACCCGGCGGCACGGACGCCCGCGCCGTATCGGGTTCTTCGGTGTCGGGCTGATAGCCCGGTACATCCACAGCTACCTGGCCGGGACCGGCTGGACCTTCGACGAGGTCGGCGTCCACGACCTGTTGGCCGAGCACGCCCAGGGGTTCGGGGAGTACCTCGGCCGCGGCGGGGCCGAGAAGGTCGTGATCCACGAGCGGGCCGAGGACCTGATCCGCAACTCGGACGTGCTGGTGTTCGCCACCGTGGCCGGCGCCCCGCACGTCACCGACCCGACCTGGTTCGACCACAACCCGCTGGTCCTGCACGTCTCGCTGCGCGACCTGTCGCCGGAGATCGTGCTCGCCTCGACCAACATCGTCGACGACGTCGAGCACTGCCTCAAGGCCGACACCTCGCCCCATCTGGCCGAACAACTGGTCGGGAACCGGGACTTCGTCCACGGCACGCTGTTCGACGTCCTGGAGGGCCGGGCACCCGACCACGACGGCAGCCGCCCGCTGGTGTTCTCGCCGTTCGGGCTGGGCGTCCTGGACCTGGCACTGGGCAAGCACGTCTACGACCAGGTGGTCGCGGCCGGTGAACTCGCGGTGGTGCCGGACTTCTTCCACGAGCTCACCCGCTACGGGACCGGGGGGTGATGGCTTGCCCGTCATCGACGCACCGGAGCAGTTCAACGCGGAGGACCTGTACTTCGACCTCCGCAGGCCGCTCGGACTGCCGGTCCACCTGAAGTGCGAGGGTTTCAACTTCGCTGGCTCGATCAAGCTCAAGGCGGCCGTGGCGATGGTCGAGGCCGCGGAGCAGCAGGGGCTGCTCGGCGGCGACTCGATCCTGATCGAGTCCTCGTCGGGCAATCTGGGCGTGGCGCTGAGCATGATCGCCGCCAGCCGGGGCTACGCCTTCGAATGCGTCACCGACGCGCGCTGCAACCTGACGACCAGGCTGCTGATGGAGGCCATGGGCAGCCGGGTGAAGGTGATCACCGATGAGCACCCGGAACGCGGCCTGCTCGGCGCGCGCCTGGACTACGTGCGCCACAAGGTCGAGTCCGACGCGCGCTACGTCTGGCTCAACCAGCATGCCAACCCCAACAACTGGAAGGCTCACTACCGGATCACCGCACCGGCGATCGCCCGCCGGTTCCCCGAACTGGACGTGCTCTTCATCGGCGCCGGTACGACCGGCACCCTGATGGGCTGCGCCCGGTACTTCAGCCAGGTGAGCCCGAGGACCGTGATCGTCGCGGTGGACAGCGTCGGCTCGGTCACCTTCGGCGTCCCGTCCGGGCCGCGGATGATCCCCGGCCTCGGCGCCGGGGTGCGGCCGCAACTGCTCGACGAGTCCTTCGTGGACCACGTGGTGCACGTCCCGGAGGCCGAGGCCGTCCGGGTCTGCCATCAACTGGCCAAGAGCGGCTTCCTGTTCGGCGGCTCCACCGGCACCGTCGTCGCCGGTGCGCGCCAGTGGCTGGCCGAGCACCGGCCGGACGGGCCGCTCACCGCGGTGGCGATCGCACCTGATCTGGGCGAGCGGTACCTGGACACGGTGTACCAGAGCAACTGGGTCCGCGAGTTCTACGGCCGGGACGTCCTGGACGGGATCGCGGTGGGCGAGCAGTCCATGCACTGACGGCCGACGTACCGGCCGGGCGGCCGAGGCCGCGCGAGCAACCAACCTGATGCAGTGACAGCGAAACGGAGACCCAAGCGATGTCGACGACCAATCCTTTCGAGGACGGCGACGCCAAGTACTACGTCCTGGTGAACGGCGAGGGCCAGCACTCGCTCTGGCCGGCCTTCATCGAGATCCCGCAGGGGTGGGAGATCGCCTACGGCCAGGGCGACCGGCAGGCCTGCCTCGACCACGTCGAGCAGAACTGGACCGACATGCGCCCGAAGAGCCTGATCGCCGCGACGGGGCGCTAAGCGCAGCAGTAACCGCCGCGGCGCGGATCGAAGTTTTCTCACTGGCCTGGAGGGCGGCCGCTCGGGCTCCCTACCGTGATGGACCGCCAGCCTGCGACGCGACGGCAGATCCGGTTCCTGCCCATCGATCACCACACCGCGTGGTGAGGCTCTCCGGCGGCACCGCAACGAGCACAACTGGGCAGAGGAGTATGGATTATGACGGAACGTATCGGTAGATTCTGCCAACGCTACCGGTGGGTCGTGGTCGGGGCGTGGCTGGTGGCGGCGGTCGCGGGCGTGCTGTGCGCCGGGCCGGTCTTCGCCGGCATGTCGCAGCCCAAGGCGCCGGAGAACGTCGAGTCCATGAAGGCGGACGCGCTCGTCGCCAAGGAGAGCGACCGCGGGGAGTTCGTCCTCGCAGTCCTGGACAACGTCGATCCGCAGGCCGCGGCGGTCCGCTCGGCGGTGACCGCCGCGTCCGCGGACGTGGCCGCGGTGCCGGGGGTCCGGGCAGTCCACGACCCGTACAGCGAGCCGACCGCGTCGAGCGTCTACCTGGCGCACGACGGCAAGGCGCTGCTGGTCGCGGTGGAGCTGAACAAGCTGGAGTCGGACGCGAAGAAGACCACGGTGGACGCCGCGAGCGACCGGCTGAGGAAGCTCGGCTCGGCCGTGCCGGGCGCCTCGGTGCAGGTCGGCGGCACTCCGGTGCGCAACGCCGAGGCGAGCACCGCGGTCGGCAAGGACCTCGCGAACAGCGAGCTGATCTCGCTGCCGCTGACGCTCATCGTGCTGGTCTTCGTCTTCGGCGGTCTGGTCACCGCGGGGATGCCGCTGCTCGGCATGATCGCCACCGCGCTGACCTCATTCGTCCTGCTGCTCGGGTTCAGCCAGTTCGTCAACCTCGACCCGAACGTGCTCACCATCGTCTCCCTGCTCAGCCTGGGCCTGTCGATCGACTACGGGCTGCTGCTGGTCGCGCGCTACCGCGAGGAGCTGGCCGCCGGGCTGGAACCGGACGAGGCGCTGCCCCGGGCCTGGGCCACCGCCGGGCGGACGATCGTGTTCAGCGCTCTGACCGTGGCGGCCTCGCTCTCCGGGCTGCTGGTCTTCGACGTCTCGGCGCTGCGGGCGGTCGGCTCCGCCGGCATCGCCGCCGTGCTCGGTGCGATGCTCAGCTCGCTCACCCTGACCGCCGCAGTCCTGCGGTTCGCCCGCAAGCGGGTCCGCCCGTCCAAGCGCGAGCTGGCCGAGGCGGCCGGCACCCGCCGGGACAACGGCGCCTTCGCCCGGCTCGCCGGCGGCGTGCAGCGGCGACCGGTGCCGGTGCTCGTCGGTTCGGTGATCGTCCTGCTGCTGCTGGGCGCGCCCGTGCTCGGGGCGAAGCCCATCATGAACGGTGCCAGCGTGCTGCCCGCCGACCTGCCGTCGGTGCGGGTGGACGCCGTCCTGAAGGACCGCTTCGGCCAGGACAGCGACCCCACGGCTTCCGTGGTCGCGCGGACGGACCCGGCCACGCTGGACGCGTGGGCGGCCCGGCACCGCACCGACCCCGGGGTGACCGGGATCGCCCGCGCCAAGGCCGTCTCCGCCCAACTGTCGGTCGTGGACTTCACGATCGCGGGCGAGACCAACGGATCCGTCGCGCTGGACGAGGTCAAGCGGCTGCGCGCCGACCGGCCGACCGGGGAGTCCTGGGTGACCGGGCCCAGTGCCCTGCTGGACGACGCCCTCGGCCAGATCAAGGACGCGCTGCCCTGGGCCGCGCTGGTGATGGTCCTCTCGATGGCTGTCCTGCTCTTCCTGATGACCGGTTCGCTGATGGTCCCGGTCAAGGCGCTGCTGATGAACGTGCTCTCGCTGGGCGCCGCGGCCGGCGTGATCGTCGCGGTGGTGCAGCACGGCTGGCTCGCCTCCCTGCTGGGCGTGACCGTCGTCGGCGGTGTGGACCCGTTCATCCTGGTCTTCGTGCTGGCCTTCGCCTTCGGCCTGTCGATGGACTACGAGGTCTTCCTGCTCGGCCGGATCAGCGAGCTGGTGCAGGCCGGGAGTCCCAACGACGTCGCGGTCCGCACCGGCCTGCAGCGCTCCGGACGCATCATCACCAGCGCCGCGCTGCTCATGATCATCGTCTTCGCGGTGTTCACCACGGCGAAGTTCGGCAGCATCCAGCAGATCGGGCTGGGGCTGTCGGTCGCGATCTTCGTCGACGCGACGATCGTCCGCTGCCTGCTGGTGCCGGCGACGATGACCCTGATGGGGCGGCTCAACTGGTGGGCCCCGGCGCCGATGAAGCGGCTCCACGAGCGCTACGGCCTGAGCGAGGCGGCCGGCGCCACGCCGCCTGCTGCCGCGTCCGCCGCACTCGAGCCCGCCCCGACCAACGCCTGAGCCGCTCCCAGATCATTCGATCCCCAGAGGAGGTTGGCGTGGAGTACGCCATACAGACCGAGGCCCTTTCCAAGAGTTACGGCAGCCACCAGGCGCTGGACGAACTGAACCTCGCGGTGCCCAGCGGGACCATCCTCGGTCTGCTGGGGCCGAACGGCTGCGGCAAGACCACCACGGTCCGGCTGTTGACGACCCTGCTGAAGCCCGACTCCGGCACCGCCCGGATCGCCGGTCTGGACGTCGTCAAGCAGCCCAAGGAGGTGCGGCGCAAGATCGGCCTGGCCGGCCAGTACGCGGCCGTGGACGAGCGCCTGACCGCGCTGGAGAACCTCCGGCTGATCGGGACGCTCTACCACCTGGGCGGCAAGGCCGTCCGCAGCCGGGCCGACGACCTGCTGGAGCGGTTCGACCTGGTCGACGTGGCCGGCAAGCAGGTCAAGACCTTCTCCGGCGGTATGCGCCGCCGGCTGGACCTGGCCGCGAGCCTGCTCGCCGACCCGCTCGTGGTCTTCCTGGACGAGCCGACGACCGGGCTGGACCTGGTCAACCGGATCGCCATGTGGGAGCTGGTCCGGGAGCAGGCGGCCCGCGGTGCGACCGTTCTGCTGACCACCCAGTACCTGGAGGAGGCCGACCAGCTCGCCGACAGCATCGTCGTGCTCGCCAAGGGCAGGGTGGTCGCCGAGGGCACCCCCGAGGAGCTGAAGGCCGACGTCGGCGGCGAGCGCCTGGAGGTGACCGTCGACGACCCCGCCCGGGCGGCCGGCGTTGCCCGCGCGCTCACCGATTGGGGCGTCGGCACCGCGGTGGTCGCGGAGGGCGGGCGCAAGGTGTCCGTGCCGGTGAACGGCGGCATCGACTCCGTCGAGGCCGCGGTCGCGGCGCTGAAGGGCGAGGGCGCGCGGATCGTCGACTTCAGCCTGCGCAAGCCCACCCTGGACGACGTCTTCCTCAAACTGACCGGCCACGGTGTGCGTGACCGGGAGTCCGACCCGGGAACGGAGAACTCATGAACGAGCTGGTCATCGACGGCTGGGCCCTGATCGGACGTCACCTGCGGCACATAGCCCGGGTGCCGCAGAAACTGCTCGCCGTCACCATCATGCCGGTCGTCTTCGTGCTGGCCTTCGGCTACGTGCTCGGCAGCGCGATGCACGTCCCCGGGGTGGAGTACCGCGAGTACTTCATGGCCGGGGTGTTCGCCCAGGTCATGGTGGCCGGGATCACCACTACCGGGGTCGGTGTCTGCGAGGACCTCGGCAACGGGCTGATGGACCGCTTCCGTTCACTGCCGATGTCCCGCTCGGCCGTCCTGATCGGCCGGACCGTCGCCGACCTGCTGCTCTCGGCCATCGCCTGCCTGGTGATGTCCGTGGTCGGCTACGCGATCGGCTGGCGGATCCACGGCGGCTTCTGGTCCGCGCTGGGCGGCTTCGGCCTGATGCTGCTGATGGGCTACGTCGCCATCTGGGGCGGGGCCCTGCTCGGCCTGGCGCTGCGCAGCGCCGAGGCGGTCAGCTCGCTCGGCTTCGTGATCGTGATGCCGTTCATGTTCCTGTCGAGCGCCTTCGTCCCGCTGAACGGGCTGCCGGGCTGGCTGCAGGCCGTCGCCCACTGGAATCCCATGAGCGCCGTGACCGACGCCTGCCGCCGACTCTGGGGCAACTCGACCACCGCCACCGGGGACAGCTTCCCCTCGCAGCACCCGATCGCGGTGGCGCTCGTCGTGCTGGTCGCCATGTTCGTGGTGATCGTCCCGATGGCGGTACGCAGCTTCGGCAAGGCCTCGGTGCGCTGATGGCCGCCGTGGAGAGCGTTCGGACCGGCCTGGACGAGGTGATGCCGCGCTGGCACTTCCGTGAGCGCCACCAGCGGCGGATCGACGCGCCGGGCGTGGACGTGCTGGACGCGATCGCCCGGACCACCTGGGCCGAGGTGCCGCTGTTCACCGTGCTGCTGCGGATCGGCAGCCTCGGCCGGCTGCGCCGGGAGCCGGGGCGGACGGTCTTCGAGGACATGGTGGCCGGCGGCTTCCGGCTGCTGGTCCGCACGGAGGAGGAGCTCGTGATCGCCGCGGTCTCCGGCGACGAGCCGTTCCCGCCGGAGGACGGCGGCCCGGGGCCGGCCGACTGGTTCCGCGGTTATGCGCCGCTCGGGTCGAGCAAGGTGGCCTTCAACGTCCGGTTCACCGGGGGAGTCCTGACCACCGAGACCCGGGTGGTCGCCGCCGACGAGGACGCGCGGCGGCGCTTCCGCCGGTACTGGTTGATGATCCGGCTTCCGGGCGGGTTGGTCCGCCGGGAGATGCTGCGAACCGTGCGTCGCGCGGTCGGGGAGCGGAAATGAACGAGGCGGTCACGGCGGCCGGCCCCTGGGGGGCCGGCCGCCGCCGTGTTTTCGAGGGCGGTTCGAGTCGTGGGGTCCGCGGGGCGCTGCCCGCGGAGGACGTCCGGGCGGACGGATCCCGGGCGGAGGGCTCTCGGGTGGAGGGCTCCCGTCCGGACTCGGCGGCCCACGCCCACCTGGCCTCGTGGCTGGGGGAGCAGTTCATCCAGGCCGCCATGTTCTGGATGGCCGGTGGGCCGGCGGACGGCGAAGAGGGTGAGCCGCCGGGGGCGGTGGCGCGACGGGACGACGGCGGGATCGGGGGGCCGGTGCTCGCCCAGGGGCCGGCGGCGTAGCCGGCGGGCGGGCTCACCTTCGACCTCTGCGTGACTGCACCCGGCGGCTGCACCAAGCCGTCGGGTGCAGTCACGGGTGGTGGCGCTTGCCTGCGAGGGCGGGCGCGACCGTCGGGCACCGGTAGCCGCGGTGCCGGGTTCGGGCCGGGCAGCTGCGGACGGGAACGGCAGAGGTCCGTCCCCAGGGCGCGGGATGGGAACGGCAGAGGTCCCCCACGGCCCAACAGCCGTGGGGGACCTCTGCGATCACCGGTAGGGCGGGGGCGGCCCTACCGGTGGCTCTGCCACTCAGCCGCAGCCACCCGCGTGGCCGGCGTCCGCCGCGGGTGCCATGGCGGTGAGTGCGGTCTGTGCGGCCTCCTCCTGCGGAGCCTGCGGAGCGGCCGTTTCCGGCTTCCCCGTCAGCTCGGCACGGAGGCCGGTCACGAAGGCGTCCAGCCTGTCAATGCCCCAGAACTTGTGGTAGCCCTGGATGAAGAACGGCACGCCGAAGACGCTGTCCCGGTAGCCCGCGGTGAGCACCGCCAGGCCCTGCTCGCGGACCTCGGGGTCGTTCACCGCGCCCGCCACACGGACCGGGTCCAGGCCGAGCTCGACGGCGAGTTCCGCCATGGTCGCCGGGTCGGAGATCTCCCGGCCCTGCTCCCAACGGGCCCGGTACACCGCGTCGATGAACTCCCGGCCCTTGCCCTCGGCGTCCGCGACGAAGTAGGAGAGGTGGGCGACGTCCCAGTGCGGGGCCCGGTCGATCGGCCAGGTCATGGCCAGCCCGCGGGCCCGGCTGAGCCGGCGGGCGTCCTGCAGGACGTACAGGTGCTTGTCCTTGCTCATCGCCACGTAGGGCAGCTCGATGCCCCGCTCGGCCAGCGCCCGCACGCCCGCCTCGTCCGGCTCCCAGGACGGGATCCAGCTGATCGCCTCGGCGATGTCCTTGTGGTGCTCCGTCAGCTCGCGGTAGGCGAACCAGGAGTACGGGCTGCGGAACGAGAAGTACCAGCGCGGCTGCTTCTTTGCCATCGATGCTCTCTCTTCGGTGTTGAGGGCCCGATCCCCCCGGGCCTCGGCACCGAGGAGACCGGGCCCCGGGGGGGGAATCGGCTAGATGGTGATGCCGCCGTCGATCTGCAGGACGGCGCCGGTGATGTAGCCGGCGCGCTCGGAGGCCACGAAGGAGACCAGGTCGGCCACCTCCTCGGCGCGGCCCACCCGCTGCAGCGGGACCTGGTCCAGCACCCGCTTGGTGGCGCGCTCGTTGAGGCCCGAGGTCATGTCGGTGTCGATGAACCCGGGGGCGATGACGTTGGCCCGGATGCCGTAGCGGCCGACCTCCTTGGCCAGGGCGCGGGAGAAGCCGATGATCCCGGCCTTGGAGGCCGAGTAGTTGGTCTGGGTCGGGTTGCCGTACACGCCCGAGACCGAGGAGATGTTGACGATGCTGCCGGCCTTGCGCTTCATCATCGAGAAGACCACCGCGCGGCAGACGTGGTAGACGCCGTCCAGGTTCACGTCGAGTACCTGGTGCCAGTCCTCGTCCGTCATCAGCACCAGCGGCTTGTCGCGGGTGATGCCGGCGGAGGTCACCGCGACGTCGATCGGGCCGAGCGCCTGTTCGGCCTCCTGGATCCAGCGCCGTACCGCCTCGGCGTCGGAGACGTCGGCCTGCGCCACGTGCGCCCGGACGCCGAGGTCCACGACCTCCTTCTCCAGATCGCGGGCGGCCTGCTCGTTGGACTGGTAGCAGAAGCTGACGTCGTAGCCGTCCTGCGCGAGCCGCAGCACGCACGCCCTGCCGATACCGCGCGAACCGCCGCTGACCAGGGCCACCGATGAACGCTTCTCCACTGCGAACTCTCCTCTGCTGGTACTCATCAGGAAGCCGCCGGCTGCGGCTCGGCAGCGGGGTTGAGGCGGTCGGCCGGGCGGAACGCCATCACCATCTGCGACAGCGTCACCACAACCTCGCCGTCGACCAGGCTCTCCCCGTCGAAGATCACGGTGTCGCTGAGTGCCTTGAAGACCCTGACCCGGTGCTCCACGACGTCCCCGGGGTACACCGGCCGGTGGAACGTGACGCCGGACATGGCGCCCACCAGCATCACCTGGCCGGCCATGACGTCCGGGTTGGGCTGCTCGCAGGCGGCCAGGATCCCGGCCGACTGACCCCAGGACTCGACCAGCAGCACCTCGGGGTAGGCCATCTGATCGTCCGTCAGATTCTCGCCGAGGCGCTCGTACCACGGCTCGTTGCAGGTGACGGCCTTGATGGCGGTCACCCGCTCGCCGGGGACCAGCTCCAGCACCCGGTCCACCAGCAGCATCGGATAGCGGTGCGGCAGGAGCTTCCTGATCTCCGCGGTGCTGATCAACTTCCCTCCCCTACTCGGTACCGGAGCCGGACCTTCGCGGCGGTGCCGCGCTCGGTCAGGACATCCGCCCGGCACTTCCAGGCCGGGCCGGCCGGCGTCCAGCTCAGCTCCACGGTGACCAGGTCGCCGGGGAAGACCGGCCCCAGGAACCGGGAGGACTCCAGCGCCTCCAGGCGCAGGTCCTGGCCCGGGTCCGGCGCGGTCGCCAGGGCGCTGCGGTGGGCGCACTCCACCAGGCAGACCCCGGGGAAGATCGGAAAGCCCGGGTAATGGCCGGCGAAGACCGGCTCGCTGCCGGCCACCGTGACGCGGGTGGCGGACCGGAGCGGCGCACCCGGCTGTGCCGAGGCGGTCGACACCACCTCCAGCTCCGCCACGACCGGGGTGCACAGGGTCGTCGTCATCAGGCGGCACCGAGCTTGCGGGCGAGCAGCTCGCACACCTTGTCCAGGGTGGTGACCTCGCGCAGCTCCGACTCGTCGATCCGGACGCGGTAGGTCTTCTCCAGGACGACGACGACCTCCAGCGCCATCAGCGAGTCGACCTCCAGGTCGTCCAGGAAGTGCGTGCTGTCCTTGACCTCGGCCACCTCGACGTCCAGGATGCTCGCCACCGTGCGGCGCAGCAGTTCCTTGTCCAGGTCCACGGACGTAGTCACGATCTCTGTTCTCCTTCCTCGGCCGGTACGGTTCAGCGCAGCCGCAGCAGCGCGCACCCGAGCACGCCGTCACGGTCGATGGAGGTGATGAGGACCACCTGGCCGCTCGCCAGCGGGTCCTGCTCGGCGTGGCTGAGCACCGCGGCGATCTGGAACGAGGCGGCCGCGGCCGCGGTGTCGCCGATCAGCGCGCGATGGCGGATCACGGTGGGCGAGGCGCCGGCGAAGACCTCGTCGAGCACCTCCTGCTCGTACAGGCCGGCCCGGCCGAACGGCTCGCAGGGGGCCACCGCCCACACGTCCTGGGCGGCCACGCCGGCCCGGTCGAGTGCCTCGCGCACGCAGGCGGTCAGCGACGGACGGGGGTCGTCGGTCGGGTAGACGCCGACCTTGACGACCAGCACCTCGGCCAGGGCGGGGCGGTCGGCGCTCTCGGCGTCGCCCGGCTCCAGCTGGAGCACCGCGCACCCCTCGCCGAGCGTGGTGTCGCCCTCGTCCTCGCCGCGGGTGTGCCAGTCCAGCCAGGAGCGCGCGTAGGAGTACTCCTCGGCCGAGCCGCAGAGCACCACCTTGGCGCGGCCGGTGTCCATCAGGCGGCGTGCGTAGTTCAGCGAGAACAGCCCGGAGGTGCGCCCGCCGGCGACGGTGACGTTCGGTCCCTTGAGCTGGTGCCAGATCGCGCACTGGGCGGCGGCGCAGTTCATCACCGCGTTGGGCAGCCGGGAGGGGTCGATGTAGAACGGCTTCTCGTTGACGAACGAGTCGCGGGTGATGCTCATCATGCTCTCGGCGCTGCCGGTGGTGGTGCCGAGCACCACGGCGATGTCCTCGCCGGCGATCGGCAGCTTGCCGGCCTCGAAGCCGCTCAGCAGCTGTCCGACGGTGGCGACCGCGAGGCCGGAGACCCGGTCCATCGAGCGGGTGCCCTTCTTGCCGAGCACCTCGCTCAGGACGAAGCCCGGCACCAGGCACGCGGTCTCGTCCGGGACCTTCCACTCCTCCTTGTCGACCGGCGCCGCGGTCGGCCGCCCGGCCCGCAGGCCCTCGGCGAAGGCCTCGCGCCCGATGCCGAACGGCGACACCGCGTTCCACGCGGTGATGATGGGATTACTGGCTGCGGTGGCGGTACTCATCGTCCGCGTCGCTCCTTCGGTTGGGGACTGACGGGTGGTTACCGCTCGTTGTTGAAGGCGCGCCGCACGCGGTCGTCGAAGCTGACCAGGCCCCAGGCCCGGTCGCCGTCGCGCATCTCGGCGTAGCCGTGGGTGATGACACCGGTGGCGGTCTGCACCAGCAGGCCGTCACGGACGACGTAGCAGTCCATCCGGGAGCGGTAGAGGAGGTCCTTGAAGATCTCCTCCATCGTGTAGACGGTGTACAGCTCCTCCTCCATCAGCGCCTCGTCCAGGACGTCGATCCGGGAGTGCGTGACGGCGGGGATCCAGCTCCGCTCGGCGAGCAGGGTGCGCACCGAGATGCCGCGGTCGGCCAGGAAGAGGTCGACGACCTCCTCCATCTGGCGCAGGTAGCCGGAGGTCTGGATGCGCTCGTTGTAGTGGCAGTAGAAGTACGGGATCCGCCACTTCCAGCCGTGGGCGTTCTTCCCCTCCAGCAGCCGCGCGAGCACCGGGTCGGCGCCGGTGCTGCCGCGGCCGGTGGTGGTGCCGTCGCCGAGGGCGGCCGGGAGCGGCCGGCCCGGTGCGGCGGCCGCGCCGAGCCCGGCGACGGTGAACCGGTCCAGGGCGGCGGGCCGGTCGAACCGCTGGTCGCTCTCGACGGCGCGGAACACGGCCGCCACCTTCGAGGTGACCGCCTTGGTCCGGGTGCCGGCCCGCTCGACCTCCAGGGTCACCGTGAAGGTGAACTCGGCGGCCTCCTCCTTGGTGGTCGGGGTGACGGTGGCGGTGACCACGTCGTCCATCACGACGACGCTGTTCAGCCGGGTGTCCAGCCGGGTGAGCTCCAGGCCGAGCCCGGCCTCCAGGAAGAGCTCGCCGATCGGCAGGCCGTGGCTCTGGAAGTGCTCCAGGACGGCGGCCTCGACCAGGTAGTTGACGTGCTTGAAGCCGATGCCGACGCTGATGTTCGCGCCTTCGTGGCGCGGGCGCAGCGAGGTCGTGGTGGCCGTGGCGAGCAGCGCCTTGACAGCCGTCTCGGTCAGTGTGCTCATGCGCTGTGCTCCATTACTGGCTCCGCGAAAGAGCCGACGAATTGCCTGACGGCAGTGGCGAACAGACCCGGCTGCTCGGTCATCGCGAAGTGCCCGCAGCCGGTGAGCGGGAGCAGCCTCGCTCCGGGCAGGTCCTCGGCCAGCGCGACGCCCTCGGCCGGCAGGGCGGCGGGGTCGCCCGCGCCGGTGATCACCAGCGTGGGCAGGCTGATCAGCTCGGTCCGCAGCCAGGGCGTGCGCATGTAGGTCTGGACGAACCGGTGCCAGCCGTACGGGCCGACCCAGTCGCAGATCCGGCGGGCCATCTCGCGCCGCAGCTCGGGCGAGACCCGGTCGCCGGCCTGGACCGCGATCCCGGCCTCCATGGTGCGGGTGAAGTCCTCCAGCTGGTCGGGCAGTGCCGCCCAGCTGAACTCCTCCGGCCGCCGCCGGTAGAACGGTGAGACCAGGATCATGCCGCGCAGCCCGTACCGCTCGAACGGGTCGCCGCCGGCGGCGAGTTCGCGGCTGAGCAGCTCCAGCAGCAGACCGGCCGCGAACGAGTGCGCGACGGCGACGTTGACGCCGCCCGGCACGGCCGAGAGCGCCGAGCGGATCCCGGCGAGGGTGTCCTCGTCGTGGCTCCAGGAGGCGGGCCCGCCGCCGCCGCGCCAGGGCAGTTCGGCGGTCCAGCAGTCCAGTTCGGCCTCGTGCGCGTCGACCACCGGCTTCCAGACCGAGCTGCTGTTGGCCATCCCGTGCAGGAAGAGCACCCGGCGGCGCGGCTCGTCCACCGCGCCGTGGCGGCGCAGGACGACCAGCCGGGTCATCAGGTCCTCCGGCGTGGGGCGCTCACCCGGGCCGAGCACGAGTGGGGAACGAGCGCTCACCGGAGGGCCCCGGGAGACATCAGCACCAGGCCGGCGGTGGCGTCGTCGCCGTCGTTGCCGGCCAAGGCGTAGACCGGGCCGTCGCCGCCGGCGGCGAACCGGCCGATCGCCGCGGCGCACTGGAGCAGCCCCAGCGCTGCGGAGGACCGCCCCCATACGGCCCCGAGGTCGAGCCGCTCCACACCGGCCAGGACGTCCTCGGCGACGGCGGCGCCGTCGCTCTCGGGGACCTGCAGCAGCGCCGGCGCGGGCAGCCCGGCGGCGTCGAGCCGGGCCACGCACTGCCGTACGCCGCCGGTGCGCACGTACGGGCCCAGGCCCGCGTGGACGGTCGCCCCGCGCCCCGCGGCCGTGTCGGCCGCCTCGATCACGACGGCGGCCCCGCCGTCCACCGGCCGCCCGGTGCGGATCAGCCGCCGGACCGCCGGGTTGTCGGGCTCGACGCCCACGGCCAGCGCGTACCGCGCCCGCCCGGAGGCGACCAGGGTGGCCGCCCAGTGGACGGCGTCCAGGCCCGAGGTGGGGCCGTTGCAGACCATCAGGTTGGGGCCCTTGAGGCCGAAGCGCAGGGCCACGGCCGAGGCGATCACGTTGCTGGAGGCGTTGGGCAGGTCCATCGGGCTCAGCCCGCGGGTGCCGGACTCCTCGGCGATGGTGCCGATCACCCGGTCGACGGTGTCCACGTTGCCGAAGTTCGAGCCGACCACCACCGCGACGCACTCGCCAGGCACGGTGAGTCCCTCCTCGCCGAGCAGCCCGGCCTCCTGGAGCGCCTGGTGGGCCAGGGCCATGCCGAGCTGGGTGGCCCGGTCGTTGTAGCGCAGGCCGCGCTTGCCGAGCCGGAGCTTCGGGTCGGCGGGCTCCGCGTCCGGACGCCGCGGGGCGAGCAGCCCCGCCGGGGTGTCCACGCCCGCGAGGGCCGTCCCGACACCGGTGACCACTACCGTCATCGCGCCACCTCCACGATCGCCACCGCGTTGATGCCGCCGAAGCCGAACGCGTTCACCTGGGCGACGCTCATCTGCTCGACGGCCGCCTCGTCCCGGACGAGGCGGAACCGCTCCGCCTCGTCGATCGGATCCTTCAGCCCTACCGTCGGCGGTACCTGACCACTCGTCAGCGACTGAATGGCGGTGATCAGGCCCAGCAGGCCCGAGCCGCCGGAGGTGTGACCGGTCATCGACTTGATGGCGGTCATCAGCGGCCGGCCGGCCGAGGTGCCGAAAACCTCGTCCACCGCGCCGGCCTCGGCCGTGTCGTTGAGCTGGGTGCCGGTGCCGTGCAGCAGGATCAGGTCCACGTCCTGCGCGGTGACCCCCGCCCGTTGGTGGGCCTCCCGGATCGCCTTCGCGATGCCGACCGGATCCGGTGCGGTCACGTGGTAGGCGTCGCAGTTGACCCCGACCGACCGCAGCACGCCCTTGACCGGGCCCGGCGCGTCCGCTGCCCGGCGCCGCAGCACCACCGCGGCGGCGCCCTCGCCGAGAATGGCTCCGGTGCGGTTGCGGTCGAAGGGCGCGACACCCTGCGGCGCCGCGGTCTGGAACCGGTCGGCCAGGCCGAACATGCTCTCGGTGACCACGTCGACCCCGGCCACGATCACCGTCTCGGCCTGGCCGAGTTCCAGCAGGTCGACCGCGAGGGCCAGCGCGTAGAGCCCGGCGGAGCAGGCGTTGGAGAAGGTGTGGGTGTCGTCCGCGCCGAAGCGCTCGCGCAGCGCGGGGCCGAAGTGCAGCTCGTCGGGGCCGAACTCGACCCCGTCGCGGCTCCACAGTTCGAGCGAGCGCAGCTCGCGCAGGCCGGTGCCGACCAGCACCGGGACGCCGCTGAGGTCCTCGCCGAGGCCGGCGTCCAGGGCCGCCTGGCGGACCGCCTCCAGTAGGAAGCGGGTGGCCCGGCGCGGCTCGTCCCGGCCCGGTCCCGGCCGGTCGTCGATCTCGAAGAGGTAGTCAGCGGTGTACAAGTCCCGCTGGAAGCCGCGCAGTTCGCCGATGCCGCTCTGGCCGGCGCAGAGGTTCGCGAAGATCTCGCCGACGTCCCGTCCCACACTGGCGACGGCGCCGACCCCGGTTATCGGCCAGCTCACGCCTGCTGCTCCTGGTACTTGCCGAGCACCACGACCGCGTTGTTGCCACCGAAGGCCAGGCCGTTGTTGACCACGACCCGCAGGTCCGCCTCGACGGCGTAGTTCGGGACGCAGTCGACCTCGCAGTCCGGGTCGGTGGTGACGTGGTTGATGGTCGGCGGGATGAAGCTGTGCACGATCCCGAGCGAGCAGGCGATGGCCGACAGCGCGCTGGCGGCGCCCATGGTGTGGCCGAGCATGGACTTGATCGAGATCGTCCGCGGCGGCTCGGAGCCGAACACGTGCCGGATCGCCCGCGACTCGGTGACGTCGTTGGCCTTGGTGCCGGTGCCGTGCGCCGAGATCAGGTCGACCTCGTCGGGCTTGACGCCGGCATTGGCGAGCGCCAGCTCCATGCAGCGGGCCACGCTGTCCTGATTGGGCGCCACCTGGTGGTAGGCGTCGCAGTTCAGGCCGTAGCCGAGCACCTCGGCGTAGATCCGGGCACCGCGGGCGAGAGCCGAGTCCAGGCTCTCCAGCACCAGCACGCCGGCGCCCTCCCCGGTCAGGATGCCCTTGCGGTCCACGTCGAAGGGCTGGCAGCGCTCGGGGGCGATGGTGCCGAGCCGGTAGAAACCGGCGAAGGTCTTGCGGCACATCGCGTCGGCGCCACCGCACAGGGCGAAGTCGACCTCGCCGGCCCGCACGGCGTCGAAGCCGTAGCCGAGGGCGTAGTTGCCCGCCGAGCACGCGGTCGGGATGGTCATCGCCTCGACGTCGGTCAGGGCGAGCTCCCGCGCGATGGAGACCGAGAGGCGCCCGGCGCGGACCCGCCGGGCGATGGAGTTGTCCATCTTCTCGGGGCCGAACTCGATCTCCGACTGGACCAGGCTGTCCAGGTCGAAGGACTCGCCGTCGGTGGTGCCGACCGAGATCAGGCCGCGCTTGGTGCGCAGCTCGGCGAGGTCGAAGTTCGCGTCCTCGACGGCCATCCGGGCCGCCGCCACCGAGAACTGGCTGGCGCGGCCCAGCTCGTCCGCGTCGAGGTTGTGGATCCAGCGCTCCGGTTCGAAGCCGGGCACCTCGCAGCCGGTCGAGTAGGCGAAGCCACTGGCGTCGAAGGCCTCGATCGGGCGGGCGCCGCTGCGGCCGGTCCGCAGACCCTCCAGAAACTCGGTAGCTCCCATCCCGATGCTGGACACCACACCGAGCCCGGTCAGGACCACTCGCCTCGGAACCGTGCCGTTCACACCTGTGACAGATGCGGTTGAAGACATGTTCTCCCCACTTCAGTCTTTGTCTCGGGTCGAGGGTCGCTGTCCCGGATCGAGACAGCTACCGCGCTGGCTACCAGGCGGCCGTCTCGGAGAGGACCTGGAAGACGGCCTCGAGGTTGATCATGCGAGCCAGCTCGCTCTGGTCGATCACCACGCCGAACTCCTTCTCCAGCGAGGCGAGGATCTCGATCGCGCGGAGCGAGTCGGCGCCGTGGTCCTCGACGAAGTGGCTCGTCAGGGTGACCTCGTTCTCCTCCAGCTCGAGGATGTCGCAGATGATCTCCTTGATCCGGTCCTGACGCTCAGCGGTGGTCATAGCCATGGTGATTAAGCCTTCCGTGTCGGAGAATTTCGCTGTCCGTGAATGCCCACCGAAGTGGCCCGACAAGGGCGCACGCGGTTTTCACGGAGGTATGGACGGATAATCCGGGCAGGCCGTGGGGGGCATTTATCCGCTGTTCTCGACAGCGGGCTGCGGATCACTGCCCGGGCGTCGCCGACTCTAGACAGAATCCACCGGGCGCCACCAGCAGGTGACAGCAAAATGACGAGGCCCCGAATGGTGGCAGCTTCCTGCACACGCTGCTCCGAGGGGCCTCGTCCGGGCGCCGTACCGGGCCGCGCGCGGGGCCGGGCGGCGCACTGCAAAGAATTCTATCCACGATTGTCTGCGTTCGGGGTGCTCAATATCTTCGGGATCGTCACGCATGGCCCGCGCGGGTACGGCGGCCGGGATCGTGGGAATCGGAAATAGGGGGAGCTGTCATGTCCGTAGCGCCTGCTGGAACCATCGGTCTGACGTCGGCGCAGCGCGGCATTTGGTTCGCCCAGCGGTTCGACCCGACCAATGCCATCTACAACATCGCCGAGTACGTCGATCTGCGCGGCCCGCTGGACCGCCCCGTCTTCCTGGCCGCCCTGCACCGCGTCCTGGACGAGGCGCAGGCCATGCGGGCCACCTTCCACGAGCACGGCGGCGAGCCGGTGCAGCGGCTGGAGGCGGCCTCCCCGACACCCGTGGAGAGGATCGACCTCAGTGGCGCGGCCGACCCGCGGGCGGCCGCCCTGGAGTGGATGCTCGCCGACGCCCGCAGGCCGGTGGACCCCGCCCGGGATCCGCTCTGCCTGTTCGCCCTCCTCGAGCTGGGCCCCGACCACGTCCAGTGGTACTACCGGACCCACCACGTGGTCCTCGACGGGTTCAGTGGCGGCCTGATCGCCGACCGGGTGGCGGCGCTCTACCGCGAACTGTCCGGCGTCCCGGACGAGAAGCCGCGGCCGGCCTTCGGCGGCCTGGCCGAGCTGGTCGAGGCGGACGCGGCGTACCTGGCCTCGGAGGACTGCGAGCGCGACCGGCGGTACTGGCTCGACCGGTTCGCCGACCGGCCCGAGCCGGTCAGCCTCAGCGGCGGCCAGCCGACGATGCCCACCGGGACGCTGCGCCGCACCGGCCCGCTCGCGGACCGCGTCCACGAAGCGGTCCGCGGCCTGGCCCGTCAACTGGGCCTGAGCTGGCCGGCCGTGACGGTCGCCGCCGCCGCCCTCTACATGGCGCGGATGACGGGCAGCACCGACATCGTCCTCGGGCTGCCGGTCGCCGCGCGCCGCACGGCGGTCGCCAAGCGCACCCCGGGCATGGTCTCCAACGTCCTGCCGCTGCGGATCCCGGTGTCGCCGACGGCCACCGTGGAGGAGCTGGTCAGGACCGCCTCCGAGGCGATGCACGGCGCGCTGGCCCACCAGCGCTATCGCTACGAGGACCTGCGCCGCGACCTGAAACTGGTGGCCGCCGGCCGCCGGCTGGTCGGCCCCCAGATCAACTTCCTGATGTTCGACGCCGAGTTCGCCGTCCCCGGCTGCCGGGCGGTCTCGCACAGCCTCACCGTCGGGCCCAACGACGACCTCACCTTCGTGGTGGACGGGCGCCCCGGCCGCGGCGGCCTGGCGATCGACCTCTACGCCAACGGCGACGGCTACCGGCCCGCCGAACTGGAGGAGCACGGCGAGCGCTTCGGCCGCCTGCTGGCCCGGTTCGCCGACTCCGCACCGGAGCGGCCGCTGGCCGGCATCGACGCGGTGACCGACGAGGAGCGCGCCCGGCTGCTGCACGGCTGGAACGCCACCGACCGCGACCTGGGCACCCTGACGGCGGCGTTGGAAGCCCAGGTGAGCCGGACGCCGAACGCCGAGGCGCTCGTCTTCGAGGACCAGACGCTCACCTACCGCGAGCTGAACGCCCGGGCCAACCGCCTCGCGCACCGGCTCCTGGCGGCGGGCGCCGGCCCGGAACGGCACGTCGTCGTCGCGATGCCCCGCTCCGTCGACCTGGTCGTCGCCCTGCTGGCCGTCCTGAAGACCGGTGCCGCCTACGTCCCCCTCGACCCGTCCTACCCCCGGGACCGGATCGAGTTCGTGCTGGACGATGTACGCCCCACCGTCGTGCTCACCACCGCCGAGGTGGCCCCCGCACTGCCCGGGAACAGCTGCCCGCGGCTGGTCCTGGACGCCCCCGCGACCCGCGCCGAGCTGGCCGACTACGCCGACACCGACCCGGTCGACCTGGACCGCGGCCGGCCGCTGCGCGCCCACCACCCCGCCTACCTGATCTACACCTCCGGTTCGACCGGTCGGCCCAAGGGCGTCCTCGTGCCGCACGCCGGGATCGTCAACCGGCTGAAGTGGATGCAGTGGCGCTACGGCCTCACCGGCGAGGACCGGGTGCTGCAGAAGACGCCGTCCGGGTTCGACGTGTCGGTCTGGGAGTTCTTCTGGCCGCTGGTCGAGGGCGCGACCCTGGTGGTGGCCCGGCCGGAGGGCCACAAGGACCCGGCCTACCTCGCCGGGCTCATCGAGCGGCAGCGCGTGTCGACACTGCACTTCGTCCCGTCGATGCTGCAGGCCTTCCTCTCCCGCCCGACGGCTCCGCAGGCCTTTCCCGCGCTGCGCCGCGTGATGTGCAGCGGCGAGGCGCTGTCCTGGGAGACCCAGCGTCAGTTCTTCGCCGAGTTCCCCGAAGTGGAGCTGCACAACCTCTACGGGCCGACCGAGGCCTCGGTGGACGTCACCGCCTGGCAGTGCCTTCCCGGTGACGGCGGTGACGGCGTGCCGATCGGCGCACCGGTCTGGAACACCCGCACCTACGTCCTGGACGCCGCGCTGCGCCCGGTGCCGGCCGGAGTGTCCGGCGAGCTCTACCTGGCCGGCGTGCAGCTGGCCCGCGGCTACCTCAACCGGGCCGGCCTGACCGCCGAGCGGTTCGTCGCGGACCCCTTCCACCCCGGTGAGCGGATGTACCGGACCGGGGACCTCGCCCGCTGGCGCGAGGACGGCAACCTGCTCTACCTGGGCCGCTCCGACGACCAGGTCAAGCTCCGCGGCTTCCGGATCGAGCTGGGCGAGATCGAGGCGGCGCTGGCCGACCTCGACGAGGTCGCGCAGGCCGCCGTGGTCGTGCGCGAGGACGGCCCGGGCGGCCGGCAGCTGGTCGGCTACGTGACGCCGACCCCTGGGGCGGTGGTGGACCCGGCCCACGCCCGGCAGCTGCTGGGCAAGCGGCTGCCCGAGTACATGGTGCCCGCCGCCGTGCTGGTGCTGGACGCCCTGCCGACCAGCCCCAACGGCAAGTTGGACCGCCGGGCCCTGCCGGCCCCGGACTACGGCGGCCTGGCGACCGGCACCGGCCCGCGCGACGAGGTCGAGGCGATCCTCAGCGAGGCCTTCGCCGAGCTGCTCGGACTCGAGAAGATCGGCGTCACCGACAACTTCTTCGACCTCGGCGGCGACAGCATCGTCGCGATGCGGCTGATCGCCCGAGCCCGCCGGGACGGTCTGGCCTTCACAGCCGAGGACGTCTTCGCCTGCAAGACGGTCGAGGCGCTGGCCCTGCGCGCCACGGCCGTCGAGCCCGACGAGGCCGACCGGCTGACGCCCACCGGCGAGCTCCCGGCCACCCCGATCATGCACTGGCTGCGCGAGCGCGGCGGGGCCCTCGACCGGTTCGGCCAGTACACCGTGCTGCAGACCCCGGCCGGCGTCGGGGCCGAACCGCTCGCCGGCGCGCTGCGCACCCTGCTCGACCGCCACCCGGTGCTGAGGGCGCGGCTGGAGCGTGAACCGTCCTGGCGCCTGCACGTCCCCGACACGGCGGCCTCGGAGGTCCCGCTGGAGACCGTCGACGCGGCCGGCCTCGCCACCGAGGCGTTGGCCGCCGCCGTGGACGCCCATCGGGAGGCCGCGGCGGACCGGCTGAGCCCGGAGCGGGGCGCGATGCTCCAGGCGGTCTGGTTCGACGCCGGGAGCGGGCGGCCCGGTCGGCTGCTGCTGGTCCTGCACCACCTGGTCGTCGACGGCGTCTCCTGGCGGGTCCTGCTGGAGGACATCCAGCGGGCCCACGCCGCAGCCGCGGCCGGCCTGCCGTCGGAGACGGCCGCGCCCGGCACGTCGTTCCGCAGCTGGGCCTGCCGTCTGGAGCGCGAGGCGTACGCGCCGGAGCGGGTGGCCGAACTGCCCGTCTGGGTCGAGGCGCTCTCCCGGCCGGCGCCGCTGGTGCCCGGCGGCGCCGGCCTGGACCCGGTCCGGGACACCCTGGGCGCACTCGCCTCGCTGAGCACCACGCTGGCGCCCGCGATCACCGAGCCGCTGCTGACGACGGTGCCGGCCCGGGTCAACGGCAACGTCACGGACGTCCTGCTCACCGCGCTGATGATGGCCCTGCTCCAGTGGCGCGAGGCCGGCGCGGCCGAGGACGGACGCCTCACCGTCGCCCTGGAGGGCCACGGGCGCGTCCCGCTCGGCGAGACGGACGAACTGTCCGGCTCGGTGGGCTGGTTCACCTCGCTGTACCCCGTGACGCTCGGCCTCGACCCGGCCGAGGCGAGACACGCCACCGGCGACGGCGGCGCGGCCGACCGGGTGCTCAAGCAGGTCAAGGAGCAGCTGCGGGCCGTCCCCGGCGACGGGATCGGCTACGGCCTGCTGCGCCACCTCAACCAGGACACCGCCGCCGACCTGGCCCGGTGGCCGGGCGCCGACGTGGGCTTCAACTACCTCGGCCGATTCGACGCGGCCGCCGGGGCCCCCGACCAGTGGGGGCTGGCGCCCGGCGACTCGGTCGGCGGGACGGCCGACCCCGCGACGCCGGCCTCCTACCAGCTGGACGTCAACGTCCTGGTCCAGGACGGCGCGGACGGCAACCGGCTGACCGCGCAGTGGTCCTGGCCGCCCGCTCTGTTCACCACCGACGAGATCGCCCGGCTCGCCGAGCGCTGGCAGCACTGCCTGGAGGCGCTCGTCGCGAGCGCGGACGGCGCCGCCGCGGCCGGCCCCACCCCGTCGGACCTCACCCTGAACACCTTGAGCCAGACCGAGCTTGACGCGTTGGAAGACGAGCTGGGACAAGAATGGGAGATCGCACAGTGAAGCAGTCACGGATCGAGGACATCCTTCCCCTCTCGCCGCTGCAGGCGGGCCTGCTCTTCCACGCCCGCTACGACGACGAGGGCGTGGACGTCTACACGGTGCAGTTCGCGCTCTCCCTGCGCGGCCCGCTGGACGTCGCGGCCCTGCGCGAGGCCGCCGCCCGGCTGCTGCAGCGCCACGCCGGGCTGCGGGTGAGCTTCCGGACCCGCAAGGACGGCGACCCCATCCAGGTGGTGCACCGCACCGTGCCGGTGCAGTTCGCCGAGCACGACCTCCGCCCGCTCGCCCCCGCGGACCGCGGGCCGGAGCACGAGCGGCTGATCGCCGAGGACCGGACCCGCCGCTTCGACCCGGCCCAGCCGCCGCTGCTGCGCTTCACGCTGATCCGGCTGGACGAGGACGCTTACGACCTGCTGCTCACCAACCACCACATCCTGCTGGACGGTTGGTCGATGCCGCTGCTCATCCAGGAGCTCTTCACCCTGTACGCGGACCCGGACGGCCTGCGGCTGTCGCCCGCCGTCCCCTACCGCAACTACCTGACCTGGCTGGCGAACCAGGACGACGGTGTGCACCGCGCGGCGTGGGGTGAGCTGCTGGACGGCGTCGAGGAGGCCACCCTGCTCGCGCCCGGCGCCACCGCCGTCGCGGACCGGACGCCGCTCAACCACGTTGTCGAGCTGTCGACACGACTCACCGACGAACTGGGGGCGTTCGCCCGGGCGCGGGGCCTGACCGTCAACACGGTGGTCCAGGGCGCCTGGTCGATCGTGCTGGCCGCCCACACCGGCAGCGACGACGTCCTGTTCGGCACCACGCTGGCCGGCCGGCCGGTCGAGGTGGCCGGCTCGGACCAGATGGTCGGCCTGTTCATCAACACCGTCCCGGTCCGGGCCAGGGTCCGCCCGGACGAGACGGTGCCGGCCCTGTTGGAGCGCCTGCAGCAGCAGAGCCTGCGCATCGCCCGCCACCAGTACCTCGGGCTCGCGGACATCCAGCGCGGCACCGGAGTCGGCGCGCTGTTCGACTCGATCTTCGTCTTCGAGAACTTCCCGCACGAGTACCAGATGGCGATCCCCGGCACCGGGCTGAGCGTCGTCAAGGTGGTCCCGCACGACGCGACGCACTACCCGCTGGCCGTGGTGATGGCACCGGGCCCGCAGCTGTCGCTGCGCTTCAACTACCAGGCCGGGGCGCTGAGCCGGGCCGAGGTGGAGAGCCTCGCCGAGCGGCTGGTCCGGGCGTGCGGCTCGATCGTCGCCGACCCGGAGCAGCCGGTCGCGGCGGTCGACGTGCTGGGTGCGGCGGAGCGCCGGCGGGTGCTGGTGGAGTGGAACGACACCGAGGCCGGGGTGCTGCCGCAGACCCTGCCCGCGCTCTTCGAGCGGCAGGTCGCCGCTGCGCCGGACGCGGTCGCGCTCGCCCATGGTGCGGTCGAGCTGTCCTACGCGGAGCTGGACGCCCGGGCGAACCGGCTGGCGCGCCGGCTGGTCGGCCACGGGGTGGGACCGGAGCGGTTCGTCGCGCTGGTGCTGCCCCGCTCGGTGGAACTGGTGGTGGCCCAGCTCGCGGTGGCGAAGGCCGGCGGCGCCTATGTGCCGGTCGACCCGGGCTACCCGGCGGACCGGATCGCGTTCATGCTGGGTGATGCGGTTCCGGCGGTGGTGCTGACGTTGTCGGAGGTGGCGGAGGTCCTGACGGGCGTGGTCGATCAGGCTGCGGTGGTCGTGCTGGATGATCCGGTGGTGGTTGCCCAGGTCGAGGCGCAGTCCTCGGCGGTGCTGTCCGATGCGGACCGGCTCGCGCCGCTGCGGGTGGCGCATCCCGCGTATGTCATCTACACCTCGGGCTCGACCGGTCGTCCCAAGGGCGT
>FTKT01457730.1_pt1 | contig 32433 bp, 26 predicted proteins | sample 1658271 | NCBI WGS metagenome assembly FTKT01 (sample SAMEA3914811, study PRJEB12502) | metagenome | biome: forest; material: soil | place: Canada | collected 2011-08-04 | depth 0.3 m | reverse complement strand
CGGCGAGCAGGGCGACGGCGAGCGACGGCGGCCGGACCACCCGCGGGACCGTGTTCACCGTGCTGGCCAGCACCGCGAGGACCCAGAGCAGCACCGCCAGCGCCACCTCGGCGCCGCGCGGGTGGCGCCCGGTCCACTGCCGCCAGTCGGTGATCATGCGCTCTCTTCCTTGTCCGTCCGACCATGATCGCCGACCCGCCCGCCGCAGCCCCGCACCGACATCGGGAGGCCGCCCGGCAGCTGCCGGGCGGCCTCCCGCTCCCGCAGGGGTGTCAGACGGGCGAGGGCTCCCGCTCCGCCTCGGCCGGCTCGGGCACGGCCGCGAGCGCGTGATTCAGCTGCTCGCCCTCCACGTCCACGTTGGGCACGATCCGCTGCAGCCACCGCGGCAGCCACCAGGCCTTGTCACCGAGCAGGGCGAGGACGGCCGGCACGATCGTCATCCGGACCACGAAGGCGTCGAAGAAGACCGCCGAGGCCAGGCCGAGGCCCATCATCTTGATCATCGACTCACTCGACCCGATGAACCCGGAGAAGACCGCGATCATGATGACCGCCGCGGCCACCACCACCCGCGAGCTGTGCCGGAAGCCGGTCACGATGGCCTGGACCGGCCGTTCCCCGTGCACGTACGCCTCGCGCATCCGGGTCACCAGGAAGACCTCGTAGTCCATGGCCAGACCGAAGACCACGCCGATCAGGAAGATCGGCATCATGCTCATCACCGGCCCGGTCTGCTGCACACCGAGCAGGTGGGAGAGCCAGCCCCACTGGAAGACGGCCACGATCACGCCGAAGGCCGCCGCCACCGACAGCAGGAAGCCGAGGGCCGCCTTGAGCGGCACCAGGACCGAACGGAAGACGATCATCAGGAGCAGGAAGGCCAGGCCCACCACGAGCGCGAGATAGGGCAGCAGCGCGTTGGTGACCTTCTGCGCCACGTCGATGTTGACCGCGGTGGTGCCGGTCACCAGCATCGTCGCGCCGGTCCCGGCCCGCAGTTGCTGCGCCTCGCCGCGGATGGTGTGGACCAGGTTCTTGGTCTCGGTGGTACTCGGGCCGCTGGCGGGCACGGCGGTCAGCAGGGCGGTGTCGCCGGCCTTGTTGAAGACAGCGGGGGAGACGGAGACCACCCCCGGCGTGGCGGCCAGGTCCCTGGCGGCCTGTCCGGCGGCCGCCTTCGGGTCGGCGGCGCCCTTGGCGTCGATCACTACGGTCAGCGGCCCGTTGAAGCCGGGGCCGAAACCCTCGGCGAGCGCGTCGTAGGCGCGGCGCTGGGTGGTCGAGGTGGGCTGCGACTCGTCGCCCGGCATGCCGAGGTTCAGGCTGAGCGCGGGCATGGCTATCACGCCCAGGCCCAGCACCCCGAGGACCAGCACGGCCAGCGGGCGGCGGGTCACGAAGCTCGCCCAGCGGGTGCTCAGCGCGGGCCTGCCCTCCCGCGACCGGGACCGGACCCGCTCCTTGGCGCCGCGCTTGCGATCGGCGCGCGGCAGCACGCTCTTCTGGAAGAAGCCGAGCAGCGCGGGCAGCAGGGTCAGCGCGATCAGGACCGCGACCAGCACGGTGCCCGCCGCGGCGAGGCCCATCTTGGTGAGGGCCGGGATGCCGACCACGGAGAGGCCGGCCAGCGCGATCACCACGGTGAGCCCGGCGAAGACCACGGCCGAGCCGGCCGTCCCGACGGCCCGTCCCACGGCCTCCTCGGGGCGGTGGCCCTCGGCGCGTTCGGCCCGGTAGCGCGAGACGATGAAGAGCGCGTAGTCGATGCCCACCGCGAGCCCCAGCATCAGAGCCAGGGTGGTGGTGGTCGTGGAGAGCCCGAAGGTGCTGCCGAGCGCGATGATCGTACTGACGCCGACGGCTATGCCGATGATCGCGGTGAGCAGCGGCAGTCCGGCCGCCGCGAGCGAGCCGAAGGTGATCAGCAGGACCACCGCGGCCGCCACGATGCCGATGATCTCGCCGGTGCCGCCCATCGCCGGCTTCTGCGCCAGCGCCGAGCCGCCGACCTCGACGGTCAGGCCCGCGTTCTGCCCGTCCTTGACGGCGCTCTCGAGGGCGTCGGTGGAGGAGGCGGTCAGGTCGGCGGCCTTCGCGTTGTAGCTGACCGTCGAGTAGGCGGTCGTGCCGTCCTTGCTCACCGCGCCCGCCGTGAACGGGTCGAGGGCGCTCTTCACCTGCGAGCCGCCCGCCACCTCGGCCACGGACTTCTCCACCGCCGCCCTGTTCGCGCTCGCGGTGACCTGCTGGCCGTGCGGCGCGACGAAGACGATCCGCGCGTCGGCGCCGCCGGACTTGGAGCCGGGGAAGCGCTGGTCGAGCAGGTCGAAGGCCTTCTGCGACTGGGTGCCCGGCATCGAGAAGCCGTCGTCGGGGGCGGCCGGCGCCTTGACGGCGGCGAACGCGCAGGCGGACAGCAGCACCACCCAGAGCAGGGCGACCAGGCGCCGTTTCCGGAAGGAGAGACGGCCTAGCCGGTAGAGGAAGGTAGCCACGAAGGAGGCGCTCCAGTCTGGGATCGGGCGGCAGGGCCACGACGCGGCCACCGCGCTCCGGCCTGCACCCGGGCCGCGACGGATCGCGGCGGGGCCGGAGGGGATACCCCATCCTTGCTGGTCAGCTGCCCTGCCGTCGTCGTGCGCCTGCAGACAGTTCCGGGTACTGCCGATGCAGTACGGACCCGCGCGTCCTACCCCAGGAGCAGCACTCGGCGCCTCGCGCCGGCCCTCAGCCGGAGGGCGTGAGGTCGATGGAGTGCACCCGCAGCGGGTGGCCGAACGCCGGGTGCCTCGTCTCGAACTCCAGCTCCAGGCCGAGCTTGCGCATCACGTTCTCGGAGGCCTCGTTCTCCACCCGGGCGACGCTGATCAGCCGCTCCAGACCGCGGTCCCGCAGCGCGAACTCCAGCGCGGCGTGGGCCGCCTCCGAGGCGTACCCCCGGCCCCAGAACGGGCGGCCGAGCCGCCAGCCGATCTCCACCGCGGGCAGCACCTCGGGCAGGAACCGGGGGACCGAGAGGCCGGTGAACCCGATCAGTTCGCCCGAGGCGAGCAGCTCCACGGCGAAGAGGCCGAAGCCCTCCTGGTCCCACTCCTCCTCCCAGCGCTCGATGGACTCGGCGGTCTGCTCCGGATCGCGCACGGAGCCGTCCGCGATCCACCGCATGACCTCCGGGTCGGCGTGGATCTCGGCCATCGGCGCGAGGTCGTCGTCGGTCCAGCGGCGCAGCAGGAGTCGGGGGGTGCGAATCTCGGTCATGGGCCTCATTTTGTCGAAGCCGGGGTCCGACGCGGTAGTCGCAGGTGCGGTGCGGTGCGGCGGACACGGCGAAGGCCCGGCTCGTCGGCCGGGCCTTCGGGGTCTGCGCCTCTCGGCGGAGATGGACTACGCGAGGCCGTGACAGCGGCCTCCGCCGGAACTGGTGGGCTTTCGCCCTGGACGTCCGGCCCTGCTCCGTCTCGGCGGAGCGACTTGCCCCGGTGGTTGCCGTACCACGGTCCACCGGTCCGGCTCCGCAGCAGCGGAGCGTGCTGATCAGCTACCTCCACCTTGCTCCGCCGCGCCCCGGGACGCAAGCAGGCCCGGCCGCGGGTGGTCAGACGAAGTCGACCAGCGGGTACTCCTTGCCGAGGACCTGCGCGGGGTCGAACGCCAGGACCTGGTGGAGCAGGGTGGCGTAGAGGGACCTGAAGTCGGTGGTGAACTTCAGGTCGCCGTTGTCCAGGTCCGTCAGGCTCGGCTGGGCGCCGTAGAAGCCGCCGTGCACGGGGGTGCCGGCGATCAGCACCGGGCCGGCCGTCCCGTGGTCGGTGCCCTGGTTCGCGTTGGCCCGGACCCGGCGTCCGAACTCCGAGTAGGCGGCCAGTACGACGGGGTTCGGGCCGGTCGCCACCCGGGCCAGGAAGGACGAAACGGCCTGGTCCAGCTCACCGAGCAGCTGCTCCTGGGTGCTCTTCTCGCCCGCGTGGGTGTCGAAGCCGCCCAGGCTCACGGCGTAGACCCGGGTCGGCACCTTCGCCTCGATGCAGGAGGCGACCGTCTCCAGCTGGGCGGCCAGCGCACCGCCCGGCTGCCGCGCGGCGGGTGTCGCGGACGGCGTGGACGGCGTGGACGGCTTCGACTGCGTGGACAACAGCGAGGACGAGGCAGACGGCGAGGCGGACGGGGTCCGGCGGGGCGCGGCCGACGCCTTGGGGCCGGCGCCGCGCAGGACCGGGGTGAAGGTGTCCGCGACGGTGAGCAGGTCGCGCCCGCTGGTCGCGGCCTGGGCCTGGGCGGCGGTGTCGGCCGCCGACTGCGCGCCGAGGGCGGCGAGCGCGTCGCGGCTGCGCCCGGTCGGCAGGTGGAAGGCGCCGGTCGGCAGCGCGGAGCCCGCCGTCGAGGCGCCGGCCAGCAGCGGCGGCAGGACTCCGCCCAGCGAGAGGGCACGCAACGGGTCCCGCCCCGTCGCGTCCAGCCAGCGTCCCAGCCAGCCGGTGCTCTGCGGGGTGTCCGGCGAGGCGGTCTGCCAGATGTCCATCGACTGGAAGTGGCTGTGGCTGGGCTTGGGGTAGCCGACGCCGCGCACGATGGCCAGCCGCTTCTGCTGCCAGAGGCCGTGCAGCCCCTTCAGGGCGGGGTTCAGCCCGAGCCCGTCGCCCAGGTCGAGCACCTGTTCCGGGGTGTAGGCGAGGTCCGGGCGGGCGTCCTGGTAGGCGTGGTCGCCGGCCGGGACGACGGTGTTGAGCCCGTCGTTGCCGCCGTACAGGGTGACCACCACCAGGACCGCGGACTCGGTGGGCAGCGGGTCGGTGCGGGCTCCGTGGGCCAGCTCCCGCAGGCCGACCACCGTCCCCCCGGCCGCGAGCGCGCCGGCCGAGACCACGCCGGAGGTGAGCAGGAACTTTCGTCGGGTCCACCGGTCCATGGCGGGTTCCACTCTCGCTAGGCCGGCCGCTGCCGCGACCGGGTGCTCAGACGGACCGGCAATCCGGGGCGGCGTCCACCCCCCAATTGCCAGGCGGTCTCAATTGACGAGGTACTCCGGCGCGACCAGCGCGAGGACGAGCAGTTCGCGCGGGTCGTCGGCGACCTGCTGGAGGGCGGCGCGGGTCCGCGGTGTCCAGGCGTCGACGCCGAGCAGCCGGGCCGCCGCGTCCACCCGCGAGGCCGGCGCGGCGGAGGTCACCGGGCCGAGGTCGCCCGCCGTCACCGCCCACTGGGCGAAGGTCAGCCGGGTCTGCGCGGCGGCGGTGGTGAGCCAGGCGCCGCCGCTCGGCCAGCCGCCGACGTTCGGCGGCTCGAACGGCAGCTGGCCGAGCGCCCGCAGGGTGCCGAGCAGGGTGTCGCGGCTGCGGCCCGGGCCGCTGTCCACCCGGATGCCCAGCATCCGGAGCACGCCGACCACGTACTCGACCGGCTGCTTGACCAGCGCGCCACGCGCGGTGGCGCCGCGGAACTCCGGGTCCAGCAGCAGCGCCTTCAGCAGCGCCGTGACGTCGCGACCGGGCCCGTAGGCCGCGAGCAGCCGGGTCATGGCCGCTGCGGGGACGGCGCCGGGCGCCGCCAGGCGGTTCCACAACCGGGTGATCAGATAGTCGTGCGAGGCGGGCTGGTCCACCAGGAGGTCCACCAGGGCGTCGGCGTCGAAGTCGCCGCTGTGGCCGAGGACGGACTTGGACCCGCTGTCGTGCGTCTCGGGATGGAAGCTCACCTGTCCGGTGGCCCGGTCCAGGCGCCAGCCGGTCAGCGCCCGGGCGGCCTCGCGGACATCGGTCTCGGTGAAGTTGCCGACGCCGAGGGTGAAGAGCTCCATCAGCTCCCTGGCGAGGTTCTCGTTCGGCGCCTTCCGGGTGCTGCCGCTCGCGTCCAGCCAGACCGTCATCGCCGGATCACGGACCATCAGGTGGGCGAGCGCGCCGAAGTCGCCGCCGCCTGCCGTCCGCAGGGTCCGGTTCTGCGTGAGCATCAGCTGCGGGCTGCGGACCTTCTGTTCCGAGGTGGCCCAGTGGCCGTGCCAGAAGAAGGTGCGCTTCTCCACCAGGGGCGCGCCGGCCCGGGCCATCCGGTCCAGCCACCAGGCCGTCAGGGTCTGCTCCTGCTGGGCCCGTTGCTGGTCGGCGGCCTTGCGCGCGGCCGGATCGCCGCCGTAGCCGGGATCGGGTCCGAGCGCAGGATCGTCGCTCGGGCCGGCCCCGGCGGCCCCGGGCGGCCAGGGGCCCGCGATCAGCGCGTCCACCGTGGCCTCGTAGCCCTGCTTGGCGGCGGCGTCGATCTCCTCGGGCCGGCCGCCGAAGCCGGCCCGGCGCAGCAGGTGCGCGGCGTCGGCCCGGGGGTCGCCGACCCCGGGCGCGGTCGGCGCGGTCACCGGCCCCGCCGTCCGGTCCGCGTCCTGTCCCGCCCCGCCCGTCCCCGTACTGGAAGCATCACGGCCCCCTCCGCCTCACCCGCACGATGTTCCGACAACCGGTGACAGTAGGGGGCTTTCTTGTGATTTCCCTGTGGAACCGTGACCGGCCGGGAGCGCCCGCTGCGGCAGTCCTCGTTGGTCGATCCTCCAGCGCGGGTGCGGCGCGCTGGTGTCCCGCCCCACTCGTTTCCGCTGGTGGGCGTTGCTTCAATCGCCGTATCGAGCTGTCGAGGACGGTGGGAGAACGTGGATCTGAACACGGTGCTGGAGGTGCGCGACGCCCGTCGTCGTGACGTGTGGCGCCAGGGCGACGCCTGGCTGGGTGGCGGTACGTATCTCTTCTCCGAGCCGCAGCCCCACCTGCGGCGGCTGATCGACCTGAGCCGGACGGGCTGGGAACCGCTTCGGCTGACGCCGGACGGCGGCCTGGAGATCGCCGCCACCTGCACGATCGCCGAGCTCTCCGGCTTCGCCAAGCCCGCCGACTGGACGGCGGCGCCGCTCTTCGAGCAGTGCTGCCGGGCCTTCCTGGCGTCCTGGAAGATCTGGAACATGGCGACCGTCGGCGGGAACCTGTGCAACGGGCTGCCCGCCGGGCCGATGATCTCGCTGACCGCCGCCCTCGACGGGGTCTGCCTGCTGCTGGCCCAGGACGGTTCGGTGCGCGAGGTCCCGGTCGCGCGGTTCGTCATCGGCGCAGGCGTCAAGGTGCTGCGGCCCGGTGAGCTGCTCCGCTCGATCACCCTGCCCGCCCGGGCGCTGCGCGGCCGCACCGCCTTCCGGCAGGCCTCGCTGTACGGACTGGGCCGCTCGGGCGCGCTGGTGATCGGCGCCCTCGACCCGGTCGACGGCACCCTCACCCTGACCATCACCGCCTCCACCGTGCGCCCGGTCCAGCTGCGCTTCCCGGTGCCGCCGAACGCGCGGGCCGTGCGCGAGGCGGTGGAGTACGCGGTGCGGCCGGAGGAGTACTTCGACGACATCCACGGACTGCCCGCCTGGCGGCGCCACATGACGTTCCGCTACGCCGAGGAGATCCGCCGCGAACTGACCGAGGAGGCCGCCCGATGAGCTTCGGGATCCGCGTCAACAACCAGGACTTCGACGTCGAGCCCCGGGCCGGCCAGTGCCTGCGCACCTACCTGCGCGACCGGGGCTGGTTCGGGGTGAAGAAGGGCTGCGACGCGGGCGACTGCGGCGCCTGCACCGTGCAGGTCGACGGCCGGCCGGTGCACAGCTGCGTCTACCCGGCCGTCCGGGCCGACGGCCGCTCGGTGACCACCGTCGAGGGCCTGGCCGAGGAGGGCGGCGAGCTGCACCCGATGCAGCAGCGGTTCCTGGACGCGCAGGGCTTCCAGTGCGGCTTCTGCACGGCCGGCTTCCTGATGACCACCTCCGCCCTGGACGAGGAGCAGCTGACCGACCTGCCAAGGGCGTTGAAGGGCAATCTGTGCCGCTGCACCGGCTACCGGGCGATCGAGGACGCGATCCGCGGGGTCAAGCACGCCGAGCGGCCGTGCGCCGGGCAGGCGGTCGGCCGCAGTCTCGCCGCGCCGGCCGGACCGCAGGTGGTCACCGGCACCGCCCGCTACACCTTCGACGTCGAGGTCGAGGGGCTGCTGCACCTGAAGCTGCTGCGCTCCCCGCACCCGCACGCCCGGATCGTCTCGATCGACACCTCGGCCGCGCTGCGGGTGCCCGGCGTGCACGCCGTCCTCACCCATCACGACGCGCCGGCGAAGCTCTACTCCTCGGCCCGGCACGAGCACCCCACCGAGGACCCGGACGACACCCGGGTGCTGGACGACGTGGTCCGCTTCGTCGGCCAGCGCGTCGCGGCCGTGGTGGCGGACAGTGAGGGGGCCGCCGAGGAGGGGTGCCGGCGGATCGAGGTGGAGTACGAGCTGCTCCCGTTCGTCCTCGACCCGGAGCTGGCGATGCTGCCCGGCGCGCCGGTGATCCACCCCAAGGGGCCGGAGTCGCGGATCTTCCGCGCCGAGGACAACGTCTGCGGCGAGGTGCACGGCGAGCTGGGCGACGTGGAGCGCGGTTTCGCCGAGGCCGCGGCCGTCTACGAGGAGACCTTCCAGACCCAGCGGGTGCAGCACGCGAGCCTGGAGACGCACGGCTGCCTCGCCTACTTCGAGCAGGGCGAGGAGGGCGGCGAGGAGCGGATCGTGGTGCGCTCCAGCACCCAGGTGCCGTTCCTGACCCGGCGCGCGCTCTGCGACCTGTACGACCTGCCGATGGAGAAGGTCCGGGTGATCGCGGGCCGGGTCGGCGGCGGGTTCGGCGGCAAGCAGGAGATGTTCACCGAGGACATCGCCGTGCTCGCCGCACTGAAACTGCACCGGCCGGTCAAGCTGGAGTTCACCCGCGCCGAGCAGTTCTACGGCACCAGCACCCGGCACCCGTTCAAGGTCACCGTGAAGGTCGGTGCGAAGAGCGACGGCACGCTGACGGCCCTTCAGTTCCGGGTGGTCTCCAACACCGGCGCGTACGGCAACCACGGCCCCGCGGTGATGTTCCACAGCGTCGGCGAGTCGATGGGCGTCTACCGGGCGCCGAACAAGAAGGTGAACGCGTACTCCGTGTACACCAACGCGGTTCCGGCCGGGGCGTTCCGCGGCTACGGGCTCGGCCAGGTCACCTTCGCCCTGGAGTCGGCGATGGACGAGCTGGCCCGGCGCCTGGACCTGGACCCGCTGGTGCTGCGGGAGAGGAACGTCATCGGACCGGGCGAGCACATGGAGGGCCCGCTGGGCGAGGAGGAGGACCTGCACGTCGCCAGCTACGGCCTCGACCAGTGCCTCCAGGTGGTCCGCGACGCCCTCGCCGAGGACCGCAGCGCCGAGCTTGCGCCCGAGGGCTGGCTGGTGGGCCAGGGCTTCGCCATGTCCGCGATCGCCACCGGCCCGCCCGGCGGCCACTTCGCCGACGCCACGGTGAAACTGCTGGAGGACGGCACGTACGACATCGCGGTCGGCACGGCGGAGTTCGGCAACGGCACCACCACCGTCCACAAGCAGATCACCGCCGGCGCGCTCGGCACCACCGTGGACCGGATCGCCATCCGGCAGTCCGACACCGACCTGGTCGGGCACGACACCGGGGCGTTCGGCTCGGCGGGCACGGTGGTGGCGGGCAAGGCGGTGATGAAGGCCGCCAACGCGCTGGCCGAGCAGCTCCTCTCCTTCACCGCCGAGTACGCCCGCACGCCGCGCAGCCTGCTGCGGCTGGTGGCCGAGGCGGTCGAGTGCGACGGGCGTCCGGTCTCGCTCAAGGAGATCTTCGAGGCCGCGCAGAGCAGGGGAGTGGAACTCTCGGCCGACGGGCACTGGGGCGGCTCGCCGCGCTCGGTGGCCTTCAACTCGCAGTGGTTCCGGATCGCCGTCGACCCGGACAGCGGCGAGATGAGGATCCTGCGCAGCGTCCACGGCGCCGACGCCGGCAAGGTGATGAACCCGATGCAGTGCCGCGGCCAGGTCGAGGGCGGGGTCGCCCAGGCGCTCGGCGCCACGCTCTTCGAGCAGGTCCTGCTGGACGAACGGGGCGAGGTCAGCACCGCCGCGTTCCGCCGCTACCGGCTGCCGGCCTACGCGGACGTGCCGCGCACCGAGGTGCACTTCTCGCAGACCTCGGACGCGATCGGCCCGCTGGGCGCCAAGTCGATGAGCGAGAGCCCGTTCAACCCCGTGCCGCCCGCCTTCGCCAACGCCCTGCGCGACGCCACCGGCATCCGCTTCACCGAGGCGCCCTTCCTGCGCGACAAGGTCTGGCAGGCCATCCACGAGCACCTGGCGGGGGGTTCCTGAGGGACCGTCACGTGGCGGTTCGTGCGCGAGACGCGGTCCGGCCCGATCCGGCCCGGAGGCGCCCGGTCCGCACCGTTCACCCGTCACTCGTCACCCGTCACCCGTCACTCGTACGAGTGCAATACGGGGCGACGGCGTTGCTTTCGGGTCGGGGGCGGTGGCCTTCCTGGAAGGATCGATCGTACTCGATCTCTTCTCCGGAGAGCCCCGCTCCGGCCGGCCACGGCCACCCGCCGCACGTCCAGGAACCGGACACGCCAGGCGAACTGACGGAGCGGCACCGAGCACCCCTCTGGAAGGACGCCTTCGTGAACCCGATGCCAACGAACCACTCCCGCCGCCTGCGCGTACTGCTCGGCGGAGCCCTGCTGCTGGCCTCCACCGCGGCCTTCACGGCCGTCGGCAGCGGCACCGCCGTGGCCGGCTCCGCCTACGACGGCTGCATGGGGATCGGCACCGACTACGGCACCGACCGGATCGACACCGTGCGATTCGGCATCGACTGCGCGATCTCCGGCAACTACCACCTCCAGTTCCAGGACGACGCCAACGGCTACAACCGGGACAGCGGCGAGTTCTTCCACAACGGCGCGCTCTCCCAGTCGGGCGTCTACGGCATCCACGCCGACTTCCCCGACGGCTCCACCTTCTGTGTGACGCTCTGGCTGGACACCGACGACGGCCAGCACAGCATCCAGGCCAAGCCCTGTGTCACGGTGGGCAGCTGAACGGGGGGTTCACACCGTCCGGGAGGCCCCCTCGGCCGCGCGCCGAGCGGGCCTCCCCTGCTGTCCGGCCGCGCCGCGCGGCCCCCTCCCCGCCGCCCTCGCCGGCCCCGCGCGTGCCCTGGCGCGGCCCCGGCGGCGCGGGTGTCGTCCGACGCGGGGGAATAGAACCGTGAGCAGCCCGCCTTCCTGTACGGTGGCGTGATCTAGCAGCTCGGCGGTTCCTCCTCGGTCCGTGCCCGGTCGTCGCGGACCGTTTCGCCGGTCCGTGCGGGCCCGGGCCACCTCGGCTTCTCGGTGGACCGCCTGGAAGAACCGGCCGCAGCCATGCGCCGCCTCAACGAACGGAGCAGTCCTGCGGGGACCAAGGACAGGGACATTCGGACACATCCTTGAATTCCGCGGCTCCGACGGCACGGCTCTGGAACTCTCCGGCCCGCGCCGACGTAGGCACTGAGACGAGCGGCAACCCGCCTCCGCGACCGGACCACCGGTCGCCGGCGCGGCCGGCATCACCACGACGACAAGGGATCACCTGTGGCAACGGACTACGACGCACCGCGCAAGAACAGTGACGAAGCGGAGGAGGACAGCGTCGAGGAGCTGAAGGCCCGCCGCAGCGACCGGGCGGCCGCCAGCGTCGACGTCGACGAGTACGACGCGGCCGAGGGCATGGAACTGCCCGGCGCCGACCTCTCGGGCGAGGAGCTCGTCGCCCACGTGCTGCCCAAGCAGGCGGACGAGTTCACCTGCTCGAACTGCTTCCTGGTGCACCACCGCAGCCAGCTCGCGCGCGAGAAGAACGGCCAGTCGATCTGCCGCGACTGCGACTGACCGGTACTTGTCATCACTGACTGTCACTGACGCCGTCGCGCCGGGTGCGCCGCGCACCGCGGCGCACGGCGGCGGCCGCGTCGGCTCGTGGCGGCCTCTTGATACGGGAGTGGCCGGTCCGGCCGCCCTGCTCAGACCGCCGGCGGCAGTTCCGTCGCCGCTGCTCAGACGGCCAGCGGCCGGTCCGGCACCGCTGCTCAGACCGCCCGTGGCCGGTCCGTCGCCGTGATCGGTGCCGGCAGGGCGGTGGAGCCGGTCAGGTAGCGGTCCACGGCGGCCGCCGCCGATCGGCCCTCGGCGATCGCCCAGACGATCAGCGACTGCCCGCGGCCCGCGTCGCCGGCCACGAAGACGCCGTCCAGCGGGGTGGCGAAGCGGCTGTCGCGAGCGATCGCGCCTTCGCCGTCCAGCTCCAGCGCCAGTTCCCCGAGCAGCGCGCTGTCCGGTTCCGGCCCGCTGAACCCCAGCGCGAGCAGGACCAGCTCGGCCGGTATCAGCTGTTCGGTGCCCGGCAGCGGACGCCGGCCTTCGGGCTCGACCTCGGCCAGCCGCAGCGCGCTGACGTTGCCCCGCGCGTCGCCCTCCAGGCGCAGTGTGGCCGCGGAGAACATCCGTGCGTCCGCCCCCGCCCCCGCCGGGCCGTCCTCGCGCGGCAGGGCCAGCGAGTCGGCCTCCTCGTGCGAGGTGGTCATCCGGTAGACCTTCGGGTGCACGGGCCACGGCTGCCCGGCGGCCCGCCCGGTGCCCGGGCGCGGATTGATGTCCAACTGGGTGACGCCGGCCGCGTGCTGGCGCAGTGCGGTGCCCAGGCAGTCGGCGGCGGTGTCCCCGCCGCCGACGATCAGGACCCGCTTCCCCGAGGCGTTGACCGGCGGCGTCTCGAAGTCGCCCTCCGCGACCCGGTTGGCCAGCGGCAGGTACTCCATCGCCTGGTGGACGCCGTTCAGCTCGCGCCCCGGCACGGGCAGTTCGCGCCGGCAGGTGGCGCCGATCGCGAGCACGAGCGCGTCGCAGCGCGCGCGCAGGTCGGCGGCGGACAGGTCGGTGCCGACCTCGGTCCCGGTGCGGAACCGGGTCCCCTCGGCCCGCATCTGTTCGATCCGCCGGTCCAGGTGGCGCTTCTCCAGCCGGAACCCGGGGATGCCGTAGCGCAGCAGCCCGCCGATCCGGTCCGCCCGCTCGTACACCACCACCGCGTGCCCGGCCCGGGTCAGCTGCTGGGCGCAGGCCAGGCCCGCGGGGCCGGAGCCGACGACGGCCACGCTCCGGCCGGACAGGTACGGCGGGGTCAGCGGCCGCTCGTAGCCGAGCTGCCAGGCCTGGTCGGCGATGGCGACCTCGACGTTCTTGATCGTCACCGGTTCGTCGTCGATGGCCAGCACGCAGGCGCTCTCGCAGGGCGCCGGGCAGAGCCGTCCGGTGAACTCGGGGAAGTTGTTGGTCGACAGCAGCCGCGCGGCCGCCGCCCGCCAGTCCTGGTGGAAGACCAGGTCGTTCCAGTCCGGGATCAGATTGCCCAGCGGGCAGGCGTCGTGGCAGAACGGGATGCCGCAGTCCATGCAGCGCCCGGCCTGCCCGCCGATGATCGGCAGCAGCCGCTGGCCCGCGTAGACCTCGTTCCAGTCCGCCACCCGCTCGGTCGCCGAACGGCGGGTCCAGAGCTGCCGCGGGGTGGTGAGAAAGCCCTTCGGATCGGCCATCGGCCGCCTCCGCTCCGCCTCCGTAGAGGTCGGCCTGTGTCAGTGCCTGGTCAACCTATGCTCATTTGTCCGGCTTTCAATCCACTCGCGGCAAACTTCCGACTTCTCGGCGCGCCCCGCCGCCCGGCCGCTCCCGCGCCCGGACGGGGGCGGCCCTTCTCCTTGGCCCGGCAGGGGGCGGCCAGGCGGTCCCTCAGGAGTAGAAGTTGCGCTGCCAGCCGTGCGCGGCGAGCTTGTCCAGCCGCTCCCGCGACAGCGGGCTCCCGTCGCTGACCGCCGTGTTGCGTTCGGCGTTGCGCACCGAGCGCATGCCGGGGATAACGGTCGAGACGGCCGGGGCGGCCAGGACGAACCGCAGGGCGGTCTCGGCGAGTTCGTCGGTGGCGATGCCGAGGTCGGCCGTGATGGCGGTCGCGCGCCGCTCGACCTGGGCCGGGCGGTCGGCACGGAAGTACCGGTTGCGGAAGTCGCCCTCGGGGAAGGTCGCACCGGCGGTGATCCGGCCGGTGAGGCCGCCCTCGTCCAGCGGCACCCGGATGATGACGCCGACGCCGTGCTCCTGGCAGGCCGGGAAGAGTGCGGTGGCGGGTGCCTGGTCGAAGATGTTGTAGATCACCTGGACCGTGTCCACGACGCCGCTGCGGACCAGCTCAAGGGCGTTGTCGGGCTGGTGGTCGTTGATGGAGACGCCGAAGAGCCGGATCTTCCCCTCCTCCTTGAGGGCGGCGATCGTCTCCAGCCAGTCGCCGCGCCCCACCCACTCGTCGCTCCAGACGTGGAACTGCAGCACGTCGAAGTGGTCCAGGCCGCTTGCCCGCAGGCTGGTCTCCAGAGATTCGCGGATGTGCGCGCCGGGGAAGGTCTCGGCGGGGTCCAGGCCGGCCGGGGCCGGCCAGACGCCGTTCTTCGGCGGGACCTTGGTGGCCACGAACACCTGCTCGCCGGCCCGCTCGCGGACCACCTGGCCGACGATCCGCTCGCTCTGGCCGTAGCCGCGGGCGGTGTCGATGAAGTTCACCCCCAGGTCGACGGCCCGGTGCAGGGCCTTGACCGACTCGTCCTCGCTGGCGCCCACCCAGAGCGACTCCCCGATGCCCCAGGCGCCGTAGCCGATCTCCGACACGTTCAGCCCACTGCGTCCCAGCTCGCGATAGCGCACGACAGGTCCTTCCCCGATGAATCGGTGTGGTGAGGTCACCGGCGGCCTCGGTCGACTCGCCGGTACCCCGACGATAGGCGTTCGCGTTCGGGGGTGGTGCGCCCCCTCTCTTCTCACGTCAAACCTTGCGGTCACCCGTGAGGTTCGGATAGTTTCCTCTCACGGCAAACAGCCTACTTATCCGTGAGGTGTCCCATGACCGGTATCAGCGCGACCAATGAGCAGACCCTCGTCCGGGTCTTCGGCGGTCCCACCGCCCTGATCGAGTTCGGCGGCCTCAGGTTCCTCACCGACCCGGCCTTCGACGCTCCGGGCGACTACCCCGTCGGGCCCGGCCGGTTCCTCACCAAGACCGCACCCGCCGCCATCGAGCCCGCCGAACTCGGGCCGCTCGACGCGGTCCTGCTCTCCCACGACCAGCACCCCGACAACCTCGACCACGCCGGCCGGGCGCTGCTCGCGGAGGTCCCCCTGGTGCTGACCACGGTCAGCGGTGCGGGCCGCCTCGGCGGCGCCGCGCGCGGGCTGGCCCCCTGGGAGTCCGTCGAGCTGGCCCGCCCGGACGGCGGCACAGTGACCGTCACGGCCGCGCCCGCGCAGCACGGACCCGAGGGCTGCGAGCCGGTCATCGGCGAGGTGGTCGGCTTCGTGCTGACCGCCGCCGACCTCCCCACGGTCTACGTCAGCGGTGACAACGCCTCGCTCGACCTGGTGCGGGAGATCGGCGAGCGCTTCGGCCCGGTGGACACCGCCGTCCTGTTCGCCGGCGCGGCGCGCACCGGGCTCTTCGACGGCGCGCTGCTCACCCTCGACAGTGCCCAGGCCGCCGAGGCCACCGCGATCCTCGATGCGCGCCGGGTGGTCCCGGTCCACTTCGACAGCTGGAGCCACTTCAGTGAGGGCCGCGAGGTCCTGCTCGGCGCCTTCGTCGCGGCGGGGCTGGCGGACCGCCTCCAGTTGGGCTGAGCGGCGGGCGGCTGACGGGAGGTCAGCGGGCGCGGGAGGGGGCTGGACTCCGTGCTTCGACGGGCGGGTGCTCGGCGGGTGGTGCGGCGGTGGGTGTGCTCCGTCGGCCCGCGGTCTGGGCGTAGACCATCGCGCCGAGGATCAGTGCGGCGCCCAGCGCCTGGATCGGGCTCAGGTCCTGCCCGAGCACCAGCCAGCCGAGTCCGGTGGCGACCACCGGGCTGAGCAGGCCGAGGAAGGCCGCGTGAGTGGCGGGCAGTGCGCGGATGCCGCGGAACCAGAGGGTGTAGGCGACGGCGGCGCCGATGAGCGAGAGATAGCCGTAGCCGGCCAGGTTGGCGGCGGTGGGGGCGGTCGGCGGCAGGCCCTCGACGAGCAGGGTGACCGGGAGCAGCAGGAGTCCGCCGGCGACGAGTTGCCAGCCGGTGGTGGCGAGCAGCGGCGCGGGGGAGGGCCAGCGCTTGCTGAGGACCACTCCGCAGGCCATGGCTATGGCGCCCGCGAGCGCGGCGGCCACGCCGAGGCCGTCCAGCCGCGCGTTGGCGCGCAGCACCAGCAGGCTGACCCCGAGGATGCCGACCGCGCCGGCCAGCAGGGTGCGCCGGGAGAGGCGCTCACCGAGCAGGCCGGCCGAGAGGACGGCGACCAGCAGCGGCTGCACGGCGCCCACCGTGGCGGCGACCCCGCCGGGCAGTCGGTAGGCGGCGACGAAGAGCAGGGCGAAGAAGAGGCCGATGTTGAGGGTGCCGAGCACCAGCGAGCGCCACCACCAGCTGCCGCGGGGGAGGCGGCGGGTGAGGGCGACCAGGATCAGCCCGGCCGGCAGCGCCCGCGCGACCGCCGCCAGCAGCGGGCGCCCCGGTGGCAGGAGTTGGGTGGTGACGAGATAGGTGCTCCCCCAGACGGCGGGAGCCAGGGCGGTGGTCAGGGTGATGGCGACGCGATCTCTTAGCACTAAGGGAAAGTATCACAGCGCTAAGAGACCCGGGTAGGCTGAGCCCATGGCGGATCATGTGGACCTGGTGGTGGAGCAGTGGGGCGCCCAGCGCCCCGGCCTCGACGTCTCGGCGATGGAGGTGATCGGGCGCCTGAAGCGCCTGAGCCGCCTGGTGGAGGCGGACCTGCGCCGCACCTTCGCCGAGCACGGACTCGACCCCGCCGCCTTCGACGTGCTGGCCACCCTGCGCCGCAGCGGTTCGCCGGACGGACTGACGCCGGGGGAGCTGATGCAGGCGGCGATGGTCACCTCGGGGGCGATCAGCCAGCGCCTGGAACGCCTGGAGGCACGCGGCCTGGTCAGACGCGGCGCGCACGCCTCGGACGGACGGATCGTCCAGGTCGCCCTCACCGAGCAGGGACGGACACTGATCGATCAGGTGCTGCCCGACCACCTGGCCACCGAGAACCGCCTCCTGTCGGGCATCGCCCCCGAGCGGCGGGCCGAACTCGCCGCCACACTGCGGGACCTGCTGATCTCGCTCGGCGACGGGGTGACGTGACGGCTCAACAACTGCTGGCCGTGCCGGTGCATGGTGCGCGCAGGCGCCGCACCCGCAGGACGTAGCCGAAGGTCGCGGCGGCGAGCAGCGGTCCCCACAGGACAAGTGGCGCGTAGGCGGCGGTCATGACGTCGAAGGCGAAGCCCCGCGGCGATTCGGGCTCGCTCGCGACCGTCGACCAGCGTGCGACGCCCTCGACGCCGAGGACGGTCAGCAGGATCGAGGCGAGCGAGGCGGGGAGGATCGCGGCGGCGGGGTGAACGCGCCGCCCGCCGATCACCGGCAGCCGGCTGGGGAAGACGACGCCCCACGGCTTGATGAAGCCGAGGGCGAGCAGGGCCAGTGTCTCGGCGACGGCCGAGAGCACGACGGTGTACGGGGCGCCGTACCAGGGGATCGGCCCGCGCCAGCCGACCGGAAGGTGGAAGCCCATGGCGATCCGCCATATCCCCGAGCCGATCGGCGGGAGCACCGCCGCGTGGGTGACCCAGCGGACCCAGCGCGGGTGGGTCTCCCGCTCGGTCACGGCGGCTGTTCGATCTGCGGTGGCCTGCATGATGTTCTTCCTTTGCGGCGAGTGTTCGTTGTCGTGGTGGGGTGGTGGTCGCAGGGTTGGTCGGTCGGCTGCTCGGCGGATGAACCGGCCGGCCGGAGGGGCCGGTGGCCGCCGGATCCAGCATCAGACCGCTGAGCCAGCCGGGAACATGGGCCGTTCAGCACCTCCTCCCGCGCACGCCGTCGCGGAATAGGCCGTTCGGCAGGGGCGACCACCGATGTCCGCTCTCTACGATCGGTCCATGCGCATACGGGGCGGCATCGCCGCAGTCACCGCGGCCACCGGCACGATTTCCTTGCTCGCCACGGCCATAGTCCTGGCATGCGGAGTGCACTTCGTCACCCGGTCCGCTCTCGCCGCCATCTCCCTGGCCGAGGTGGCGGCCTCCTTCCTGCTGATCGCCCTGACGGTCCGGACGGCGCCGCCGCGCAGTGCGGTGCTCGGCTCGGGGCCGGCGGTCCTCGCAACCGGCACCTGGACGCTCCGGTTCCAGGACGGGTCGGGGGGATCATTGGCGACCACCGCGCTCGGCTGCCTCGTCTGGAGCCTGGCCGCACTCCTCGCGGTGGCCGTCGGCGGCTACCTGCGGGCGGTCGACGGGCGCCAGGTCCGGGCGGTGGACGAGGCCAGGCGTGCCCAACGCCTCCAACTCACGCTCGATCTGCACGACTACGTCGCCCATGACGTCAGCGCGATGCTGGCCCAGGCCCAGGCCGGCCAGATCCTCGCGGAGCTCGACCCCGGCCGGGCCGCCGAGGCGTTCCGCCGCATCGAGCGAGCCGGACACCAGGCCCTGGCCTCGCTCGATCGGACCGTCCGCATGCTCCACGACGAGAGCGACGAGAACGGCGAGAGCGACGAGGGCGATGTCTCGGCGTCGTCGGCGCCGCTTCCGACGATCACTGACCTCCCCGACCTCGTCGACCGGTTCTCGTCCTCCGGCCCGGCCGCTGTGCGATTGACCGCCGATCCAGTGGCCGCGAGGGCCGGACGCGGCGTCGGGACCACCGCCTATCGCGTCGTCCTGGAGGCCCTGACGAACATCCGGCGCCATGCGCCCTCGGCCTCCACCGTGACCGTGGCCGTCGAGGCCGACAGCGCCGTCGGCTCGCTGCGGGTCGTGGTCGTCAACGACGCGGCGTCGCCGGCCCCGCTGACGGCCAGAAAGGGCGGCCTCGGCCTCGCGGGCCTGGCCGAACGCGTCGAAGCCCTGGGCGGAACCATGACCGCGGGGCCGTGCGAACCGTCCGGTTGGCGGGTCTCCGCAACCATGCCCATGCCCACGCCCCTGACAGCCTGACAGTCTGACAGCCTGATCGCCGAGAGCCGGAGTCAGCCCGTGAACAGCCAGTCCGCCCCGCAGCCGCCCTACCGTGTGCTCATCGCTGACGACCAGCCCGACATCCGGGGCGCCTTCCGGATCATCCTCGACGCCCAGCCGGACATGACCGTCGTCGCCGAGGCCGCCGATGGCGCAAGCGCGGTGGAGCAGGCGCGGCGTCTGCGTCCCGACGTCGTCCTCGCCGACATCCGGATGCCGAAGCTCGACGGGTTGCAGGTGACCCGCGCCCTGGCCGGCTACGGCGTCCCGGACCCGATCCGCGTCGTGGTCGTCACGACCTTTGACGTGGACGAGTACGTGCACAGCGCGCTCCGCGGCGGCGCGTCGGGCTTCCTGCTCAAGCGGTCCGGTCCGGCGCTGCTCGCCGAAGCGGTCCGTGCCGCCGTGGCCGGCGACGTTCTGATCAGTCCTCAGCTGACGGTTCGGCTGCTGCGGACCCTCGCCGCGCCGAGTCCGTCGCCGACCGCTCCCGAGGCCCGATCACCCCTGACGGACCGAGAACGCGAGATCGCCGGCCAGGTGGCCCGCGGCCGGACCAACGCCGAGATCGCCGCCGAACTGTTCATCGCCCCGGGAACGGTCAAGAACCATCTCGCGGCGATCCAACGGAAGCTGAACACGGCCAACCGCGTCGGCATCGCCGCCTGGGCCTGGGACAACGGCGTGGCGGTAGCCAGGGACTGACGGTGGAAGATCGACGAACGCGCCGCCGTGTCCGCCTCGCGCGCCATCCCGAACGGGTCCCTACCGGGGGCTGGATGACCCGCCGGGCCACCACACGGCGGCGACAGTCGGCTGCCGGAGCCTCACCTGGCGGGGTTGGCGGGGTTGGCGGGGTTGGCGGGATTGGCGGGGTTGGCGGGATTGGCAAGGTCGGCGGGGGAGTCGGCCGAGTGGGCCAGCAGTTCGGCCCGGCTGATGGCGTCGACGGCGGTCGCCGGCACGGTGCAGGCGTAGGCTCCGGCGATCGCGCCGTAGTGGGCGCTGAGCTGTGGCGTCTCGCCGGCCAGCCAGCCGAAGAGGAAGCCGGCCGCGAAGGCGTCGCCGGCTCCGTTGGAGTCCACCACCGGTCCCGGGGGCGTGACGGCCTGAATGTGTGTCAGCTCACCGTCGGCCAGCAGGTACGCCCCGGCGTCGCCGGCGGTGGCGACGACCACCGCGGCCCGGCCGCGCCGGGCGATCTGGCGCATCGTCCGTTCGGGGTCGGCCAGCGCGGTGGCCGAGACGAAGACCACGTCCGCCTCGTAGGCGAACGGCTCGTGGTACGGGTTGGCGCCGTCCCAGTTGTGCAGGTCGGTGGAGATGGTCACGCCGGCCGCGCGCAGTCCGGGGAGGGCGAAGGCGCACGGGTAGGTGATCGAGACGTGGGCGTGGCGGCTCACCGAGGCCAGCGCCGCGACCGTCTCGGGGGGCAGTCGGTCCGCCTGCTGGGAGCGGCTGTTGTCGTAGAGCGAGAGCCGCCGTCCGTCGGGGCCGACCAGGTTCACCGCGCGCTTGGTGCCGCCGGGCTGCGGGATCGCGGTGAGCGGGATGCCCCGGTCCCGGTGCAGCGCGCGGACCAGGTCGCCCGCGTGGTCCTCGCCGAGCAGGTCGAGATGGTGGGTGCGCAGCCCCAGCGCGCTGAGCCCGAGCGCGACGAAGTCACCGGTCTGCCCCGCCCGGGTCTCGATGCCGGGCACCATGTAGCTGTCCGCGTAGGGCACCGGCAGCTCGGGGACGTACACGATGGTGTCCACGCCCGCGCCGCCCAGGACGAGGACATCGGTCTCCGTGCTCATCAGTGCTCCTCTCGTGCCCCGAGTCGCGGGGGCCTGCGTCGCCGATCCGACTGGTCGTCAGGTCCGATCATCGAAGGGTGAGTCAAACAGGCGGGAAGCACCTTGGCAAGATCTTGCGGAAATTCTCGGTAAGAGTTTGCAGTCGCCTCTGCGGATGCCCTCGGAGGCGGTCGATAGGGTGGGCGCACTCGCACCCGCGAGTGGGACCGGGGAGGGTGAGAGCGTGACCACGACGCTTCGGACATTCGAGGTGAAGGACGGATGGCCCGCCCTGCGCGAGCGGCTGACGGGCCGTCTGCCGGCCGACCACCTGCTCCTGCTGGACGACGCGGTCGACTTCGCCCGGCTCCGGCACGCCGACCAGGTGCGCCCGGCGGGCGAGCCGTATCTGGAGCACCTGCTGGAGGTCGTCAGCGTGCTCGCCGAGGCGATCGGCACGACCGACGTCGACGTCCTGCGGGCCGGCGTCCTGCACGATGTGGTCGAGGACACCGACTGCTCCCTGGACGAGGTGCGCGACCGCTTCGGCGACCGGGTCGCGGTCCTGGTCGACTGGGTGACCAAGCCGCCGGCCGCGCCGGGCCAGTCCTCCGCCTCGGTCCGGACGGCCTACCTGGCCCGGCTGCGCGACGCGCCGGCGGATGTCCTGCTGGTTAAGCTGGCGGACCGGTTGAGCAATGTGCAACGACTGGACTCGCACCCCCGACCGGTCAAACGCCGCGCGTACTACCAGGAGACCGTCGCCACCATCGTCCCGCTCGCCCAGTCGCACCCGTGGTTCCGCACCTGGTACACCACCTGGCGCGCCGCCTTCGGCCACCTCGCCGCAGAGCCGTCGCAGGCACTGCCCGGCTGACCGGGACGGTCTGCGCCGCGCCCCCGTCCCGAAGTGCGTCCGGGTCCGGCGGGGGAGACCGCCCGGCCACCCTCGTCAGCCGCTCCTTCAGCCCGAGGCTGGAGTGTCGGTAACGTTCGCCACGGGTGCGGACAGACCTGCTCGCCCATCACCCGTATGTCGACTTGCGGACAGGCCCGAAAGGGTTCGCGCGTGTGGCCCTCCGGATGATGAGGTGGCACGGTGACCAATCATGATGAGGCGGCGACTGTCCGACCGTTGACACTGGCCTGGGTGAGCCGGCACCTGGAGGCCGGCGAGCGGATCGTCGGAGCCGAGGTGCTGCACGGCGGCGCCACCGCCGACATGCGGAGGCTGACCATCGGCACGCGGGACGGAGGCGCCCGGCAGCTGGTGCTGCGCTCCTTCGTCGATCCGACCCGGCAGGGGCCGGCCGAGGACCTCCTGCGCAGGGAGGCCGACGCCCTGACCACGCTCACCGGCACCGGCACCGGCGTGTCGGCTCCCGGACTCGTCGCCGTCGATCCGACCGCAGCGCACTGTGAGTACCCCTCGCTCCTCATGACCCACCTGCCGGGCCGGACGGTCCTCGACGACGAGGGGCTGGAGAGGCGTCTGCCCCTGCTGGCCCGTCAACTCGTGGCGGTCCACGCGGTGCGGCCGGCCGTCCGGCCGTGGGAGTACGTGGCGCTGACGACCGCCGACACGGTCGTGACCCCCGGGGGCGCCGACGCCGCGGTCTGGGCCGCCGCGATCGAGGTGATCCGCAAGCCCGCGCCGCGCTACGAAGGGCGGTTCCTGCACGGGGACTTCCAGCCCGGCAACGTGCTGTTCGACCTGCCGCCCGAGGACCCGGCCGATGCCGCCGGTGCCGCCGGTGTCCGGATCACCGGCGTCGTCGACTGGGCGGCGGCCTCCTGGGGCCCGGCGGACCTCGACGTGGCGCACTGCTCCACCAATCTCGCACTGCTGTACGGCCCGGCGTGGGGCCTGCGCTTCACCGAGGCGTACCAGGAGGCCGGCGGGATGCTGGCCGCGGCCGCGGCCGAGCGGCTGTACTGGCAGGTGCGCGAGCCACTGGCGTTCTCGGAGGAAGTGCAGTGGGTGGCGCAGCCGTGGCGGGAGGCAGGACGGACCGAGCTGACGACACGAGCCGTGGAGGAGCGGCTGGACGCCTATCTCACCTCCCTGATGGACGCGCCGGGCTGAGCCAGGGCGGCCCGGGGTGCGTGCTCTCGGTGTCGCCGCGTTCAGTGCGTGGGGAGGATCCGGGCGGCGAGGAGGGCGATGTCGTCCTCGCCGTGTTCGGCGTCCAGGTGGCGCAGGAGGTGGTCGAGGGTGTGGTCGAGGCCGGCGGCGGGTGGCAGTCGGAGGTCGGTGAGGCGTCGCAGGGACTGGTCGATGTCCTCGCTGCGGCGTTCGACGAGTCCGTCGGTGTAGAGCAGCAGAGTGCGGCCCGGACCGCACGGGCCGGTGTACGTGGTGTAGCCGCCCTGGCCGGTGCCGAGCGGTGGTCCGGCGGGCACGGGGAGCAGGTGCGGGCGGCCGTCGGCGTCGATGACGGCGGGCGGCAGGTGGCCTGCGCTGGCGTAGGCGCAGGTTCCGCGTTCGGCTTCGGCGAGCGCGAGCAGGCAGGTGGCCGGGCGTCGGCCGTCGGCCTTGGACATCAGCTGGTCGAGGCGCTGAAGGACCTGGTGGGGTGCGAGGGCTTCGTCGGCGAGGACCCGCAGCATGGCGCTGTAGTGGCTCATGTCGACAGCGGCTTCCATGCCGTGGCCCATGACATCGCCGATGACGAGCAGGGTGCGCCCGCCGGAGAGCGGGATGGTGTCGAACCAGTCGCCGCCGACCAGGGCGCTGGTTCCGGCCGGCAGGTAGCGGGTGGCGATATCGAGGCCGGGGTGCGGGGCGGCGGGCCGGTCCAGGAGGGAGCGTTGGAGGCTCAGGGCGATGTGGTGCTCGTGGGTGTAGCGGCGGGCGTTGTCCAGGCTGATCGCGGCGCGGTCGGCGAGGTCCTGGGCCGTTTCGACGTCCTGCTCGGTAAAGCCCGGGGAGCTGTCGGCGCGGATCATGGTGACGGTGCCGACCGGGCCGCCGGGTGCGGAGAGCGGGATGACGAGGGCGGAGTGGATGCCCATCTGCCGGTAGGCCGCGACGCGGGCGGGCCGCGGGGCGGAGTGGCTGAGTTCCTCGTCCGGGAGGAGGTTCTCCAGGACGGGCCGGCGGGTGGCCAGGCAGCGGGCGTTGGCCGAGCCCGGCTGGTAGTCGATGTCCTCACCCGGCACCCCGAACGCGCTGACGCGCTCGCGTAGTTCGGGGAGCGAGCGCATGGCGGCGCGGTGCAGGCGCAGCACCCCGGGCGCGGGTGGCCGCCGGCCGGACTGCTCCTCGGGCGGGATCACCTCGACGGTGGCGATGTCGGCCAGGGAGTCCACCAGGAAGCGGGCCAGTTCGTCGCAGGTGGTGTCCGGGTCGAGCGTGGTGCCGATCGCGGTGGCCGCCCGGTTCAGCATCGCCAGGCGGGCCCGGGCCCGCTCCACCTCGCGCTGCTGCTCACGTGCGTCGGTCACCTCCAGCAGGATGCCCACCAGCCCGACGACCTGCGAGTCCCGCTCGATCCGGTGGTAGGCGCCGTGCCAGTAGCGGCGCTCGTGGTGGGAGTCCAGCCGGGTGTGACCGCTGGGGACGACCTCGCGCGGCACCCCGTCGGCCAGGATCTGGCGCAGCACGTCCTCGCGGGCGTCGAGGGCGGGCAGCACCTCGGAGACCGGCCGTCCCAGGTGTTCGGCTTCGGGCAGGCCGTTCATCCGGGCCAGGGTGGGGTTGACGTAGGTGAAGCGGAGCTCGGTGTCGAAGACGACGACCCCGGCCGTCGTGCCGTCGAGCGCCTGCGCCAGGATCTCGTGGACACGCGGCGAGGTGGAGTCACCGGGCACCGGAACTCCTCTCTCAAGGACGCAGGACCGACGTGCCGGCCGGGGCGACCGGCTGCTCTCGGCGACGTCCCGGCGCGACAGGGCTTGTACGCACCCTGCCATCCCTGGCACTTCCCCGCTACGGGACGACGATGACGAGGCCGGGCCCGGGGCGACGGCAGGGGGCGTTGGGCCTGGCCGTTCCGCCCCGTCAGGGGGTCCTCCTGATGGCCTAGTGAACGGGAGTGTCAGGGCGCACTCGCGGGCCGTCCCCGGTAGGGGGTGCGGCTGGGTGGCAGGCCCGCCTGGAGTTCGAGGCGGGCGAGGGGGAGTTGCAGCCAGGCGATGTAGGAGGCCATGGCTCGGTAGCCGTGCTCATGGGCGGCCAGGCGGACCGCGTTCGCCCACGAGGCGTCGACCAGGGAGTCCGGTTCGGCGTCCTCGGCGGGTTCGTCGGTGAGGAAGTCCATCCAGCCCGGCTCGCCGACATGCGCGAGCCGGTAGTCGAGCTCGGTGCGCAGCAGGTCGAGCGCGAACTGAGGGCCGAGCTGGCCGGCGAACAGGAAGCGCAGCCGGAAGTCGCTGTCGGTCATGCGGGGCGAGGGCTCGTAGGGTGAGCGCGCCCAGGCGAGCAGTTCCTGGTGGCCGGCCTCGGTGATCCGGTAGACCTTGGCGTCGGGCCGGCCCTCGCGCGGGTCCAGCTCGAACGCCGCCCAGCCCTTGGCTACGAGTTTGGGCAGGGTGCGGTAGATCTGCGGCAGCTGGACCCCGTAGCCGAGGTACTTGCCCTTGCCCTCCATCCACTTGCGCATGTCGTATCCGGAGAACGGGCGCACGGCCAGCAGGCCGAGGATGAGGTGTTCCAGGCGCATCGGTGAAGCGTTCCTCAGGGTGGGATGGTGGCGTCGGCCCAAGGTAGCCGATCAGGCCGGGCCGGGAGCGGCCCGCACGACTCGGAAGCCGCAGTTGCCCGCCGAGGACTCGGGGGTGTTGGCCGAGCGGGCGGCGAGGCGGTAGCGGTTGCAGTAGCTGCGGTGGCACAGGTAGGAGCCGCCGCGGGTGACCCGGGCGGTGCCGGTGCGCGGGCCGAGCGGGTTGTGCCGCGGGGAGCGGCGGTAGTAGGCGGGCGAGAACCAGTCGGCGCACCACTCCCAGACGTTCCCGGCGCTCTCGTGCAGGCCGAAGTCGTTGGGAGGGAAGGAACGCACCGGAGCGGTGGTCAGGTAGCCGTCGTGCAGCGTGTTGTGCGCGGGGAAGTCGCCGTGCCAGATGTTGCACCGGTCCTGGCCGTCCGGGGTGAGCTCGTCGCCCCAGGGGTAGCGGCGGCCCCGGTGGCCGCCGCGTGCCGCGTACTCCCATTCGGCCTCGGTGGGCAGCCGGGTGCCCGACCAGCGGCAGTAGGCGACGGCGTCGTGCCAGGAGACGTGCACGACGGGGTGGTCGGGTAGTTCCTCCCACGAGGAGAGCGGTCCGCCCGGGTGTGCCCAGTCGGCGCCCGCGACCTCCAGCCACCACGGGGTGCGCGGCGCCCGGCCCAGTACGTCGCGCGGGCGCGCGCGCAGGGCCAGGTGGAAGACGGCTGAGGAGCCGTAGCGCTCGGCGTCGGTGCGGTGGCCGGTGGCGGCGGCGAAGGTGGCGAACTCGGCGTTGGTCACCGTGGTCGCTCCGATCGCGAAGGGTTCCAGTGCGACGCGGTGCACCGGGCGTTCGCCGTCGTCCGGGTAGCCCTCGTCGAAGTGGTCGCCCATCAGGAACTCGCCGCCGGGCAGTTCGACGACCCCGGGCGCGGCGGGCGGGGTCTGCCGTCGGATCGGGACCGGCGGCACCGGCAGCAGCTCCAGGGTGCTGGGCGCGCAGGAGTGGGCTCGGCCGGTGCGGCCCGGGGTGCAGCAGGTGTGCACGGTGACTCCCTCAGCCCTTCGCGGTCGCGTCGATCGGCTCGGGCACGGTGGCCGGCTCGGGCAGTGCGGCGAGCTGGTCGGCGAGCGAGCGCAGCCGCTCCCGCGGGAGCATGCCGGTGACCGTCGCGGCGACGTGGAGCAGCGACAGCTGTGTGAGGACAGCCGCGAAGGGCCCGTCCAGCAGTGGGCCGAAGACACCGCGCACGATCTTCTCCGCCTCGGGGTCGGCGAGCAGCCGGGCGATGGGCGTGTGTACGCTGCGCGGTCCGGCGGGGTAGTCCTCGGGGCGGGGCGGGGGCTGCAGGCCCAGTTCCGCCTGCGGCCGCTGCACGCGGGTGAGCAGGTGCTCGGCGGTGACCGGCCCCTCGGGGGGCAGTCCGAGACGCTGGTACTGGCTCTCGGGTGCGTCGCTCGCGCGCAGCAGGTCCACCAGCAGTGCGGCCATCCGCAGCTCCACGGCGTCGTCGACGAGGGGGTGTTCCTGGCCGGGGTCGGTCGTGAGGTCGAACAGCAGGGTGCCGAAGGCGTAGGGACTGCTGATCGCCGATCCCTGGGTGCGCAGCAGCGGCACGTCCTTGCTGAAGGAGAACGGAGGAACCAGCTGCGCACCGCGCAGTTCGGCCGGGCTGAAGCGGGCGCGCATGTGGGTGGGCATGAGGGTGTGCTCGAACAGCGGCTGGTTGCCCGGGGCGGCGCAGGCGCGCATGTAGACGTAGCGGCCGTCGGTGACGCTGACGTGCCCGCCGAAGGAGCCGAACAGACCCGCCTCGCGCACCGGCGCGTCGGCGGCGACGGTCTCGCGCAGCGGCCGGCCCTGCATGTCCGGTGTCGGGGCGAGGCCGAACCAGTCCAGCAGGGTGGGCGCCAGGTCGATCGTCTGCACGAGGGAGGTGCGGCGTTCGCCCCGGACGCGGCTGCGCGGGTCCCAGACGAACAGCGGGGTGTGGATCGTCTCGTCGTACCAGGGCTGGATGTTCTTGCCCCACCAGCCGCGCTCGCCGAGCAGCAGGCCGTGGTCGGTGCACACGATCAGCAGGGTGTCGTCCCACAGGTCCAGTTCGTCCATGGCGTCCAGGACCCGGCCGAGTGAGGCGTCGCACATGGTCAGCAGAGCGGCGTACTCCAGGCGGGCGTGCTCGACCTGCTCGGGCGTCTCCAGGACCCGCCGGTAGTCGGGCCAGTCGAAGTGCGGGCCGCTGTAGTCGTGGGGGTAGTGCTGCTTGTGGCGGTCGTAACTGAAGAACGGCTCGTGCGGATCGAAGGTCTCGATCTGCAGGAACCAGTCGTCCTCGGTGTGGTTGGTGCGCAGGAACTCCAGGCCCGCGTCGAAGGTGCGGGTCTGCGGGTGGTCGGCCTCGTCGGTGAGGTGCTGCCGGTTGACCCAGTCCTGACGCCACGCCGGCCCGCGCATCGTGCGCGGGGAGTCGGGGATCTCCGGGTCGGCGACCTGGCCCTTCCACGGGTCGCCCTCCTGGCCGCGGAAGAACTCGTAGGAGCGGAAGCGGTTGTGGTACGTCGCGCCGCCGTCCTCCCAGTAGTGCGGGTGGTCGGTGACCAGGTGGGTGTAGACGCCGTGCTCGCCCAGCAGTTGTGGCGCAGAGTCGTCGAACGGCTCCAGCGGCCCCCAGCTGCGGTGCAGGAAGTTGTACCGGCCGGTGTGCAGCTCCCGGCGGGCCGGCATGCACGGCATGCTGCCCGCGTAGCAGGTGTCGAAGGCGGCGGTGCGCTCGGCGAGCCGGGTGAAGTTGGGGGCGTGCACCCCCTCGGCACCGTACGGCGGCAGGAAGCGCCGGTTCAGGGTGTCGAACATGACCATCAGGGCCTTCACAGCGTTGGCCTCCGTCGCGGTGGGCTTGGTGTGGGTAGGTACTCGATATGGACCTTAGAACATAGAAGCCGAGAGGGAAACCGGCGCCCCGCGGCCCGCTCGCCCCACTGTTGCGGCGTGCGTCCTGAACATTGCAGGTGTGCGAAGTCGTGCCGAGGGGATTGACACGTCCGGCGCTGGTCTAAATCCTGCTTGTTAACTGCGCGGGAACATATGAGCTCCGCTCGGCGCAGCCCCCGCCTTCCAGGAGCCCCCTTGCGCATCATCTACGTGGACGTGGACACCCTGCGGGCCGACCACACCACCCCCTACGGCTACCACCGCCCCACCACCCCGAACCTGCAGGCCCTGGCGGACCGGTCGGTCACCTTCGACCGCTACTACTGCTCCGACTCGCCCTGCCTGCCCTCACGCGCCGCGCTGACCAGCGGTCAGTTCGGCATCACCAACGGCGTCATCGGCCACTGCGGCGCCGACGCCCGGTTCCGCCTCGACCCCGGCCACGCTCCCGAGCCGGACCGCCCCCTGCTCGGCCAACGGCTCCAGTTGGACGGCTACTACACCGCCGCGATCTCCGTCTTCGCCGAACGCCACCGCGCCTACTGGTTCCACGGCAACTTCCGCGAGTCCCTGCGCGCCACCGCCAACTGGGGAGACGAGGACGCCGCCGACGTCAACCGCGCCGCGATCGACTGGCTGCGCCGCCACGCCCACCAGGACGACTGGTACCTGCACCTCACCTACTGGGATCCGCACACCGACTACACCCAGCCCGCCGAGTGGACGCAGCGGATGGCGGACTCCGGCCCGGTGCAGGCCTGGCCCGACGAGCAGACCATCGACGAGCACGCCCAGATCTGGGGCCCGCGCAGCGCGCTCGACCTCCACTACACGCTGCGCGGCAACGGCACTTCGCCCGTCCCGCACAACATGCCCGACGCGATCCGCTCCCGCGCCGACTTCGAGCACCTGGTCAACGGCTTCGACGGAGCGGTCGCCTACTGGGACCACCACTTCGGCCAGTTGACGGCCGCCCTGGAGGAGCTCGGCATCGCCGACCAGACCGCCGTCATCGTCAGCGCCGACCACGGCGAGGCCTTCGGCGAGCACGGCATGTACGCCGAACACGGCCTGGCCACCGAGCCCGTGCAGCGCCTGCCGCTGGTGGTGCACTGGCCCGGTGTCACCGACCGGCTGCCTGACCAGGCCCGCCGCAACGACTCCCTCCTCTACAACATCGACCTCGCCCCGACCCTGTGCGACCTGCTCGGCCTCGACGTCCCCCGCGGCTGGCAGGGCACCTCGTTCGCCGATGCCGTACGCGGCGAGTCGATCGAGTCGCGGCCCTACCTGGTGCTCGGGCACGGCGCCCACACCTACCAGCGCTCTGTCCGCACCCGCGACCACCTCTACATCCGCACCTACCATCCCGGCTGCTTCAAGGTCGACGAGGAACAGCTCTACCACGTCGCCGCCGACCCCTACTTGACGCGGAACCTGATCGCCGAGGAAACCGGGCTCGCCGCCGCGATGCGCGCTCGCCTCGCCGAGTGGTGGGACCGCTACGCCGGACGCCCCGGCTGCCTGCCCGACCCGATGCAGGCCAACCTCGCCACCGGCCCGGTCCTGTACGCCGACCCGGCCCGCTACGCCGCCCACCTGCGCGACACCGGCCGCGCCCACCTCGCCGAGGAGTTGGAACGCAGGCTCACCAACACCGAGACCGTGCCCGTCTCCTGGCACGCCCCGGCGCCGCCCCACCTCGACCGGACGGTGGCCCGCTGGAGCGAGATCCTGCGCGCCCGCGCCCGCGCCGCGAAAGCCCCAGCCACCACGAGCACAGCAGCCGACTCCGGGACCGCGGACCCGGTGACCCGCCCAGCATGAGCCAGCGCCTGGTCGCCCCGAGGAGCCCCGAACGATGAGCACCCAGACCTCACCCCCCACCCCCCGCACCGCCGCCCAACCCCTGGAGGCCCCGGCCCGAAGACGCCAACTCGCGCTGCTCGCCGGACTGATCGCTTTCGACAACACCGAGGCGAGCGTCGCCTCAGTGATGTTCCCGATGCTGCGCACCGCCCTCGCACTGCCCGTGTCCGCGCTCGGCGTGCTGGTCGCCGTCTCCAGGATCGCCGGCATGCTGGCCGGTCCGCTGTGGCTCCTCGCACTGGGACGCGTCTCCCGCAAGAAGCTGCTGGCGCTGTGCGCCGGTTTCTGGGGTGTATGGACCGCAGCCGCCGGCTTCGCGCAGGACTTCCCGCAGCTGCTACTCCTGTTCACCATCGGCGCCGCCGGTATCGCCGGCGCCGGCCCGCTGGCCAACGGCCTGCTCGTCGACCTGTTCGACGACCGCTCCCGCGGCCGCGCCGCCGGCGCGCTCTACGGCACCGCCGCACTGATCACCGCAGTGGTCGGGCCGGTGCTCGGCCAGCTCACCCGCGTCCACGACGGCTGGCGCTACGGCTTCTTCGCCTCCGGCGCCCTTCAGATCATGTGCGGCGTCCTGGTCCTGCTCTTCCTGCGCGACCCGGGCGTCGGCGCCGCCGAACCCCGGGTCGCCACAGCACCCGCCACCGCCGAGCCGACCACGCTCACCTGGGCCAGGACCAAGCAACTCCTCGCGGTGCCGACCCTGCGGGTCCTGCTCCTGCAGCGCCTGACGAACGGTCAGTTCGTGCTGCAGATATCCGGCGTGGTCCTGCTCGTCGACGGCTTCGGCTACAGCAACGCACTCGCCGCCACCGTGGTCCTGCCCGCCTCCTTGGCCTACCTGCTCGGCACCTACGCCGGCGGACTACTCACCGACCGGCTGCACCGCCGCCACCCGGGCAAGGGCCGACTCGTCCTCCTGCAGGTCGCTCTGCTCGCCTACGGCGTCCTCGCCTACCCGACCAGCCAGATCGCCTGGCACAACATCGCCGTCTACGCGGCTCTGTTCTCCGTCCTCGCCTTCCTCCAGGGCATCAACCCCGGCATCAACCGGCCACTGGTCGCCGCCGTCACCGCCCCCGAACAGCGCAACGCCGCCTTCGCACTGATGCTCTCCACCGAGCTCGTCTGCATGGCCTGGACCTCACTCGCCCTCGGCTACCTCGCCGACGCCCTCGGCATCCGGGCCGCCTTCCTGTGGCTCCTCGTCGTCCTCGTCCTCGCCAACGGACTGCTGGTGAGCCTGTTCCACCGCACCTACCACCGCGACGCCGCCGCCCTCCGGACCGAACTCGACCGCCGCCGGACACAGCACCCCTGACGGCCCCGGGGGCTGCACCGAGCCCGCTCGAGTGCACGCCCCGAGCCCATCCCACCCCGACCCGCACCGGACCCCCGACCGACCGGCAATCCCGCGCTCGTCCCACCAGGAGGCCACCGTGAACCGAACCAGGACCGCCACCCTCGCAGCCACCCTGCTCACCCTGACCACCGTCGCCCTCGGCAGCACCGAGGCCCGGGCCGACACCACGACCGTCAACTACGCCGCCCTCGGCGACTCCTACTCCGCCGGTGGCGGATCCGCCACCACCTACCTCAACAGCTGCAACCAGAGCACCAACGCCTACCCGTACCTCTACGACCAGGTCGCCTCGCCGGCCACCTTCGCCTTCCAGGCCTGCGGCGGCGCCACCACCACCGACGTGGTGAACAACCAGCTCGGCCCGCTCACCCCCGCGACCACGCTGGTCAGCATCACCATCGGCGGCAACGACGTCGGCCTGAAGAACGTGATGGCCGGCTGCCTGCTCGGCGACGACGCCAGCTGCCTCAGCGCCGTCTCCTCGGCCGAGAACACCGCCCGAGCACAGCTTCCGGGCGAACTCGACAGCACCTACAGCGCCATCCGCACCCACGCCAAGAACGCCCACGTGGTCGTCCTCGGCTACCCCAGGTTCTACGACCTCGCCAACCCGCTCTGCCTCGGCACCGACACCGTGAAGCGCGCGGCGATCGACCAAGGGGCCGACACCCTCGACAAGGTCATCCAGGCCGAGGCCGCCAAGTACCCGGGATTCACGTACCAGGACGTGAACTCCCGGTTCGCCGGACATCAGCTCTGCGACCCCGCCCCGTGGCTGCACGCCCTCAACTGGCCCATCGGGCAGTCCTTCCACCCCACCGCCGAAGGCCAGGCGAACGCCTACCTCCCCGCCCTCCTCGCCGCCCTGTAACGCCC
>FTKT01000363.1_pt4 | contig 32519 bp, 20 predicted proteins | sample 1658271 | NCBI WGS metagenome assembly FTKT01 (sample SAMEA3914811, study PRJEB12502) | metagenome | biome: forest; material: soil | place: Canada | collected 2011-08-04 | depth 0.3 m | reverse complement strand
CCACTCGCACCGGCGCACCAAGCGTCGCTTCGACCCCAACATCCAGACCAAGCGCTACTGGCTGCCGTGCGAGGGCCGGTTTGTCCGCCTGACGCTGAGCGCCAAGGGCATCAAGACCGTCGACAAGCTCGGCATCGAGAAGGCCGTCGCCGTTGTGCGCGCCCGAGGGGTGAAGGTCTGATGGCCAAGCGCAGCAAGATCGCCAAGAATGACCAGCGCCGAGTGGTCGTCGCCCGCTATGCCGATCGCCGCGCCGAGCTCAAGCGCCTGATCGCAAACCCCGCGACCGCGTCCGAGGACCGCCTGGCCGCCCAGGACGAGTTGCAGCGCCAGCCTCGCGACGCTAGCGCCACCCGCGTCCGCAACCGCGACTCCATCGACGGCCGCCCGCGCGGCTACCTCCGCGCCTTCGGCCTCTCCCGCATCGGCGTGCGCAACCAGGCCCACGCCGGATTCCTACCGGGCGTGCGCAAGTCCAGCTGGTAGCACGCCTCGTAAGCCGGTCGCGCCCCGTGGTGGGCGGGTTCTCCCGGGCTGCGCGGCCCGGGGCGCGACCCCCAATCTGCTCCACCGGCTCACGGCCGGTGCGATGTCCTCGGAAAGGAAGACACGTGTCCCAACCCAGCCCGCTGCCCGTGGTGGTTGTCGGTGGCCTCCACGAGGCCGAGCGACGTCAGGCCGTCCTGGAGCTGCTCGCCGACTGCGAGGGCACGGTGGTCCTGCACCACGACCTCACCCGCGCGGGCGAGGGCAAGGTGTACCGGGGCATCTGGGACACCTCCGGCCCACTGGGTGACGCCCATCTGCCGCTCACCAACGACTGCCCGTGCTGCGCCCTGCGCGAGGACCTGCTGCCTGAACTGCTGAAGATCGCGGAAGCCGGCCGCCACCGCCTCGCGGTCGTGGAGCTGTGGGGCGGCAGTGACCCGCACCCGCTGGTCGAGGTGATCGCGGGTGGCGACGTCGGGGACCGCTGTATGCACGAGGTCGTGGAGGTCGTCGGCGTGGTCACGGCTGTGGACCCGCTCAGGGTCGTTTCGGAGCTTTCGGTGTCGGATGAGCTGTCCGAGCGTCATCTGCACACCTGCGCCGATGACGAGTGTACGGTCGCCGAGGCGCTCGCCCACCAGATCGAGTACGCCGACGTGCTGGCCGTGCCCCACTCCGACCAGGCCGCGGGGACGGCGGAGCTGCACGCCGGCATCGCGATGCTGCGCCAGCTCCATCCGACCGCTCGCGCGGTGCGGCTGGGCTCCGGGGCGTTGGTCCGTGCGGCGCTCGCGGGCTTCGACGTGGCTGCCGCGCGCGACCGGGTCAACCCGGCGCTGGCCCTGCTGCCGCAGCAGGCCGACGAGGCGGGCGTGGCCACCCTGGTGTGGGAGCGGCGCCGGCCGCTGCACCCGGCCCGGCTGCACGAGGCCCTCGAGCAACTCGTCCCGGCCGCGCAGCGCAGTCGGGGCCGGTTCTGGCTGGCCAACCGCCCCGATCTCATGCTCGCCTGGGACGCGGCCGGAGCCAACCTCGCGGTGGAGGAGTGCGGCCCGTGGCTGGTCTCGCTGCCGGACGCGGTGTGGGAGCTCTACCCGCCCGCCCGCCGGGCCGCTGCCGCCCTCGACTGGGACGCCGCACACGGTGACCGGATACAGCAACTGAGCTTCACCGCTGATGGGTTGGACGTGGACGGGATCACCGAACTGCTCGACTCCTGCTTGCTCACGGACGCCGAACTGGCCGCCGGTGAGTCGGGCTGGAAGACCCTGCCGGACGCCTTCGAAGACCTGCTCGACCCGGTCGCGTGAGCCCGGCCCCCTATTGACGAAGACCCGAAAGCGAGCCAGCCATGGTCAAGATCGCCCCTGCCCGCAAGGACCGCAAGCCGCGCCCCAACCCGTTGCACGAGGCCCGGATCACCTATATCGACTACAAGGACACCAATCTGCTGCGCAAGTTCATCTCCGACCGCGGCAAGATCCGCAGCCGCCGCGTCACCCGGCTCACCGTGCAGCAGCAGCACGCGATGGCTCGCGCGATCAAGAACGCCCGCGAGATGGCCCTGTTGCCGTATGTCTCCGGCGCCACGGCCACTGCGAAGGCGGGCCGGTGAGCGGGCGGCTCCCGGTCACCGTCCTCTCGGGGTTCCTCGGTGCGGGAAAGACGACGCTGCTCAACCACCTCCTGAACAACCGGGAAGGCCTGCGGGTCGCGGTCATCGTCAACGACATGAGCGAGATCAACATCGACGCCGCGCTGGTCCGCGAGGGCGGCGGAGCGCTCTCCCGGACCGATGAGCGCCTGGTCGAGATGACCAATGGCTGCATCTGCTGCACCCTGCGCGACGACCTGCTGGAGGAGGTCGACCGGCTGGCCCGCGAAGGCCGTTTCGACTACCTGCTGATCGAGTCCAGCGGCATCTCCGAGCCGATGCCGGTCGCGGCGACCTTCGCGTTCGCCCGTGACGACGGAGCCACCCTCGGCGACCTCGCCCGCTTGGACACCATGGTCACGGTGGTCGACGCCGCCAACTTCCTCCCGGAGCTGCGCGGCGGCGACGAACTGACCGCGCGCGGGCTCGACCAGTACGAGGACGACGAACGGACCGTCAGCGACCTGCTGATGGACCAGGTCGAGTTCGCCGACGTCCTGGTCCTCAACAAGACCGACCTGGTCAGCGCGGACGAGGCGGACCGCCTCGCCGCCTCGCTCAGCAGGCTCAACCCCGCCGCCCGGATTGTCCGCGCGAGGAACGGCCGCGTCGCGCCCGCCGAACTCCTCGGCACCGGACTCTTCGACCTGACGAAGGCTCAGGAGGCACCGGGCTGGGTGGCCGAGCTGAACGGTGACCACGTGCCAGAAACCGAGGAGTACGGCATCAGCAGCCTGGTCTTCCGCGCCGAGCGCCCGTTCCACCCGGGCCGGCTCTGGGACCTGGTGAGCCGGCGCCTGGACGGCGGCGAGTTCGGCTCGGTGCTGCGCTCGAAGGGTTTCTTCTGGCTGGCCTCCCGCCCGGCGGTCACCGGGATCTGGTCCCAGGCGGGCTCGGTCGCGCGCTTCGAGCCGTCCGGGATGCGGTCCGGGCGCACTGACCTCGCCGCGCTGAGCGGCCTGACCGACGCCACCGGCGTGAGTGGCCTGGGTGACGGCCAGGTGCAGACCGGCCAGGAACTCGTCTTCATCGGCACCGGCCTGCGCAAGGACGAGCTGCGGGCCGCGCTCACCGAGTGCCTGCTGGACGGCGCCGAGCACGCGGCCGGTCCGCACGCCTGGACAGCTTTCGAGGACCCGTTCCCGCAGTGGGACGAGTACGCCCTGCAAGACCTTCACGATCACCAGCACTGACCACCACCCAAGGAGGAGTCCCCCATGGCCGTACCCAAGCGCAAGATGTCCCGCAGCAACACCCGCCACCGCCGGGCCCAGTGGAAGGCGACCACGCCCCAACTGGTGTCGATCACCATCGAGGGCCGCGAGCACCTGGTCCCGCGCAGCCTGGTCCGCGCCTACGAGCGCGGCCTGCTGACGCCTTAACGCTGGACCAGGCGAAACGGCCGCCGGCCGGGATCCGGACAGGATCCCGGCCGGCGGCCGTTTCGCCTGGCTGTCAGCTTCTAGGTTCCTCGACTTCGTGCGCATCACGTCCTGTGGAAACATCGAAATGCGAGGCTGGTGCGCACTGGCTGTGTCCGCTGTCAGTGCGCACTACGCCTCCTTGGCTGCGGTTCGCTAGTAACTGTCTGTGATGAGTGACGGTCGAGCAGAAGTAGCAGGAGCTCGGCTTCTGCGAGGAGCTCACGGCCGGGAGCGGTGGCCGCGAGTGGGCTGGTTCTCCATGTGATCACGGGGAATCCTGTCGTCTTCTCGATGGCGTTGATCTGGTAGCGCAGGACGCTGTCGCGCAACCCCAGTGCTTGGGCTGCCGCCGCGACGTGTGGCTGTCCGGGGAGTTGGATCAGATGGCGGAGTCGTTGAACGCAGTTCGGGGTGCGGCTGACGGCTGCCATGGTCGGCGAGAGCTGGATGTCGAGCGGTGCGAAAGGGTTGGAGTGCAGCCCCGGGGTGTTCCGGGGGATTTCGTACTTCTTGATCAGCTTGATGACTGGGTTCTTGTGGAGACCGAGCTCGCGTGCGATGTCTGGGGCGCTTCGGCCCTTGATGCGGTACTCGGTTTCGAGCCAGTCGCGGTCGATAGCACGTTCGAAGGCACCGTTGGGACGACGCTGCGGGGTCGAAATTTCTGCCTCTCGGAGGGCTTGGCTGATCGTGCTGGCGCTGCAGCCCGCGAGTCGGCCTATCTGAGCCATCGTCATCTTCTGCTTGATGTAGCGATCGTGTAGCTGGTCGGGAGCGAGTGGGCCGACTCTCGGGACGCCCTTTCCTCTGGTGCGGCTGGTGGCCCGGCGGGCCGGCTTGGGTGAGGGCGTGATGGTGATTCCGAGGCTTTCGCAGTAGAGCCTGAAGTGGTTCGTGGTGAGACCGAGCTCTCGGACCAGGAGGGCTTCCGAGACGCCCGCTGTCGCAAGGCGGGACGCAAGACCGTGATCGATGTTGTGGCTGTCGAATCCCGGCCAGGCGTCGACGGTGGCCCAGTCGTCCGGGGGTTCCCAGCGGATCGGCTCGTCGATCCCGAATCGCTCCAGATTGGCCTCCGCTTGGTTATGGAGGAAGTCTTTCAACGGTCGAGGCATGTGTAGCCGGAATCGGTGATGAGTCGTGATCTTGTCCTTGGCGGATTCCGGAGAAGAGCTGAGCAGGAGGTCCAGGAGATGCCATCGGATGAGCGTCGTTCGGGCGGGGTCGGAGTCCCAACCGAGCTTGGTGGAGATCGCATTGAGGGCTGGGAGGTCGAGTCGGATGGTGTCCTCTCGGAAGAGCCTGCGGCGGCGGGCGTAGTCGATGGGAGCCCCCTGTTCGTCAATCGCCCAGGCCAGTTGAGCGATCACGGAAGCCAGCACGCCCTGGGGGTAGGTGTCCAGCATCCCGAACGCCCTGACGTTGGGCTTGTGGTCCAGGAGCGCGGTGGCGGGGCCATAGTCCAGGAGGGTGCCGGGAAGCATAAGCAGGGTGCTGGCGGCTCGTCGGAACCTGTCAGCTGAACGGCCATTGGCCAGGGCCGGTGTGAGGAGGCGCATGGTCCAAGACGGCCAGAGCTTGTCGGGCAGCGAGGCGGCCCGCCGACGGATCTGGTTTTGGGTGAGGCTCCTCCAGTAGGGCCGGGGTGCGGCAGTGCCGTAACGCACTCGCGAGATGAGGGTCAGGTCGGCGTCGAGGCGAGCCAGGGCGTATCCGGAGAGGTGCGGGCTGGCCCGTCTCCAGGCGGTGGCGCGAGAGCTCGGTTTGGAGCCGTCCTGAGCGGTGCTCAACTGGTCGCTGGTCTTGAGGATCCATTCGAAGAGCTTCGGGTCGGCCGGTGTGGGACGCGGGTCGGCCAGGCGGGCCAGCGCCGTCCCGATGGCGATGCTGCGGACGTCGGTGGCGTCCTGGGCGTGAGTTTGGATCGGCATTGCGCCACCGGTCTCCTCCAGCACGTGGTGGACAACCCGCGGTGCTGAGTCGAGGTCGATAGCGAGACCGGCAAGGGACCGCCAGCCCAGGGAGTAGATGTCGTGCAACTGCGCTCGCACCGGCTCTGGTTGGGAGAAGAGGTCCTGCAGCAGGGCATCGACGTGCTGCTGAGCCTGTAGGACCAGGCCGGATGCCGGGAGAATGTGGGCAGGTGACTGGACGAGCGGGAATCCGCAGGCGACGAGGACTCGGCGGGATCCTTCGGCGTGTTGCCGGCCTCGGGTGCAGTGCGCCGGTTTCGAGGGGCCGCCGACGCGGGTTCCCTGCGCGCCGACGAACTGCTCGCAGGCGGGGCATCGCTCCAGCAAGAGTCGGCGGTGCCGCAGGCAGGCGAACGACCAAGGCTGGCGCCAGGCCAGCAGCCACCGGCCGTAGGTGTCGTCCAGGCAGGCCGGGCAGAACCGGCTGTGGGTGCCGTAGTACCGCCACGTCGGAGGACGATCCATGCCGTCCTTGCCCGACTTGAAGGTGACCGTCAGCCCCTCGTAGGGTTCCAACGTCATCGCGGTGAGCTCCTGTGGGCTCAGCCCGGTCGCCCGGCTCAGGATCTCGCGTTCACTTCCGCTCAGACGTTCGGTCATGCGTGAGGGACGGGATCCCCGGAGCCCGACGAAGGCCATGAAAACGTGGGTGGTCACCCTCAGCCGCCGCGCGTATGCCTCCAGCCAACTGTCCAGTGCTTCTCCAGGCAGAGGTGCCACCCAGATCGGGATCCGCTGGTCGGTCCACTCCTTCACGCCGATTTCCTTCGACGCTGCGGCTTCGGCACCGGGTGTGTGGTCAGAAGACCGGCTTCGATTGCTGCCTGGAGTTCCTTGCGGGCCTCCTCGGCAGCGGCGTCGTTCTTGACCTGGTTCATCAGGTCCATGTCGAGGCGCTCGCGACCGGACCGGATTGCGCGCAGGCAACCACGGTTGATGAGTGCCATGAGTGAGGCGAAGTGTCCGGTGGAGCGGGCGTAGAGATAGTCCGACAAGTCCCGGGCCAGCATCCCCGGGTACTTCTCGGTCAGGACGAGCTTCTGCTCGATCGTCTTGAGCAGGGTCTGCCACTCAAGTCGCCCCTGATCGTGTTCGATCTGGAAGGGCGCCAGGGTCAGCGGGGTGGTGCGGCGCCCGAACTGGGCGAGCTCCGTCTGCTGGCCGGAGAATCCCTCACGCAGCACACCGCGATGTTGGACGCCAACGCCGACGTAGATCAGGGTGACGGGGAAGACGTTCGCCAGGTACTTCAACTGGTTGGCCATACGGACCGAGTTGGAGTTCACCCCGGCGAGGAAGTGGATATCGTCGATGATGATCGCGGAGGTCCTCATGGACAGCACGGCGTCAACGGCCCGTTCGGCCAGTGTGTCGGCGTCTCCGGTGACAGGCAGGCCGTAGAAGCGGCAGATTGCCGCGTTCAGCCCTCGGATCCGTGTGTTGCCGCTCAGCGCGATGTAGATGATGGGAACTCTGCGGTGTCCGCTGGGTGTGGTCTCCCCGCGTAGGGCCACTTGTTTGCGGAACAGAGCACATCCGTAGGCCCGGACCGCTGTGCTCTTGCCGAGCCCCGGATAGGCGTCCACCAAGGCCGCCGGCTTGGTCTTGTCGCCGTCCTGCCGGTTCGACTCGACGATCTCCGCCAAGCCATCGTGAAGGAAAAGGAGTTGGGGCGTTTCGATAGGGCCGATGTTGGCGTGCCAGACCTCCCGGCCGTCGTTGTGCACCAACCGCTCCCGGGGTGACAGGTCGGCGAGCTGGGCACGGGTGAGCTGCTCGGGCTGGATGCGGTCCGGTCCATTGACCTCCTGCAGCCAGCCCGTCAACCGGGTGGGGGTGTACTGGCGGTCATCGCCCTCGAACGGTTCGATGCCGTCCTCCGTGCTCAACGGATGTCCCAGACGTCGGCGTAGTAGTCGTCCTCATCGATCTGGGCGGCGTCGTCGCCGGGGAGGGCAGCGTCGCACTCCCCGTCCTCGTCGTCGTCCCCGCCCAGGTCATTGTCGTCCGGTCCGACCACGCGCAGATCCGGCGCGACCTGCTGGTCTGTGCTCTCCTCCGGGGCGTTCAGGGCAGCCAGGCGGCGCACGGAAGGAAGGTCCGCGACAACGTCGGGCGGGGAGTCCTCAATGACCAGCTGCAGGCGTTCCTGGGAGAGCCGCACTGCCATCCGCCGCTCGGTGCGGTCCGCGGTCAGCCCCGCGCCCCCAGCGTTCCAGCAACTCGATCAGGGCGCGCTTGGTGTCCGGGAACCGGTGTGTCTTGGCCGCGATCCGCCGCGCGTACTTCAACGCCTCCAGGCTGGCCGGCCCGCCCAGGGCCGGAGCGTGTTCCCAGTCCAGCCGATGCCATAGGTGCGGGGTCTTCGGGTCCTGGAAGTAGATCTTCCTGATGTCGGCGCGGTCCACCCCGACCGGCCACTTGCCGGCCTGCTCGCCGCGGTGCGCGCTGATCTGGTTGCGGTAGTCGTTGAGCCCCGGGCCGTTGTAGCGCAGCCCGTTGACCTCCACCCCGTAGCGGTGGATCGGGCACCACTCCTCCTCCAGAAACTCGAACGCGAGCCCCGGCCGGGACGGGATCCGCAACGGTCCCGCCCTGGTCACCCCGTGTTCGAACATCTCCAGCGGGCTCAGCTTCAGACCCGGGACCTCCGGGACCGTCAGCCCTCGGTGGACCCGCCTGTGATAGACCAGCGTGATCCACTCGCGGATGATCGCCTCCAGCTCGTCGAGGAAGAAGTACGCCTCCTCCTCGACCTTCTCCCCCCGGCTGTGCACATCCGGGCCCTTGTAGCCGGGCAGTGCCGCCAGCAGGCCCTGGTTCAGCGTCTTGAACCACCGCTCCACCGGCTTGTCGGTGGGCGTATACGGACGCGCCGGCTGCAAGGAGATGTCGAGCTTCGCGCAGACGCTCGCGATGTGGTTCGAGACGTAGACCTTGCCGTGGTCGTAGATGATCGTCTCCGCGGCGACAGGCGGCAGCAGCAATTGCCCGTGGGCATCCACCAGCTTCTCAGCGTCCAACACCACGGTGGATGGGACACCGCAGTACGGAAGCGGCTCGCCCCGGTCGTCCGGCACTTCACGGGGGCGAACCATCTCGAAGAGGACGCCGGCCACATCCGTCGACTTCGTCGACACCGGCGTCAGCCGCAGTCCGGTGATCACCTTGCTGTACAGGTCCATGGCGATGGTGAGCTCGCATCGCACCCACCTGCAGGTCACCGGCTCCATCGCGAAGACGTCCAGGCTGTTGGTGTCCAGCACGACGTACTCACCAGGACGCGTCGCGCGCAGCCTGCCGTAGACCCCCTGCGGGCTGTTCGCGATCGACCGCTTGCCCTTCGTGCTTCCCTCGAACGCGTTCGTCCCCCGGCCCAGCTCGCGCAGCAGGGCATAGCCGGTTGACTGCTTCGGGATCCGCACCGCATCGCGACCGTACTCCTTGGCCAGACGCTCCTCGATTTCCATCAGCACCAGACCCCGCACCGGCCGGCTGGACTTCTCGTATCCCTTGATCACCGACCGCGCCATCTCCACCCAGCGCGGATCCGCCCGGTCCAGGACGCCACGAGCCTGGCGCTTGCTCACCAACCCCGCCGGGCCGGCCTCCTCGACCTTGGACACCCAACGGCGCACCGTCGCCGGATCGACTCCCAGCTCTGCGGCCTTCGCCCGGTACCGGTGCATCAACGGCACCCCCGGCGCGTAGTCCGGCCGCGGCTCACCCTCCAACGCCAGTTCGGCAGAACCCAACTGATAGCTGCAGCGCACCTCCTGGACATGCCGGAACCGGACAGTCAGCGCATCGTCTTCAGCGCCGCTGAGACCACTCAGCAACACTGAGGCCGCCGGCTCCGCAGGTGGAGCCTCCACCAGGAACTCAGTCGAGGGATCGGCCAGCAGTACCGACAGGTCCACCTGCCGCCACGAGGGGCGGCCGTGGGCCGACACCTGCTGCAGCAGGACCCGGCGACCCTCGATCTCCGCGATGGTGAACTGCTCACCGTCATAGGTCAGCGGCAGCCCCGGCCGAAGAGTCGTCGTCCACGTGCTCACGCGGACCTCCGCAGAACCCAGTCGCCGCTCAGGGGGCGGGACAGATCAGTAGTCAGGCGACCGGACCACACCAGCGCCAACAGTGCAGGACGCACCTCGTGAACCGGCCGCCCGGCCGCCAGCCGACGCTCGGCGACCCCGAGCCGGTCTCCGTCCCGCACGCACTCCCATGCACGCTCGATGTCGGCCTCCGGGACCAGCCCTGGACGGCGGTAGGCCGCGAGGAATCGGACGTTCTCCAGCAGCACCCGATCCACTCCGGACCAGATCTCGTACTCCCAGCCGTGCCGCCCGACCAGTTCACCCGGCCAGGCCAAGGCTTCCGCGATCTTCGGATCCGCGGCCCGGTCCGCAGGCTTGACGTTCACCACCCGCACCACGCCCGAGCCCATGACCAGCAGGAAGTCGGGCACATGCTGACGTACCCGGTCACCGACCCGGGCCGTCAGATGGCAAGGCTGGGCATAGATTCCACGCACCGCAGGATCCATGTCGGCCAGGAGAAGTCGCGCGAGCTCCAGGCGGCTCTCATAGACCACCGGGCCGGCCATCGTCGCCGATGCGTATCGCCCCGAGTAGTGCGTCTGGCCGTGGACGGAGCGGAACTTCCTCCACGGCACAGACCAGGTGAAATCCGCTAACCGCAGGTCTCTGAAAGGGACCTTCCGCACCGATGCGTCGTCGTACCGGATCGACGCGATCGGCTGTTCGTACTTCCCGCGGACTCGGGCTGGACTCTGAACGATCATAGGAGGGACCCTAGTTACCGTCGGGAGTCGATGCGCAGCAAATCCTGGAATTGCGTATTTACTGCGCATCTCACGTACCCATTGCGCAGTTATCCGTGGAACCTAGACAGCTCAAGTGCCACTTTCGCGCCGCCAGTTGGGCCGACCACATCCGTGCGTACCGGCCGTCGGTGTCGGCCAGCAGGTCGGTGTGGGTGCCGCGCTGGGTGATCCGGCCGCCGTCCACGACGAGGATCTGGTCGGCGCCGACGATGGTGGAGAGCCGGTGCGCGATGACCACGACGGTCTTGCCGGCCACCAGACGGTCGATGGCCTGCTGCACCACCACCTCGGACTCGGTGTCCAGGGCGGCGGTCGGCTCGTCCAGCAGCACGACGGGGGCGTCCTTGAGGATGGCCCGGGCGATCGAGATGCGCTGGCGCTCGCCGCCGGAGAGTGCGGAGCCGATCTCGCCGACCCGCGTCTCGTAGCGCTGCGGGAGGCGGTCGACGAAGTCGTGGACGTTGGCGGCTCGGGCGGCGGCCTCGATCTCGGCGTCGGTGGCGTCCGGGCGGGCGAGGGCGAGGTTGGCGCGGATGGTGTCGTCGAAGAGATAGACGTCCTGGAAGACGACGGCGATGTGGCGCAGCAGGTCCTCCGGTTCGAGGCTGCTCACGTCGACGCCGCCGAGCCGCATCACGCCCGACTGTGGGTCGGCGAAGCGGCTGATCAGCTTGGTGACGGTGGTCTTTCCGGAGCCCGAGGGGCCGACCAGCGCGGTCAGGCTGCGCTCGGGCACGGTCAGGTCGAGGTCGGTCAGGGTGGGCGTGCTCTGGCCGTCGTAGGCGAAGGTGACCGACTCGAAGCGGATCTCGAAGCCCTTGGGTTCCGCTCCGCCGCCGGTGACCGGCAGCGGCTGGACCTGGAGCACGTCGTCGACCCGGCTCAGCGCGGCCTGCGACATCTCGAAGAGCTTGGTCATGCCCGAGGCCATGCTCAGCGGCTCGGCGAAGCGCGCGGCGGTGACCACGACGGCCACCAGTGTGGCCACCGAGAGCCGGGCGTCGAGGACCAGGGCCGAACCCACCGCGATGAGGGCCACCAGGGCCAGCTGCACCAGCAGTTGGGCGCCCGCGACAGGTAGGGAGGCCGAGCGGTTGGCGCTGGACTGGGCACTGTGCTGGTGGGTCAGCACCGAGGCCAGGCGCGGCGAGTCGGCCCCGGCCTGGCCGGTCGCCTTCAGCACCGGCAGCCCCTGCACGTACTCCACGATCCGGTCGGCCGTCGAGGCGTCGGCCGCGTCCACGTCACGGAAGCCCGCGTTCGAGCGCCGCTGGACCTGGCGCACCAGCGGCAGCGCCGCCGCGGTCGCCGCGACCAGCACCAGGCCGAGCCGCCAGTCCAGCAGGACCACGACCACGCCGAGCACGGCCGGGACGGTGACCAGCTGCACGAAGAGCGTGGAGAGCGAGGAGATCGCGGTGGCGGCGGCGGTGGCGTTACTGCCGACCACGGAGGTCAGGTCGCCGGCGGCGCGGCGGGCGAGTTCCTGCTGCGGCATCGAGCGCAGCTTCGCGCCGAGCCGCAGCCGGGTGGCCTGGGTGACCAGGTGCCAGTGGTCGTAGGTGAAGGCCGTCTCCCGCACCCGCAGTGCCGCTTCGGCCAGGACCAGTACGGCGAGCACACCGGTCCACAGCCAGGCCAGGCCGGCGTGCACCGGCGCGCGGGTCAGCTCGGCCAGCAGCGGAATGAAGGTGGCATAGGCGGCCACCTGGACCACGGTCGCCGCGAACGAGATCCGCAGCGTGGTCCGGAACTGCGCGGCGTAGGGCCCGGCTGCGGTGAGCATCAGGTGCAGGATCCGCCTCATCGGACAATCTCCTTGCTTGTGGTCAGACCCCAGCGGGAGGCCTGCTCGTGGCGGGCCCAGAGGCTCGCGTAACGGCCGCCGGCGGCGACCAGGTCGGCATGTCGGCCGCGCTCGGCGATCCGGCCGCCGTCCAGCACCACGATCTGGTCGACGTCCACGATGGTGGAGAGCCGGTGGGCGATGATCAGGACGGTCCGGCCGCGGGTGAGCCGGGCGATGGCGTCCTGGATGGCGGCCTCGGTCTCGGGGTCGGCGAAGGCCGTCGCCTCGTCGAGGATGACGACGGGTGCCGCGGAGAGGATCGCCCGGGCGATGGTGATGCGTTGGCGCTGCCCGCCGGAGAGCCGGCCGCCGCGTTCGCCGACCTGGCTCTGGTAGCCGTCGGGCAGCTCGCCCATGATGAACTCGTGCGCGGCGGCGGCCTCGGCGGCGGCCCGCACCTCCTCGTCGGTCGCTCCGGGCTGGGCCAGCCGGATGTTCTCGGCCACGGTGCCCGCCACCAGGAACGGGTCCTGGAAGACCAACGCCACCTGCCGCAGCAGCACCTCGCTGCTGATCTCGCGAACATCGAGGCCGCCCACCCGCACCGAGCCCTGCTCGACGTCGTAGAAGCGCGGGATCAGCCGGGCGACGGTGGACTTGCCCGAGCCGGACGGCCCGACCAGCGCACAGACCGTGCCGGCCGGGATGTCGAGGTCGATGCCGTCGAGCACTGGCTCGCCCCGGTCGGCGCTGTAGCGGAATCGGACGCCCTCCAGCGCGATGGCCGCGCCCTGCGGCTCGCGAGGGTGATCGGGTTCGGGCAGCGGCTCCATCGCCAGCAACTCGGCGATCCGGACCGCACCGGCCTTGGAGTCGTTGATGAAGTTCGTCAGGTGCATCAGCGGTGCGACGGACTCGATCGGCATCGCGCCGATCAGCAGGCCGAGCAGCAGGTCGGGGACGGAGATCCAGCCGGCCGCCAGCATCGGCACGCCCGCCGCCGCCACGATCAGCAGGGTCGGCAGCGGCACGATGAAGAGCCGGGTCAGCAGCGCTGACCCCCGGGTGGCGGCGATCCAGGCGGCGACGGCCTCGGTGAACTCACCGACCGCGCCGGAGAAGCGCCGGTAGGTGCTCTGCCCGTCGTCGAAGGTCCGCACCACCGGCATGCCCTGGACGAGTTCGACGACCGCCGCGTTCACGTTCTCGTTCGCGGTGTTGTAGCGCGCCCGCTGCTCGGCGTGGTCGCGGCTCATCAGCGAGAGGCAGGCCCCCGCGACGGGGACGATCAGCAGCACCGCGAGCAGTAGCCGCCACTGCACCGCACCCAGCGCGATCAGGGCGGCGAGCGGCTGCGCGATCCCGGATCCGACGAACGGCAGTGCGTCGGCCAGTACGTTGTGCAGGGCCTTGACGTCGTCCTGCATGACCTTCTTGATCCGGCCCGAGCCCAGCCGCTGCACCTCGCCCAGCGGCAGCCGGGCGAGCGCGCCCGCCAGCGCGCGCCGCAGCACCACCTCCAGTTGGAAGCTCGCCTCGTGGGCCAGCTGCTCGGCCCCCCAACGCGCGGCGAACCCGGTCACCAGGCCCGCCAGTGCGCCGCCGGCCCAGCGGGCGACCACCGCCCCCGAGGGGTGCGCGGCGAACAGCTCGCCGACCGCGAAGGCCGCGCAGACGTACCCGGCCACGCCGGCGACGCCGCCGAGCACCCCGAGGAGCATCGCGCCGGTCAGCCGGGTGCGCACCTCGGGGGAGAGCGCGACCAGACCCCGCACAGTGGCCAGTCCGCTGGTCTCTGAGGATTCCACGTCAACGACTCCTGATCTGCTCGGCCAGCGCCCGCTTGTTGACCTTGCCCAGTGCGGTGCGAGGGAAGGACGGCAGGACTGCCACCCGGTCGGGCAGCTTGAAGGCGGCGAGTCCGAGGCCCGTGAGGTGGGCGTTCAGCTCGGCGCGGGTGGGTGGGGTGCCGTGCGCGATGATGCAGGCGCAGGTGCGCTCGCCGAGGGCCTCGTCCGGCACGCCGACGATGGCGACCTCACGCACAGCCGGGTGGGCCAACAGGTGGTTCTCGACCTCCTCGACCGGGACCTTGTCCCCGCCCCGGTTGATCACGTCCTTGGTCCGCCCCTCCACCACCAGGTGGCCGCTGGGCAGTTGGCGCACCAGATCGCCGCTGCGGTAGAAGCCGTCGGGCGTGAAGGCGGTGCGGTTGTACTCGGCTGCCCGGTAGTAGCCGCGCAGCGTGTACGGGCCGCGCACCTGCAACTCGCCGACCTCGCCGGGGGTGACCGGCGCGTCCTCGGCGTCGACGATCCGCAGGTCGTCGTCCTCGGCCAGCGGGCGGCCTTGAGTGGTCAGGACGAGTGTCTGTGGGTCGTCCTGCCGGGTGAAGTTGAGCAGTCCCTCGGCCATGCCGAAGACCTGCTGGACCGCGCACCCCAGCTCCGGGCCGATCCGCGCGGCGGTCCCGGAGTTCAGCCTGGCCCCGCCGACCTGCAGCAGCCTCAGGCTGCCGAGGTCCGCCTCAGCCCACTGCGCGGCTTCCAGCCAGAGCAGCACCAGGGGTGGGACCAGCGCGGTGACCGTGATCCGCTCGCGCGCGATCAGCTGGAAGGCATCGTCGGGGCTGGGTGTGGAGGAGAGCACCACCGTGCCGCCGGCGTGCAGGGTCCCCAGCACGCCGGGGCAGGCCAGCGGGAAGTTGTGGGCGATGGGCAGCGCCACCAGGTAGCGGGTGGTGGCGTCCAGGCCGCACACCTCGGCGCTGGCCTTGACGTTGTAGACGTAGTCGTCGTGCGTGCGGGGGATCAGCTTGGGCACGCCGGTGGTGCCCCCGGAGAGCAACAGCAGGGCGACGGCGGACGGTTCGGGCTCCGGAAGCCGCTCGGCCACAGGCACGTCCAGGTCCAGGCTCTCCAGCGCGGTGAACTCCTCGGGCTCCCCGACGACCAGCACATGGCGCAGGCCCGGCACTTGGGCCGCCACCGTACGGGCCAGCGCCCGGTGATCGAAGCCCAGGTGGGTGTCCGGGACGACGTACGCGACGGCCTCGGAGAGCCGGGCCAGGTGCACGATCTCGGTCTCGCGGTGTGCGGGCAGGGCGAGCACCGGGATGGCGCCCAGGCGGAACAACGCGAAGGCGAGGGTGAGGAATTCGGCCACATTGGGCAGCTGTACCAGCACCCGGTCGGCCGGCCGCACCCCTAGCCGCAGCAGGCCCGTCGCGAGTCGGTCGGCCCGCTGGTCGAGTTCGGCGTAGGTCCAGCGGCGGTTGCCGTCGACGACGGCGATCCGCTCGGGTGCAGCCGCGGCACGCTCGCGCAGCAGGGAGCCCAGGGTACGGCCCTGCCAGTAGCCGCGCTCGCGGTAGCGGGTGGCGAACTCCTCGGGCCAGCCGGTGAATCCGTCCAGCGGGGTGCTCATGAGGCGGGCACCAGGTAGGGCGCGACGCTGCTGAGCTTCTCGCAGGTCTCCTCGTATTCGCGGTCCGGGCGCGAGACCCCCACCACGCCGGCGCCCGCGCGCAGCCAGGCCCGGCCCTCGCGCTGGTAGACGGCGCGCAGCACCAGGGCTGCGTCCAGCGTGCCGTCCGAGCCCCCCATCAGAACGGTGCCCGCGTAGAGCCCGCGCGGGTGCTCCTCCAGTTCCTCGATCAGCCGGTAGGCGGCCGCCTTCGGAATGCCCGAGGCGGTCACCGGCGGGAAGACGGCGCCCAGCGCGTCCCAGGCCGTCTGCCCGGCGGCCAGCGCGGTGGCCACCCGGGATGCCAGGTGCTGCACGCTGCCGCGCGCCTTCACGGTGAGGAACTCGCTCACCCGGGTGGACTGTTCACGGCCGACCCCGGCCATCTCCTCGAAGGCGAGCTTGACCGAGGCCGCGTGCTCGTAGATCTCCTTCGGGTCGGCCGCCAGCTCCGCGCGCAGGGCCGCGTCCGTCTCGGTGTCGCCGGTCAGCGCGCGGGTGCCGGCCAGCGGCTGGGTGGAGGCGGTGCCGGTGGTGTCGACCTCGACCACGGTCTCCGGGCTGAACCCGGCGGCCTGCCAGCCGCCGAGGTCGAGCAGGAAGGACCGGGCCGGGGTGTTGTTGCGCCGTCCCAGCAGGTAGCTGGCGGGCAGGTCCACGGTGAACGGGATCTCGACGCGGCGGGACAGGATGGCCTTCCGCAGCCGGCCCCGCCCGATCTCCGACACGGCATGGGCCACGCCGCTCACGTACGAGCCGTCGTCGCTGCGGACCTCTACGGGCTCGGCGACCGGCTCGACGGGCGCGGATGGCTCGCCGAGGTGCTTGCGGACGGCCTCGGACAACTCGGCGTCGAGCGAGCGGATCAGCATCTGCTGCCGGGTCACCTGGACCTCGATCCTGGGAATCATCAGATGTGCCAATGGCTCTGACGATTCATCACCAGCTTGGCTGGCCAGCTCGAAGCAGGCCCAGCCGTAGGCATTCCAATCGGCCACCGGTGCCAGGGCGAGCCCGGCCCGCACCTGGCGCCAGGGGGTTCCCGACCACGGCTCGGTGGTGGCGGTGTCACCGAACGCGCTGCGCACGTGCGTGCCGTCCACCAGGACCATACCCGCCGGGTCGGCGGCGAAGTACCAGCGCTGGTCGCGCTCATAGGCCACGTACTCGGTGAACAGGCCGGCGGCGGCCAGCCGGGCGACCACTGCGGGCGGGTCGAACGTCCCGTCCACGACGGCCTCTTGGTACTGCTGCACGATCTTCTCCTGTGAATCGGTGGGGGCTGTCAACGTGCGGACCGCAGCGGCGCGGCCACCAGCTCGGCGACCTGAGGGACGTTCGACTCCTCGATACAGCTGAAGTGGTTGCCCTCGATGTCGGTCACCTCGAACTCACCGATGCAGACCTCGCGCCAGAAGGCGAGCGTCGTCTCGTCCATGCCGGGCGCGAAGCCGGAGGCGCCGCGCGGGCGCAGGAAGCGGATGTCGCCCGCGTAGGGCGCCGGGGTGAAGCGGGCGGACAGGAAGCTCTGCCGGAAGACCCGGAACATCCCGGACACCATCTCGGCCGGCATCTCCTGCCCGCTCGCCTCGCTCGCCGCCCGGGCGTACCGGGCGAACCGCTCCTCGCGGGTGTGGGCGCTCAGTTGGCGGAAGAAGCCCGCGACGCTCTCCAGCCCGGCGTCGCCGCCAACCTCGACGAGCGAGCCCAGAGGGACCCGGCCGCCGTTGCGCTCGATCACCTGCATGAAGGCACGGACCGCCACATCCGGGTCGACCGAGCCGAAGCCGGCCTGTTCGAGCGAGATGTGGAGGTTGGGGATGAAGAGGAACTCGATCATCAGATCGTCCTCGACGTCGACCACCACCGGGTGGCTGCTCGCCAGGACCAGGTCCTCGACCCGCACGCCGCGCTCCTCCAGCCGCCTGGCCACCTCCGTGGCGTACAGGCCGCCGAGGCAGTAGCCGATCAACTGGATCCGGGTGTGCCCCTCGGCGACGAGCCGCTCGGCGTAGTCGTCGGCAGCCCGCTCGATGACGGTGGCCGGGTCGAGCGAGCAGTACAGCTCGGTGTCGTCGATGACGATGCCGAGGACCGGCCCGAGATTCTGGGCGACCAGCTGAGCGGCCAGCGGCCGGTAGCAGTCCATCGTGCCGAGGCCGGCGTGGAACATCACCCGCAGCGGCCCCTCGCCCCCGGTGCTGAACGGGACGAGCACAGCGTTGCCCGTGTCGCCGCGACGGCCCACGGGCTCGGCCCCCTGCGTCGCGCGTCCGTGCAGGAAGCGGGCGAGCGCGGCGAGGTTGGGCTCGTTGAGCATCTGCCGCAGCAGCGCGTCGAAGGGCACGTCCGCCGCCTCGGGCACCTCCTCCCGCAGGCGCCCGGCCATCCGGGCGGTGATCAGCGAGTCCGCGCCGAGGTCATAGAAGCTCTCCGAGCGCCCGAGCCGCCCGATCGCCAGCGCCTCGGACCACAGGGCGCCGAGCCTGGCCTCGAACTCGTCGGCGGGCGCGTCGGCGGAGGGCGACCGCTCGTCCTCCGCCGACGCGGGCCGCCAGCCCTGGAGGGTGCGGCGGTCGACCTTGCCGTTGCCGGTGAGCGGCAGGGCGTCGACGATCTGCAGGTGCGAGGGGATCATGTGGGCCGGCAGCCGGGTGGCCAGGTGGCGGGCCAGCTCCGCCTCGGTGACCGGCACCCGGTCGGTCTTCACCCTGGCCGTGAAGAGGTGCACGCCCTGGGGAGCCAGCGGGTGGCCGTCCTCCGGAAGACAGACCACCTGCTCTGCGCCGGCTTCGGTGAGCAGGGCGAGCCACTGGTCGCGGTTCAGGTAGGAGGAGCCTGAGCCCCGCCGGTCGTCCTCGGGCGCGGTCATCATGAACGCCTGCGAGGCCAGGATCCACGGGTGTTCCCTGGTGGGCTCGGTGATCACCAACCGGCCGCCGGGGGCGACCAGTTCAATCAGCCGGGCCAGCGCCGCCGGGATGTCACGGGCGTTCTCCAGCACGCCGGCGGCCAGCACCACGTCGAAGGAGTTCGGCGCGATGCCCTGGGCGCGGTGATCGGTGTCGACATCGAACACCCCGAACCGGATGCCCGGGTGGTCGCCGAAGCGGGTCCGGGCCTCGGGCAGGAAGAACGGCGCCACGTCCGTGAAGAGGTAGTCGACGTCGAAGCCCGCCAGCGCCTCCAGGGCTCCCACGGTGGTGCCGCCGGTGCCCGCGCCCACCTCCAGCACGCGCAGCGGCCGGTCCGGGCGGTGCTCCGCGGCGACCTGGGCCAGCACGGAACTCACGGAACCGTTCAGGTACTTGGCCATCGCGTTGGCGCGGTAGAGCGAGTGGGCGGTGTCGAAACGTCCCTCGGGGAAGAGCAGCGCCACCGGATCCTGGCGGCCGGTCAGCAGATCCGGCAGCAGCTCGGCGTTGCGGCGCAGGTAGGCCAGGAACTCGCGCGAGCCCAGCTCGTCGGTCCAGGCGGCCTCGGCCTCCTTCCAGCGCTGCGCGAGGGTGTCGCTGTCAGGCGTCTGCTGTCCGGCCTCGGCCAGCACCGCGCGCCAGCGGCGGACCAGCCAGTGGTGCCTGGGATCGACGTTCTGCAACTCAACCTGGGCCAGTGCGTGGGCCATCGACGACAGTACGGCTTCATCGAGGCGTGCGACGTAGGTCTCGACCGTGCCGCGATCCAGACCGGGGACGGGCTGATCGATGGCGGAGAGCGGCAACGGGGTTCCGCTGGGGGTGGCCACAGCCACCTCCGCCACACCCAGTAGCCCCCGGTCGCCGCCTGAGCCGTCCAGGACGACCCCGGCCGCCGCGACCGCCGGGTGCTCCAGCAGGGCGGCCTCGATCTCGCCCAGCTCGATCCGGTGCCCCCGGATTTTGACCTGGGTGTCCTCGCGGCCGAGGAACTCGATCTCCCCGCCTGGCAGGTAGCGGCCGAAGTCCCCCGTACGGTAGAGGAGTTGGCCCTCCGCGGTGATGAACCGGTGGGCGGTGGTCGCCGGATCCCCGAGGTAGCCCTGGGCGAGGCCGTCGCCCGAGATGTGGAGTTCGCCGACCGTCCAGACCGGGCAGTCGCGCTGCTGCGCGTCCAGCACCCGGAATCTCTGGTTGGCCAGCGGGAGGCCGTACGGGATGCTGCGCCAGCCGGGCTCCAGGCCGCCGTAAGGGTGGTGGATCGACCAGATCGACGCCTCGGTGGCGCCGCCGAGTCCGATCACCCGCAGCCCGGGGATCCGGGCGGTGATCTCGTCGGGCAGGGTGAGCGGGATCCAGTCTCCGGAGAGCAGGGCGAGGCGCAGGGTGGGTAGGTCGATCGCCGGCTCGGATGCCAGGTAAGTCGACAGCATCTGCATCAGCGCGGGCACCGAGTCCCAGAGGGTGACATCGTGTTCGGCGATCAGCTCGGCCCAGTGGGAGGGGTCGGTGCGGCGCTCGCCGTCCGGCAGCACCAAGGCGCCGCCGACCGAGAGCGGGCCGAAGATGTCGTACACCGAGAGGTCGAACCCGAGGCCCGCGAGTCCCAGGACGCGGTCCTTGGCGGTGACGTCGAAGCGGCGGTTGATGTCGGCGATGGTGTTGCCCGCCGCGCGGTGGCTGACCACCACGCCCTTGGGCTTTCCGGTGGATCCCGAGGTGTAGATGACGTAGGCAGGGGTGTCCGGATCGCCGCCGGTCGCCTCGGCAGGTGTCGCCGCGGTCAGCCGGTCGACGGCTGTGACGTGAGTGCCGGCGGGCCAGTCGGTGAGGAGCCAGGACTGGGTCAGCACCTGTCGTACCTCAGCGTCCTCCAGGATCGCCGCCCGGCGCAGCGCCGGTTGCGTGGTGTCGACGGGCAGGTAGACCGCCCCGGCGAGCAACGTCCCGAGCACGGCGGTGATTTGGTCGACACTCTTGTCCATGACGATCGCCACCCGCTCGCCCTCGGCGCAGCCCGCCGCGCGCAGGGCCTCGGCCACCGCCGCGGCGCGCCTGGCGAGTTCGCCGTACGTGAGCATGCCGTGCGGACCGAACACCGCTGGGCGCCCGGGAGTTCGGGCCGCCTGTTCCAACACCGGCTGGTGGAGCAGGGTTTCCGGAAGCGGCGCGGTGGTGTCGTTGACCCGACGGCGCTCCTCGGCCTGCCAGGGCGGCAGCGGCACCGCCCGGTCGGCATCCCACACCTCGTCCGTGGCGGGGAGGGAGCGCAGCAGCTGCTCGAAGGCGTCGAACATGTCGTCCACGACGCCGGCCGGGAACACGCCGTCCCGGACGTCCCAGTTGACCTGCAGGCCCTGCGCGTCGTCCATCGCCTGGCAGTCGATGAAGACCTGTGGCGTCTGGGTGATGCCGAAGCCGTCCAGCCGCCCGGTGGCCCGCTCGCCGGTCCCGGGTCCGGCCTCGCCGAGGCCGATCGCGCTGGTGAAGACGACCGGCATCAGCGCGGCGTCGCGCCCGCGCCGGCGGGCGAGTTCACGCATCACCTCGACGCCGGAGCAGAGCCGATGGTCCAGGTCGTCGAAGAGCTGCCCGCCGACCGCCTTGGCGCGCTCGGCGAAGGAGCTGCCCGCACTCCAGTCGACGGCGAGCAGGTTGACCGAGGTGAAGTCGCCGATCACCTGGCCGACCTGCGGGTGCAGCGGCAGCCGGTTGAGGACTGTGAGGTTGAGGGAGAACCGGGGCGCGCGGCTCCAGCGCTCGATCGCGGCCGCGTAGGCGGCCAGCACCACCGAGGACGGGGTGAGGCCGCGCTGCTGGGCCCGCCGCTTCAGCTCCTCCCAGGCGGGGCTGTCCAGCTTGAGGAAGCGGCGCCGGAACCGGGCCGCCTCGGTCTCGGCCCGGCTCTCGATCACCGGCAGGTCCGGGGCGGGGGGAAGCTCGTCGAGACGGGCCCACCAGTAGTCGTGGTCGCGCTGATAGCCGCTGCTCTCGCGCAAGCGCCGCTCGGCGAGCAGGTAGTCGCGGAACTGCAGGTCGAGGGGCGGCAGTTCGCGCTCCGGGTCGGTGTGCAGGGCCTCGAACTCGGCCAGCAGCAGCCAGATGCTGGCCCAGTCGGCGATCAGGAAGTCCATGGACAGGTGCAGCACCGCGCGCTCGGCGGTCCGGGTGGCCCGCAGCTCGAACAGCGGCCACTCGGTGGTCCGGTAGACCCGGTGGCCCAGCTGGTCCCGCGCGCTCTCCAGTGCCGACTCCACCTGGTCGGCGCCTGCCGCGCGGAGGTCGGCGACCGGGACGGAGAGGTGCGGCACGGTGGGCAGGACCCGCTGGTAGCCGTCGGACTCGACGACGGCCCGCAGCATGTCGTGCCGCTCGATCAGTCGGTTCCAGGCCGACTCCAGGCGGTCCGGATCGAGATCCGGGTAGTTCACCTCCAGGTAGACGTGACAGGCGACCCCGCCGAAGCCGAAGACATCGCCGCGCCCCAGCAGATAGGCCGACTGCACATCGGTCAGCGGGAACGGCTCGTGCCGGGCAGCCGGGTCGGGCGTGAGGACATCCGGGACGGCCTCCGCGCGCAGCAGCTCCACCATGGCGGCCTTGCCGGCCCGCAGGGCATCCAGCTGCTCCGGGGTCACGACACCCTTGGGCGCGCGGTAGCGAAGCTGCCCGTCCTCCTCCCAGAGCTGTACGCCGGCCTTCCGCAGGTCCGTGATCAAGCTGGATATCTGGCTGGTCATCAGTTCTTCTCCTGCGGTGGAATGTTGGCGTTGAAGCGGAAGAGGTTCTGCGGGTCCCAGATCTGCTTGAGGCGCACCAGCCGCTGGTAGGCGGGCTGACCGTAGGCCTGGCGGACCCAGGCGGGCTCGGGGTCGGGCAGCAGGTTCAGGTACGGCCCGCGCGTTACGCCCTGCAGGGAGCGCCAGCCGTCGACGGCGGGCTCGACATGGGCGGTGTTGTCCGGGGCGCCGTACCACTGGGCGCAGATCTCGGCGAACCACTGGGCGTCGCGGTGGGTGAAGGCGGTCGGCCCGGCGGGGGCCCGGCCGATCGCCCCGCCGAGCGCGCCGAGCACCACGGAGTAGTTCGGCCCGGCGGCCCTCCAGCGCGTGACGATCCCCTCGATGGTGGCGTCGGAGAGTTCCGCCAGCAGCTCGCCCCGGTTGTAGACGTGCTGGCTCGCGAAGTTCGGCGGGGACTGGAGGAGCCGCTGGTAGGCCAGGTAGGACATCGGCGCGACGCCGTCCCAGACCGGCCTCGGCGTGCCGCGCCGCAGCCGCGCCAGCACCTCCTCGGCTTGGGCGGGATCACCGAACCAGGTCGGGATCAGCAGCGCGCCCCGCTCGAAGTGCAGGTGCTCGGGCAGGAACGGCAGTGGCGGCGCCGTCCACACGATGGCGATCAGCGAGGCCTCGTCCGGCGCGCCGGCCAGCCAGTCCCGGGCGGTGCGCAGCGCGGCCGGCACCTGCGCCGCGTGGTGGACCAGCGGCCCCGCCACCACGCCGGCGACCGGATGCAGCCTGAAGCCGAAGCGGGTGACCACACCGAAGTTGCCGCCGCCCCCGCGCAGACCCCAGAACAGCTCCGCGTTCTCGTCGGCCGACGCCCGGACCTGGCGCCCGTCGGCGGTCACCAGCTCGAAGAAGACGACGTTGTCACTGGTCAGGCCGAACTGGCGGGACAGGTCGCCCACCCCGCCGCCCAGCGTGTGCCCGGCGATCCCGACGCCGGTGTTCCGCGCGCCCGGCAGGGCCAGCCCGAACGGCGCGGTGGCGGCGTCGAATTCGCCCCAGGTCAGGCCGGGCCCAGCAGTCGCGAGCCGGGTCTCGGGGTCAACCTCGATCTGCTTCATGGAACCGAGGTCGAGGACGACCCCGTCGTCGCAGGTGCCCCAGCCGGCCACATGGGCCCCGCCCCCACGGACCGCCACCGGCAGGCCGCGGCCGCGCGCGTACTCAAGGGCGGCGATGACGTCCTCAGGACTGGTGCAGCGGGCGATCAGCGCCGGCCGCCGGTCGATCCGGGCGTTCCGCACCCGCCGCGCGGCCTCGTAGCCGGGAGCGCCCGGGGCGAGCAGTTCGCCCTGGAAACGCTCTCGCAGTTGCTCTGTCGACTCCACGGGTCTACTCCTTCCGGGCGGCAGCGGTGAGCACCGCGCCGTGCAGCCTGGCGGGGTCCAACTCGCCCTCCAGGCCGGCGATTTCCACGGCGATGACGCCGGTCTGCAGCGCGTCTTCGGTGGCCAGCCAGGCGTCGGCGCCGATCAGCGCGTCGAACGTCCGCCGGTCGGCCTCGGAGACCCCGAACCGGACGGTGGTGATGCCCCGCGCGCCGTTGCGGTGGGTGATCTGCGCTGGGCGCTGCGGCGGGTCGTACGAGGAGACGACGAAGGGCAGTTGGGTCGGGCGAGGAGCGATGAACTGGTAGCGCACGAGCTGTGCGTCCGGCCTGGTCCGCGTGCCCTTCATGACCCGCGACACCGGTACGCCCGCCGCGCGCAGTCCGGCCCGGGTGGCAGCCAGCTCGGTCTCCGCGGTCTCCAGTGCGACGTCGCGCCAGCCCTCGCCGGGCCGCGCCCAGCGGGCCAGCCGCTCGCCCGCGGCGACGCCGTGGGCGGCGCTCAGCGGCCACTTCAAGAGAGCGAACGCCGGGGGCAGTTGGAAGAGTTCGATGAACGGGCCCTCGGGGAACCAGATCAGCGCGTTGTGGGCCCGCTCGGGAGCGCTGCCCCACTCGACGGTGAAACCGAGGTCCTCGAAGTCGCGGACCGCGAGCCGGATGTCCGCGACCTTGCAGAGGACATGACTGCAGATCAGCATGCCTGTCCCACCCGGGCCGCGAAGAGCCGCTGGCCGAGCGGCGCGAGCGGGTGGTCCTCGCCCGGCGCCGTCAGCACCTGCTCGATGCCGGCCGCCGTGAAGACGTCGAGCCACTGGCGCCGCGAGAGGAAGGTGGCGCCCGACCGCAGCCGGGCGTCCTCGGCGGCGGTCATCATGAACGCCTGCGAGGCCAGGATCTCCAGGTGCTCGCGGGTCGGCTCGGTGATCAGCAGCCAGCCGCCCGGAACCAGCAGCCGAGCCAGCGCGCGAACCGTCGCATCGGTGTCGCGCGCGTTGTTCAGCACCCCGGCGGCGATCAGGACATCGGTGCAGCCGGGGGCGAAGCCCTGCTCGCCCGGATCGCGGTCGATGTCGAGCAGCCCGAAGCGGACCCACGGCTGCCGGTCGAAGCGCGCCTTTGCCGGGCCCAGGAAGAACCGCGACACGTCCGTGAACAAGTAGTCGACATCCGGGGCCGGCCCTCGGCCCTCGGTCAGCGCGCGGACCACGGCGTCGGTGGTCGCGCCGGTGCCGGCGCCGACCTCCAGGATCCGCAGCGGCCGCCCGCCCGCGAAGCCCGCCGAGATCCGCCGAACCGCCGTGCCCACCGCCGTGTTGAGGTAGCGGGCCGTCACCGTGTCGCGGTACACCGCCTCCGCTGTCACGGTGCGCCCTTCGGGGAAGAGCAACAGCGCGGCCTGCTGCTCGCCGGACATCAGCTCGGGCAGCCGCTCGGCGTTGCGGCGCAGGTAGTCGATGAACTCCGCCGAGCCCAGCCGCCCGGACCAGGCCTCTGCGGCGAGGTCCCAGGCCCGGCCGGTCGCGGTGGGATCGACCGTTCGGGTGCCGTACCAGCGGTCGCCGTCGCGCTTGACCAGCCCACGTTCGCCCAGCACGGTCAGCCAGCGCTCGATCAGCCCGTGATGCGCCGGCGCCACCCGGGCGGCGGCCAGGATGTCCGCCGTGGTGTGGCCGAATCCGGCTGCGCGCAGGACGTCGTGGCTCTGCAGGGCCCCCAGCATCGAATCCAGCACGGCCTCGTCGAGCCGCTCCACGAAGGAGTGGACCTGCTCGGCGCTGACGTGCCGCACCTGGGCCTGGGCGGCGGCGGTCGCCGCGCGCACGACCTCGTCCAGGCCTTCCGCCGTCTGCGGTTCGACCGCGTCCTCGATGCCGGCGACGGCTGCCGCCAAGTCGGCTACGGGCAGCGGCCGGTGGGACTGCTCGGGGCGCAGCGAGGGGTAGCCCAGCTGCGAGGTGACGCCCTGCCAGATCCGGGCGAGCGTCAGGTGGTACTGGTCGGGGCGCTCCGCGCCCGGCTCGCCGAGGATCGCGGCCCGCAGCGCGAGCAGGTCGTCCCTGATCGCGGCAGGCCACAGCTCGCTGAGGATCCGCCGGTAGCTCGGCGGCTCCAGCGGCCCGAGCCCGAGCGTGCTCGGCTGGTCCAGGTGCACGGTGTCCGCCGCGGCGAAGTCGAAGCGGTGCTTGACGGCGTCCGGGATGTGCAGGCGCGGGCTCCAGAGCACCGGGCCATGCGTGTCGGCCAGCGTCAGGCTGCCGCCGTCGGTGCCGATGGTCACCCGGTGCAGGAGGTGCAGGTGGTTGTCCGGGTCGGCCGGGTCCACCTGGTTCTGCACGCGCAGGGTGAGCGGCACCCCGCCGATCTCGCCGCTGAGCATCGAGAACGGACCGTCACCCGGGCCCGCCGCAACCGAGAACGGGCGTACCGAACCCAGCGCGTCGCCGAGCAGGTGGACCAGCGGGAAGGCGACCTGCATCGAGCACGCCCCGTCGACGTAGACCGCCGGCTGCCGGGCGAGCAGCACCCGCGCCGCCGCGACGAAGCGCCGCACGGCGGGCAGCCGCACGTACAGGTCGCCCAGCCGGTACCGGACGCCGTGCCGCCTGGCCTCGCGCAGGCAGGCGACCAGGTCGTCATGGTGCACGGGCTGCTCCTGGATGACATGGATGCCCCGGCCGAGCAACTGCCGCGCCAGGTCCGTCCCCGCGCCGCCCATCACTCCCGAGCGCACCACGACACAGGCCAGGTCGACATCGCCCGGGAGCTGCTCCACCTCGGTGAAGAGCGGCACCTCGAACCGCCTCGCGCACTCGGCGGAGCGCTCACTGCCCCTGGCCAGCACGCCGACGACCTCGAACTCCTCGGGCGCCCCGGCGAGCGCGGCCAGATAGAACTGGCCGAACGTCGTCCCGCACACCACCACTCGCAGCCGCTTCACAGCGCTCCTTCTTCCTCGGTCATCAGTTCATCGAGCGTCAGGTCGAAGACCATCGGCTCGCACAGCCCCGGCGTGGTCCGCAGCAAGGAGAGCGCCGTCGTCGGATCGAGGGCCGCCGCCGCCAGGTGGGCTCCGGGTGGCACCTCGCCGCGCAGGACGGCCAGGGTGGCGACGGCGGTGACGGCGCCGGTGAGGTCCGCGATGCCCGGGGCGAGCAGGACGGCCGTGCGGGTGAGCGCGCGGCCGCAGGCGGTGCCGTCGAGCTGGACCAGGAGGGTCACATACGGCGTCCGTCCGGCGAGGTCCAGTGCGGTGGCCCGGCAGAGCCCGGCGACCGCCTCGGCGCGGCCCAGGGCGCGGGCGGCGTCGAGCGCGGCGCCCAGGTGCCGGCCGTCCAGCGCGGTGTACCAGCGGCCGTGCATCAGCGAGAGGTCCTTCGCGAGCCGCTCGCCCTCGGCGTCGAGGTACGGGAACGCGGCCACCTCGCGGGGGAAGAACGGCAGCCGCCGGGCGGTCTGCCGGGTCAGCGCCCCGGACACTCGCGCGCCGTCCTGCCAGGCCGCGAGCGGCTCGTTCGCCTCGTCCAGGACCCCGGCGAGGAAGTCCTCGGCGCCTGTGGCGGTGAAACGGTCGAGCACTCCGGCGTAGGCCGTCAGCGTGTGGACGGTCTCGAAGTCGCTGCTGGCCAGCCAGCGCGGCAGTAGCCCGGACAGGCCGGGCAGCGCGCCTGCGGCGAAGAGCGCCGTGCGCTCGCCGGCGTCCACCAGGGCCTCGCCGCCACCGGCGTCGACATGGTGCGCGCCCGCCGCCAGGGCCGCGCGTGCCACCCGCTCGGCGCTGCGGTGCGAAGGCCCCGCACAGTTGACGACGACCGTGCAGCCCTGGACGAAGGCGGTCAGCGACTCGTCCCGGTCGAGGTCGACGGCGACGGCTTGGGCTCCCGCCGCCACGCCCTGGGCAGCCTCCAGGTTCCGCCCGCCGATCCGCAGCGGCCCGGCACCCCACGCGTGCAGCAACCGGGCCGCCTGCGCGCCCACCGCGCCGTACCCGCCGAGGACGCCGATCACAGCGCGCCCTCTTCCAGCTCGCCCACAGCTGCCAGTTCCCCGGCCAGCGCCGCCGCCACCTGGGCGAGGCTCGGCTCGGAGAACATCCGCCGAAGCGGCAGCTCAACGGCGAACCGCCGCTTCGCCTGCTCGATGAAGCGGGTCGCCAGCAGGCTGTCGCCGCCCAGCACGAAGAAGCTGCGCCTGCGGCCGACCACCGGGACGCCGAGCAGCTCGGTCCACAGCTCGGCGACGGCCTGCTCCAGCTCACCCTGCGGCGGCTCGTCCTCGGCCTCCACACTCGCGGCCGCACCGGCGACCGCCGAGCGGTCGACCTTGCCGTTGGCGCTGAGCGGCAGCCAAGGCAGCACCTCGATCCGCTCCGGCACCATGTGCGCGGGCAGCCGCGTGACCAGGTGCTCGCGCAGCTCTATCGGGTCCAGGTCGACGGCGGTGGCCGGGCGCCTGGCCCGGAGCAGGTCCGTCAGGGAGCTACCGGCTGGCCGATGGCTCACCTCGTGCAGCCCGGCCGAGGCGAGGAGTTCGGCCCAGCGTGGCCCGGTCAGCATCGGCGAGCCCGCGTGGCGGCGTTCGCGGTCGAAATCGACGTAGCCACGGTCCAGCAGAGCGGCCGTCAGCAGGGCAACGGGCGTCAGCTCCACCCGCTCCAGGCCCAGCAGCAGACCCCCGGGCCGGGCCAACAGGGCCGCCAGCGCCGGGCCGTGAGCAGCCTCCCGGTAGCGGTGCAGCGCGTTGGCGGCCAGCACGACGTCGAACCGGTGGCGCAGCTCGTCCGGCACCCGGGCGCTGTCCACCCTCAGGCACGCGGTGGGGTGCTGCAGAGCGTCCAGGCGGGTGGAGGCGGCGGCGACCATGGTGGGTGCGGCATCGAGCAGGGTGTAGCGGACCTGCTCGGGGTCGAGCAGGCCGAGCAGCCGTTCGGCGGTCCGGCCGTCGCGCCCGTCGAGTTCGACCACCTCCAGCGGCCTGCCCGCCGCCTTGGCCCGCGCGGCAAGCTCGCGGGCGACGTCGGCCAGGGCCACGGCCGTCCCGGGATCGTGCTCCGCAAGGCGTGCCGGAGCGATCACCTCGTCGTCCAGCAGGACTGCCGGATCGAGGCGGCCCGCCAGGATCTCCCGGTAGTCGCCGAGGCGGTCGAGCAGCCGCCGATGGGCGCGGGCGATCAGCCGGGCGTAGGCGTCGTCGCCGTCCTCTGACGGGGCCTCGCGGGTGAGCGCTTCGGCCAGGTTCGGGCCTGCGGCGTAGGCGCCGACCTCCTCGACGAGCACCTTCTGTTCGACCAGCAGGCGCAGCCAGAGCCGCAGCACCGGCAGGTGCTCCTCGGTCACCTCCAGCCGGGCGGCGAACTCGGCGAAGCTGCGGACGGAACCGCAGGCGAGCGCGTCCAGGCCGAGCAGCCGGACCAGCACGGCCTCGGCCGCGTCGGCCTCCAGCCGGGTGGCCCTGGCGCGCTCCGCCAGCACCTCCGAGGACGGCTCGGGCGCGTGGGCGGCGCCGCTGCCCGGCTCCAGGGCCGGGACGACGGCGGCGACCAGTCGACGCCGGCCCGCCTCCCCGGCCACCGCGGCGACCGCACGGGCGACACCCGGGCAGTCCCGCAACGCGGCCTCGATCTCGCCGAGTTCGATCCGGTGGCCACGGATCTTGACCTGCTGGTCCGCCCGGCCGAGGAACTCCAGGGTCCCGTCGGGCCAGTACCGGCCCAGGTCCCCGGTCCGGTACCAGCGGCCGTCAGCTGCTTCGATAAACTGACGCTCCGTCAAGTCAGGTGCCCCGCGATAGCCCTGGGCGACGCCCGCGCCACCGATCCACAGCTCGCCGGCCACCCAGTCCGGGCAGTCGCGGCCGTGCGCGTCCACCACCCGGAAGCGCTGAGCGCGCAGCGGGTGGCCGTACGGGATCGAGCGCCAGCGCGGACCGACCCGGTCCACCTCGAACGCGTTGGACCAGATCGCCGCCTCCGTCGCACCACCGAGCGCGATGAACCGGCAGCCCGGATGCCGAGCTGTGAGGCGCCCGGGCAGGTCCAGCCCGACCCAGTCACCGGAGACCAGCACCAGCCTCAGCTGCTCCGGGAGCCAGGAGCCCTCCGCGACGATCAGTAGCATGTCCAGCAGGGCCGGGACGGTGTTCCAGATCGTGACCCCGTGCTGCTGGACCAGCTCCAGCCAGCGTCGCGCGTCGCGGCGGGCCTCCTCCTCGATGAGCACCACAGCACCGCCGGCCGAGAGCGGGCCGAAGATGTCGTAGACGGAGAGGTCGAAGTCGAGCGCGGAGACGGCCAGTACGCGGTCGCCCGCGCCCACACCGAAGCGCTCGTTGATGTCCGTGACGGTGTTGGCGGCGGCCCGGTGGGTGATCTCCACGCCCTTCGGGTCACCGGTCGAGCCCGAGGTGAAGATCACGTAGGTGAGGTCGTCGGACGCTGCCCGGACCGGCCCCGGCGCGGCAGCCGCCGCCCGGGCGTCACCGATCAGGACCGGCCGGACGCCGCTGGACCAGCTGGAGGCGGCCCGTCCCGCCTCGTCCGTGACGACGACGCGGACCCCGGCGAGGCGGTGGATGCGGTCGCGGCGGGCCTGCGGCTGCTCCACGCCGACCGGCACGTACGTCGCCCCGGCGGCGAGCACCCCGAGCACCGCGGCGACCTGCTCCGGGCCCTTGGGCAGGGTCACCGCGACCGGCTCGCCGGGCTCGACGTCACCGGCGGTGAGCAGGGTGGCCAACCGCAGGGCCCGGTCGGCGAGTTCGCCGTAGGTCAGCTTGGCGTCGCCGTCACCCCAGAGCAGCGCGACGGCCTCGGGCTGCTCGGCCGCGCGGCGGAAGAACTCCTGGTGCAGCAGACGGTCCTCGGCGCCCGTGCCGGTGTCGTTGACCTCGGCGCGGACCCGCCGCTGTTCCCCGGGCAGCAGGTCGGGGACGGGCCCGTCCCAGTCGGCCCGGCCCAGCCACTCCAGCAGGCTCAGATAGGCGGCGAACATCGTGTCGACCAGGCCCTCGGGGAAGAGTTCGTCGACCACGTCCCAGTTGAGGCAGATGCCGCCGTCGACCTCGGTCACCTGGTGGTCGAGCCAGACCTGCGGGGTCTGCGACACGCCCCACACGTACCGGTCGAAGGGCGCGGTGCCCGCCGCGCCGCCGACGCCCAGCGCGCTGGTGAAGACGACCGGCATGGTCACCTGCGGGTTCCCGGTCAGCTTCGCCAGGTCGCGCAGCACCTGGACAGCGGAGACCTCCCGGTGGTCCAGCGCGCCCCACAGCTCCTGCTGGACCCGGCGGGCGCCGGCCAGCCAGCTCGCGCCCGGCTCCGGGCGGGCGGCGACCAGCACCAGCGAGGTGAAGTCCCCGAGGACGTGATTGATGTCCGGGTGCACCTCCCGGCGGTCGAAGAGGGTGAGGTTGAGCGTCAGGTCGGCCCGGCTGCTCCACCGGCCGAGCACCTCGGCGAAGGCGGTCAGCAGGACGGCGGACGGCGTGAGCCCGTGCTCACGGGCCCGGTCGGTGATCACCTGCCAGCCGGCCGCGTCGATCCGGGCCTCGCGTCGGGTGAAGCGCGGCCGGCGCACCTCGGACGGGTCCTTGGCGAGCGGCAGTTGCGGCGCGGGCGGCAGCTGCGGGAGCAGCTCGTTCCAGTACTCCTGCGCGGCGGCCAGGGCCGCCGGCTCCGGTGCGGCGTCGAGCAGGTAGTCGCGGAACGAGACGCCGACCGGCGGGAGTTGGGCATCAAGGTCCGCGTAGAGGGCGCCGAGTTCGGCGTAGAAGGTGAGGATGCTCAGGGCGTCCAGGACGATGTTGTCCATGCCGATGCCCAGACGGGTGCGGTTGCCCGAGCGCACGCCCTGGATCGCGAAGAGCGGCCAGCTCGCCGGGTCGAAGATCCGGTGCGAGGCGGTGCTCCGCAACTCCTCGAAGGCGGCCTCCGGGTCCGGACCGGCCGTGTCGACGGAGATGGTGATGCGCGGCACCTCGGGGAGGATCCGCTGCTCGCCGCGCCCGTCGAAGACCGCCCTCAGCATCTCGTGCCGCTCGACCAGCCGGTTGACGGCGGCCTCCAGGCGTGGGACATCGAGATCCACGACCTCGTACTCGCGGTAGAAGTGGCAGCCGGTGCCGCCGAGCGTGAAGCCCTCGCCACGGCCCAGCCAGTAGGCGCGCTGGACGTCGGTGGGGGCGAACGGCTCGTACCGATGCTCGGGGTCGGAGACCACCTGCGGGCGTGCTCTGGTATTTCCGGTGCGCAGCGTCGCGGCGAAGTCCGCCAGCACGGGGTGGGCGAACAGCTCGGCGAGCCGGAAGCCGGCGAACCCCTCAGCGCGAAGGCGGCCCACCAGCCGGGTGGCCAGCAGCGAGTCGCCGCCCAGGGCGAAGAAGTCGTGCTCACGGCCGACTTCGGGTACCCCGAGGATCTCCGACCAGGCCGCCGCCGCCCGGCGCTCGATCTCGTTGGCCGGCGGGGTGAGCGGCACGGCACCGCGCACATCCGGCGCGGCCACCGCGTGCCGTAGGGCCGTGCGGTCGACCTTGCCGTTGGGCGTCAGCGGGAGCTGCGGCAGGACGGCGATCCGCTCGGGGACCATGGCGGAGGGCAGACGCTCCGCCAGGAAGGCGCGCAGAGCGGCTGTATCAAGGGCGGCTTCGGCTTGCCGGCTGCGCGGTTCCCTGCCGTGCTGCCGAGAGGCCGCTGCCGCCAGTGCCGACCAGTCCGGCACCGAGGCGGCCGGACCGGCGACGGCCGTGATCGTGGCGGCGAGCCGCCCGTCCTCGCAGACCACGGCGATGCCCTGGCCCACGCCGGGGAAGGCGGCCAACGCGGCTTCGATCTCGCCGAGTTCGAT
>FTKT01455961.1_pt1 | contig 32524 bp, 24 predicted proteins | sample 1658271 | NCBI WGS metagenome assembly FTKT01 (sample SAMEA3914811, study PRJEB12502) | metagenome | biome: forest; material: soil | place: Canada | collected 2011-08-04 | depth 0.3 m | reverse complement strand
CCCCAGCCCTCCCCCGCCTCCTACGTCTCCCCAACCGCTCCCCGCCTCAGCCCCCGTGGTGCGGCGGCCGCTGGTTCAGATACCAGTCCAGTCCTCGTCCCCCGCTGGATTCGCCCCACCCAGCATCGGTGTCGTCGCCGGTCTGCTGGTTGAGGGGGTCCTTGAAGACAAGCTTGGGCGCCTGTGACGCCTCGCCTGCCTGGGGCGCCCGGCCAGCCCCAGCTGCCGGCTCTGCCTGCCCGGCCTGCTCCGCCGTTCCTGCCCGCTCGCCGACCGTACCGTCGGGGCCGGCCTCCGCCGGTTCCTGCTTCTCGCCCTGCTCAGCCATCACTCCGCCTCCGGTTCCGTCTACTCCCGTCCAGGCTAGTGCCGCGTCAGGCAGCCCCTGTCCGCTCAAGAAGCAGCGTCCGGTGCGTTCTCTCGGCGTGCCGGGAATCGAGAGAGTGCGAAGGGCTGCCTGACGCGGGCCCCCGGTCCCACCCGACACCGCAGAGCCCCTACTCCACCCCGCCCGCCCTACGACACGGCCTGCGGCCAGTCCGTGAACCAGCCCCTGCCTCTGCCCCAACCCCTGCCACCACAGCGCCGGACCCCGGTACGGCTCCGCGAACGGGTGTACCGGGGTCCGGCCGAGGAAACGAGGTCTCCTCCTCTGTCGATCAGGCCGTATCGATCAGGCCGTGCGGGTCAGGCCGCCTCGAAGCCCGCGTGGTCGGCGATCTTCTTCAACTCGGCCAGAGCGTGCTTCTCGATCTGGCGGATCCGCTCACGGGTCAGCCCGTGCTGCTTGCCGACCTCCGTAAGGGTCCGCTCACGGCCGTCCTCCATCCCGTAGCGGGAGCGGATGATCGAAGCCGTCCGGTCGTCGAGCCGGCCGATCAGATCGTCCAGCTCCTCACGCCGGAGCATCACCATCACGGCGTCCTCCGGCGAGACCGCGCCGGTGTCCTCGACCAGGTCGCCGAACTGGGTCTCGCCCTCGTCGTCGACGGCCATGTTGAGGCTGACCGGGTCACGGGCCCAGTCGAGCACGTCCTTGACGCGGGCCTCGGTGCTGTCCAGCTCGGCCGCGACCTCCGCCGGGTCGGCCTCACGGCCCAGCTCCTTGGACTTCTCACGCTGCACTCGCCGGATCCGGCCCAGCTCCTCGACCAGGTGGACGGGCAGCCGGATGGTCCGCGACTGGTCGGCGATCGAGCGGGTGATCGCCTGGCGGATCCACCACGTCGCATACGTCGAGAACTTGAAGCCCTTGGCGTAGTCGAACTTCTCCACCGCGCGGACCAGGCCGGCGTTGCCCTCCTGGATCAGGTCGAGCAGCGGCAGCCCACTGCGCGGGTAGCGCCGGGCGACGGCGACGACCAGCCGGAGGTTGGAACGGATGAAGACGTCCTTCGCCCGCTCCGCGTCAGCGGCTATCGCCTCCAGCTCCGCTCGGCTGACCCCCTCGGGCAGCGCGACCGCACCGGGACCGTCCGCCTCGTCCAGCAGATGCTGGGCGTAGACGCCGGCCTCGATCCGCAGCGACAGCGCGACCTCCTCGGCGGCGTCGAGCAGGGGCGTCCTGGCGATCTCGTCGAGGTACATACCGACCAAGTCGCGATCGGCCTCAAAGTTGGTCGGGCGAGCCGAACGAGTCCGGTCGGCCCTGTCGCGAACGACTGCACGAGTGGCCATGCTTGCTCCCTTGCTGTGATGCCGGGTCTGCGTCTCGGCGACGACACGCCTCCTTCTCATGCGGGCCCCGGGGACTCGCACATAACAATCCAACGTGCAGAATCCGGACAACATTCCCAAGTCGCTCAGATTCTTCGTCCGATGCAGTATCCTGCGGATTTTCACACCGGCTACGGACAACCTGCGACCGCCCGCACACCCAAGGTGGCCGGCGACTCACCGCGATCACAGCGCGGCGGGGACCGCCGTCCGACCTGGCATCAGTGCCGGTGCACCAGTGCCGATACCTCGGCGCCGATGCGCGACAGCGTCAACAGGGAAACGTCCCGGCCGCCGGGATCGATCCCCGGCCGACCCGCGCAGCCCCGACAGAGCCCAGCGACGCAAGGCCGAGACCGGCCGACGAAGGGCCCGAGCATCCGCCCGGGCCGTGGCCGGGTGCAGACAAAAGATGCCGAATCGCTACGCACTACCCGCCGGATCGACGCACCGCGCTGGGAAGGTGTCAGCCATGCACCTGATCAGTACTCCCGGATCCCGCGCCCCCGACGCCCGGCTGCCCCGCTACGCGGCGCTCACCGTGGGCGCGACCGCGCTGTTCGGAGTGCTGCTTGCCCTGGTCGAGACCCGCTGGGGGCCGCTCGCCCGCCTGGACCACGGCTGGAGCGACTCGCTCCACGAGTTCGCCCGCACCCACACCGCCTGGACCGCCGCCCTGCAGACCCTGACCACCCTCGGCGGTCCGACCGTCATGCGCACCCTGCTGGCCCTCGCGGCCGGCTGGCTCTGGGCGATCGGCGCCCGCACCCTGGCCGGCTGGACAGCCGCCCAGGCCCTGCTGGGCTGGGTCGCCGAGTCGGCGGCCAAGGCGGCGGTGGGCCGCCCCCGGCCCACCTTCCCCGACCCGGTCTCGCACGCGGCCGGCTGGGCCTTCCCCTCCGGCCACGCGATGGCCTCGGCGATCACCGCCGCCACCCTGACCGCCCTGCTCTGGCCCCGCGCGAACCGCTCCGGACGGATCACCGCCTGCGCACTGGCCGGGACGGTCGTCGCGCTGGTCGGCTTCACCCGGATCGCCCTCGGGGTGCACTGGCCGAGCGACGTGCTGGGCGGCTGGCTGCTGGCCGCCGCCATGCTGGGCGCGGTCACCGTCACCGTGCAGCTCTGCTCCCCCGGGGCACTCTCCCGCGATGTCCGCCGGGTCAACTGGCGAACCAGACCCCGGGTACAGCGCGTCCTCGCCTCCGCGGTGCCGTTTCCGGAGCTGACGTACCAAGGGGAGTTCGATCCACTGATCGGCGAGTGGACCGAGCCGCGCGCCGAGGCCCGGCCGGACCTGCGGTTCGACGCACGGGGAGCTGACGACCAGTGAGATAGCTCACACGGGTGGTCCGCCGCATCAGGGGGAGGGAAGCGGACAGTGTCGGATGAGCCGTCCCAGTCCATTACTTGCCGGGGCAAAAGCGGACCAATGCACACGAAATATCGGCGTTTATCAGCCTTGTCGACCCGTCGATCCATCACGCGGGCAACCGGTCCGACCGCCGGAGAGATCCGCCACATGGCACAGGGCTCCCCGCCCAGTGCCCCGGTAGGGCAGAATTCTCCGATCGGGCATACCCATGCCCGATTCGGGGGAACCGAGCGCGACAACACGGCGTCAGCCGGTCGTCACCTGCCAAGGCACCGAGCGACGGGGGTCCGATGACCACGCACACGACAGGCGAGCCGTACGGTTCGCCCGGTCAGTACGGGTCGTACGGCCAGCAGCCGCAGTCCTTCGGCCCGCCCCAGCCGTACGACGCCTACGGGACCTACGGGACCTACGACGACCAGCCCACGATGGCCCTGCGGCCGGTACCGGCGCAGGGGTCCTTCGGCCCGGCCGACCCGTCCTACGCGCCGCCGCCGGTCGAGCAACTGCCCTCGCCGCGCAGACCCTCCGACCCGCCGACCTCCCCCCCACCGAGCACCGAGGCCGAGGCCACCGGGCGCAACGGTCTGATCATGGCGCTGGGCTCACTGGCCTCCCGCGCGCTCGGTTTCGTGCGCAGCGCGGTGATCGCGGCCGCCATCGGTACGGGAGGGCTGGCCGGCACGTACAACGTCGGCAACACCCTGCCGAACATCGTCTACATCATGCTGATCGGCGGCGCCCTGGGCTCCGTCTTCGTCCCCGAGCTGGTGCGCGCCGCCCAGACCCACCGGGACGGCGGCGTCGCGTACACCGACCGCCTGCTGACCCTGTGCACGGTGGCCCTGGTCCTGCTGACGGTCGGGGCCGTCTTCGCGGCGCCGTACATCGTCAGCCTGTACGCGCCGCGATACGACGGAGCCCAACGGGCGTTGACCGTCGCGTTCGCCCGCTACTGCCTGCCGCAGATCATGTTCTACGGACTCTTCACCCTGCTCGGCCAGGTACTCAACGCGCGCGGCAAGTTCGGCGCCATGATGTGGACCCCGGTGCTGAACAACGTCGTGGTCATCGCCGTCTTCGGGCTCTATATCGGGATCGGCGGCCACGCCACCAGCCCCGAGGGGATGACCTCCGGCCAGACGCTGCTGCTGGGCCTCGGCAGCACCCTGGGCATCGTGGTCCAGGCCCTGGCCCTGGTGCCCTCGCTGCGGGCGGCGAAGTTCCGCTGGCACCCGCGATTCGACTGGCGCGGCGCCGGCCTGGGCCAGCCGCTGCGCTCGGCCACCTGGGCCCTGCTGCTGGTCGTCGTCACCCAGCTCTCCTTCGCGGTGATCACCGCGCTGACCACCGGCGCCGACAATCTCGGCAGGCTGGCCGGCCTGGACGGCGTCGGGAACGCCGCCTACACCAACGCCTATCAGCTGTTCGTCGTACCGCAGGGCGTCATCACCATCTCCCTGGTGACCGCGGTACTCCCCCGGATGTCGCGGGCCGCCACCGAGGGCAAACTGTCGAAGATCGGCACTGACCTGTCACAGGTGCTGAAGTCCTCGGCCGGCATGATCATTCCGGCGACCGTGCTGTTCATCGTGCTGGCCCAGCAGATCGCCTCGATCGCCTACGACTGGCGCAATCACGGCGGCGTCGGGATCGCCGTGATCGCCGAGGCGCTGGTCGCCTTCGCCATCGGCCTGCCGGCCTTCTGCGCCCAGTACGCGCTGGCGCGCGGCTTCTACGCGATGGGCGACGCCCGGACCCCGTTCTGGCTGGCCGTGATCACCTCGGGCGCCAACGTGGTGCTCTCGCTGGCCGCCTACTCGATGCTCGGCCCGCGCTGGATCGTGGTCGGGATGGCCGCGGCGCAGAGCGTGGCCTGTGTGATCAGCGTGGTGGTGACCGGCCGCGCGCTGAGCCGCCGACTGACCGCCGCCCCCGCCGCTCCGGCCGCCTCGCCCGACCAGACGATGATGCTCCGCTCGGTCAACGCTCCGCCGCTGCGCAGCGGGCTGGACGGCCGCCGGGTCTTCGGCCTGCACCTGGGCCTGCTGCTGGCCTGCCTGCCCGGAGCCCTGGCCGGCCACTGGCTGGCCGGCTCGACCGACAGCCTGCTCGGCGGCGGCATGATCGGCCACGTGGGCGGGCTCGGCGTCGGTTCGGTGGCCGTGCTCGCCTCGCTCTTCCTGCTGGCCCGGGTCTTCGGCGCCGGCGCCGCGGTCGCCCCGCTCGCCCGCAAGCTGCGCATCCCCTACCCCGCCCCGGTCGAGACGGGTGGCAAGCACCGCCGCTAACCTGTGCGGGCATGACCTCCGTTCAGCTCGGCCTCCCCACCCGGCCCCTGCGCATCGCGGCGGCGCAGACCGCCTCGGTCAAGGGCGACATCGCCGCCAACGTCGACCAGGCCGCCGCCCTGATCCGGCGGGCCGCCGACGCCGGGGTCCGGCTGGTGGTCTTCGCGGAGCTGTTCCTGACGGGCTACGAGCTCGACCTGATCGCCTCGGACCCGGCCCGCTACGCGGTGACCCTGGACGACCCGCGGCTCGCGCCGCTGGCCGCCGCCTGCCGCGAGACCGGGACGGCGGCCGTGGTCGGCGCCGCCACCCGGGATGGGTCGGAGCTGTACATCTCGGCCCTGCTCCTCGCCCCGAGCGGCGAGGCGGTGGCCCGCTACGACAAGCAGCACCTGTTCGGCGCGGAGGCGGAGGCGTTCCGCCCGGGCGGCGCCGGCTGCACGCTGGAGCTCGACGGCTGGCGGCTCGGCCTGGGCATCTGCTACGACTCCGGCTTCCCCGAGCACGCCAGGACGGCGGCGCTGGACGGCTGCCACGCGTACCTGGTGGGCGCGCTCTTCAGCAAGGGCGGCGGACGCCGGCAGGCGACGGTCTGGTTCCCCGCGCGAGCACTCGACAACACCGTCTACACCCTGCTCGCCAACCACGTCGGCCGCACCGGCGACTGGGAGACCTGCGGCGGCAGCGCCATCTGGCGGCCGGACGGTGAGCTGCTCGCCGAGGCGGGGCCGGAGGAGACCGGGCTGGCGATCGGCGACCTGGATCCGGACCTGCTGCGGGAGGTCCGGGTGGATCTGCTGATGCTCAGCGACATCGCCGGGCGGGACGCCGCGGTGGCGAGCGGACCGCGCACGCGGCAGCGCCTGGGCTGACAGCCCGAGCCCGGGAAGGGCGGGGCGCGCGAAGCACTGGGGCGTGGGAAGGGCGGGCCGTCGGAACAGCCGTCCGCCACCCGCGCCGAGCAGCGCGGGTGGCGGACCGTGGGACAGGCCGCTGGACGGACCGGGAGACGGGCCGTCGAGTGACCGTCAGACCAGCAGCCTGGCCTTCGCCCGGTCGAACTCCTCCTGGCTGAGGTCGCCGCGGTTCTTCATCTCCGCGAGCTTGGTCAGCTGCTCGACGTTGCTGTCGCCCCCGCCGCCGGTACCGCCGCTGCCGACTGCCTGCCGGATGTACTCCTGAGCCGCCTTGTCACGCCGCTCGGCGTCCTTGATGTCGTGCTCGCTCATCGACTTGCCGCGGGCGATCAGGTAGACCAGCACGCCGAGGTAGGGCAGCAGGATGACGAAGACCAGCCAGGCCGCCTTCCCCCAGCCGCTCATCTCGTGACTGCGGAAGATGTCCGCCACGACCTTGAAGAGCAGGAAGAGCCACATGATCCACAGGAAGAACCACAACATCATCCAGAACGCGTTGAGCAACGGATGGTCCATGTCGACTCCCGGTCATATGGGGGACTGTGTCCGGATTATGTTGATTTAACCCGGGAGCCCAGTCATAACACCGCCGCCGATGGTCGGCATGTCGAACGATCGGCGGCGCCGACCGTCGACAAACACGGAAACCCCGCCTGCCGGCCACGCCGAGCCGTGGCGGACTCTGCCTCAGCCGCCGGGGGGGCGACACCGGAAGCCGTCAGCCCGCTGCGCAGAGCAGCGCCGTCCGCAGGTCGAGGCGGTCGTCCAGCCGGCTCAGGTCACGGGCCGTCAGCTCCTCGATCCGGCGGATCCGGTAGTGCACGGTGTTCACGTGCACGTGCAGCGCCTCCGCGGTGCGGGCCCAGGAGCAGTCGTGGTCCAGAAAGGTGACCAGGGTGGCGAGCAGCGCGCCTCCGGTGCCGCGGTCGTGGTCGGTGAGCGGTGCCAGCAGCCGGCGCCGGAAGGCCGTGGCGACCTCGGCCGGGATGCCCCGGACCAGGGCGGCGAGCGAGTCCAGCTCGGTGCTCGCCCCGACCGAGCAGACGCGCGGCCCGGCCGCCGCGGCGGCGTCCAGGGCGTAGCGGGCCTGCCGCAGCCCGGCCGCCAGCGCCGGCGCCGACCCGGCGGCGCGCGGGCCGACGCCGGCCCGCAGCAGGTGACGGTCCGGCAGCCGCGCCTGCAGCCGGGGCCAGACCTCGCGAAGCCGGGCGGCCAACTCCTCCGGCCGCTCACAGACCGCGACGGCCACGGCCCGGCCGGCCTCGTCGGCGCCGACCGCGAAGGGCTCCCCGCTCGCCGTCCGCAGCGCCTCGGCCAGCGCGTCGGGGGCCCACGGGGCGTCCAGCCCGTCGATCCGGGCCACCAGCGGGACCAGCGGCGCGTCCGGCGGCAGGCCGCAGGAGGCGAGCGCCTCGGCCAGCTCGGCGGACCGGGCCGGAGCCGGGCCCGCCAGCAGCGCGGCCAGCCGTCCCGCCGCGCGGCGGCTCTCGGCCGCCTCGGCCCGGGAACGGGTCCAGAGGGTGGCGAGCAGGTCGGCGAGGCCGTGCAGCAGGGTGGCCGGCGCGGCGACGGCGGCCGGCCCCGGCGCGGGGACCTCCGCCGTCGGACGGCGGGCGGCGGGCACCGGCGTGCTGCCCGCGGGCGAGCCGGTGCCGTCGTGCGGATAGAGGTACCAGCCGTCGAACGGCGTCTCCCCGCCCGCCCCGACCGACAGCGCGGCGCCGGACGCTTCCGCGCCGGGCACGGGCAGCGCCCGCCGGACGGCCTCCGGGTCCGGATCGGCCGTCCCCGGCGTGCCCGGGCCCTGCGAGGTGGCGATGGTCCGGCCCGAGGCGGAGACCAGCGAGCAGGGTCCGCAGCCCAGCCGGGAGACGGCACGGCCGAGCACTACCGCCGCCGGGGCGCCCGCGTACATCAGCTCCACCAGTTCGCGCCGGGCGGTCTCCGGGACCGCGGCGACCCCCTCCGAGCTGGCCCGCAGGTCGCCCCAGAGCCGCAGGTAGAGCCGGTCGGTGACCGCCCGGAAGCTGGTTCCCGCCGGCACCGAGAGCAATGGGATCCCGTGCACCTGGCAGGCCTCGGCCAGGCCGGGCGGCACCTCGCCGTGGGTGCCCTCGCCGGCCAGCAGCGCGGCCACCCCGGCGCTGCGCAGCGAGGTCGCGAAGCGCAGCGCGAGGGAGGCCGCCGACGGATGGTCCGGCTGCCACCAGACCAGGCCGGAGAGCACGAGTTCGCCGGGCTGCAGGTAGCGGGCCGGGTCCTGCAGGTCGGTCGAGGTGACCCCGGTGACCTGCCGGGCGAGCAGCTCCGGCGGTCCCCAGACCAGTCCGAGCCGCAGATCCTCCATCCGCAGGAGATCTCCGACGATCATCTGCCACTCCTAGCGCCGAACGCCGCATGCGGCGTCGCACCCGGCCGACCATCTTAGAAGCCAGGGATTCAGGTGCAGCAGCATCGTAAATGCTAGGCAGATGCTCTAGAAACCCTTTGGTTGATCCTCCAGCCGCCACCCCCTGCCCGACGCCCGGCACCAGCGAACCGGCCAAGGCGCGGTTCCGGGGAGCCGGCGGACGCCCGAAGCCGCCAGGCCGGTCCCGGTCCCGGTCCCGCCGAGGCGCACCGGACCCACCGCCGCGCGGTTCGTGCCCCTGGGGCGCGAACCGTCCGACCGTCCCGACCCCGGCGCGCGGAACCACGCCCGGTTGTGAAACCGTTCAGCCTCATGCCGGCTCCACGAGGATGATGTGGATCCGAGGCGATCGGCTGAGACGAACTGGGGGCGGCGGTGTTCCGGCACTGGTGGTTCCTGCGGCTGTTGAAGGACAAGGCGCCTGACGAGGCGTCCGGCAAAGCCGCGGGGAGCGGCGACACGCTCTCCAAGAAGGAGCGGCAGGAGCTGGTCCTGCACGAGTGGGAGACCATCCGGGAGCGCCTGCAGCGGCACGCGGCCGAGCGGGTCGCCCTGGTCGGGGACGTGATGCGGGCCGCCGAGCCGCGGTTCCCGCCCGGACTGGCCGCCGGCGCGGCCGGGGCCGACTACCTGTGGGCGGCGGAGGCCTACCAGGCGGCCGGAAAACTGCTGGACGAGGCCGCCGACCTGCCGGATCTGGCCGCCGCGGTGGTACTGGCGGACCGGGCCGTCGAACGGCTGGCCGCCGCCCACGAACGGCTCGCCGGCCGGCGCCCCAAGGCACCCGCCGTCCGCTGCTTCTACAACCCGCTGCACGCGGCGGCCGCCGTGCCCGGGCCGAGGTCGGCGGCGCGGAAGGGCAAGGGCGCACAGCGGCTGAGCCCCCGTCAGGCCGCCGCGGACCGCCGCCCGGCCTGCGAGGGCTGCCGACTGGCGATCCTCGCCGGGCAGACCCCCGACGTGCTGCCAGCACTGCTCCCCCGCCGGCGCGGTTGGCACCGAACCGAGCGGGTGCTGGTGCCGTACTACGCGATCCCCCAGCAGTGGTCGCCGTGGTCGGTCTCGGCCTGCGGCGCGTACGACGACGACGCACCCGCCCTGGTCCTGCGCGGCGGCCACCGACGCCCGCTCGCCGACCGCTGAGTCCTGAGTGCTGCACTCCCCCGGATGGCCCAGCGGCTGAGGGCTCGTCAGGACAGCCCGGCGGCCCCGCCGCAGGCTGGAGGCCATGGACTCAGCACCGCACCGGCCAGTACCGCGCGCCCGCCGGTGGACCTGGCTGCTGATCGTCGCAGGGTTCGCGCTGCTGCTGACTGCGTACTTCACGCTGCCGCTCGACGCCTTCGGCCCGCACCGGCCGGTACTCAGCTGGATCTCCTTCGCCGCCGCCCTCTGCGGGCTGGCGGTTCTGCTGCTGCGTCAGATCTGGCGGGTGCTGACGGCGGCCGACCACGGCCGGCCCGCCGTCAAGATCCTGCTGCTGATCTTCCTCTCGATGGTCGTCTTCGCCTCCTGCTACCTGGCGCTGGCCCGGCAGCCGGGTGAGTTCAACAACCTGCACACCCGCCTGGACGCCCTCTACTTCACCGTCGTCACGATGGCGACGATCGGGTACGGCGACATCACCCCGGCCGGGCAGTCGGCGCGCGCCGTGCTGCTCGTCCAGGTGCTCTACAACTTCGTCTTCCTGGCGGCCGGCATCAGCGCGGTGACCCAGGAGCTGCGGGGCCGGATCACCGTGCGCCTGACGGACCGTCTCACCCCCGACGAGCCGGAGCAGCCCGATCCGCCGACAGAGCCGAGCTGAGCTCGCGCGCGTCCGGGGGGTTGGCCCCGGCCCGGGAGACGGTGATCGCGGCGGCCGCGGCGGCCCGCCGCAGCACACCGGCCAGCAGCGGCTCACGGTCCGTCACCTCGTCGGCCGTCACCTCGCTGTCCGTCACCTCACCGTCCGTCACCTCGCCGGGCGCCTCCGGGGCGTCCAGTGCGGCGAGCGCGGGGCGGGCCGCGGCGCCCAGCAGGTCCAGCGAGGCGAGGGCGTCCAGGGTCGCGGACATGAACGAGTCGCCCGCGCCGACCGTGTCCACCACCACGGTGCGGACCGCCGCCACGCCGACCTGCCGGGACCGGGTGAAGGCCAGCGCGCCCTCACCGCCCAGCGTGATCACCACCACCGCCGGCCCCAGCGCCAGCCAGCGGGCGGCGACGGCGGCGAACGGCTCACCCGGGTAGAGCCAGGCCACGTCCTCGTCGCTGGCCTTGACCAGATCGCTCAGCGCCACGCGGCGCTCGACCAGGGGCACCACCTGCCGCGGCTCCCCCAGCAGATCGGCCCGGATGTTGGGGTCATAGCTCACCGTGGCCTGCCCGCGCAGCCGCTCCACCAGGTCGAGCGCCGCGGCCGCGCCGGGCTCCAGGACGGCGGCGATCGAGCCCAGGTGCACATGCAGCGGGGTGCAGGGCGGCTGCACGGACCGCAGCGACCAGCGGATGTCGAAGCTGTAGGCGGCCCGGCCCTCGGCGTCCAGACTGACGATCGCGATCGGCGTGGACACCCCCTGCTGCCCGTCCGCGAGCAGTTCCACCCCGGCCGAGCGCAGGTGGGCGCGGATCAGCCCGCCCGCCTCGTCCTCGCCGAGCTGGGTCAGCAGCGCGGTACTCCGGCCGAGCCGGGCCAACCCGTAGGCGACGTTGGCCGGACTGCCGCCCGGGTGTGGCACGTCGGGGCGGCCGGGAGTGCGGACGATGTCGGCGACGCTCTCGCCGATCACGAGGAAGTCAGTCATCCAGTCAGGTTCCATCACTGGGGGACGGAGCGGTGAGGCGGGCCTCCGGGAGTGACCCGAGCGCCGAACGCGTCGGGGCACTCCCGGGGAACCGCGATGAGCTGGGCGCCGCAGCGTAGGGCGCACAGATCATCCAGATCGAAACGATCGGGAAGCAAGATGGTCAAGAATCAAGACGGTCGGGAATCAAGACGGTCGGGAGTCCAGATGCTCGATGAATCGACGATCGAGAACTAGATGGTCGCCACGTCGATGACGAAGCGGTAGCGGACGTCGCTGGCCAGGACCCGCGCGTACGCCTCGTTGATCTGCTCCGCCCCGATCACTTCGATCTCCGTGGCGATGCCGTGCTCCGCGCAGAAGTCGAGCATCTCCTGGGTCTCCTTGATGCCGCCGATCATCGAGCCGGCGAAGGACTTGCGCCCCGAGATGAGAGCGAACGGCGAGACGGTGACCGGGTTCTCCGGCGCGCCCAGCTGGACCAGGGTGCCGCCGGTCTTGAGCAGACCGAGGTAGGCGTCCATGTCCAGGTTGGCCGAGACGGTGTTGAGGATCAGGTCGAAGGTGCCGGCCAGCTGCTCGAAGGTGGCCGGGTCCGAGGTGGCGTGGAAGTGGTCCGCGCCGAGCTTGAGTCCGTCCTCCTGCTTGCGCAGCGACTGGCTGAGCACCGTGACCTCGGCGCCCTGGGCGTGGGCGATCTTCACGCCGAGGTGGCCGAGGCCGCCGAGCCCGATGACCGCGACCTTCTTGCCCGGGCCCGCCTGCCAGTGGCTGAGCGGGGAGTAGAGCGTGATGCCCGCGCAGAGCAGCGGAGCGGCGGCGTCCAGCGGGATGCTCTCGGGGATCCGGAGCACGTAGTTCTCGTCCACCACGATGTGCGTCGAGTAACCGCCGTAGGTGGGCTCGCCGTCCCGGCCGACGCCGTTATACGTCATCACGGCGCCGGGCGCACCCGAGCAGTACTGCTCGAATCCGGCACGACAGTTCTCGCACTCCCGGCAGGAGTCGACGAAACAGCCGACGCCCACCCGGTCGCCGACCGCGTACCGGGTGGCACCGGAGCCGACCTCGGTCACCAGCCCGGCGATCTCATGACCGGGGACCATCGGGAAGGTCCCCTCGCCCCACTCGGCCGCCACCTGGTGGATGTCGGAGTGGCAGATACCCGCGAACTTGATCTCGATCAGGACGTCGTGCTCGCCCAACTCCCGGCGAGGAACCGTGGTCCGCTCCAGCGGAGCCTTCGAGGACGGTGCGGCATAAGCGGCGACAGTGGTGTGCGTCATGTCGGACAGCCTGCCCTGTCCGGTCCACTCCAGCCAGACCCCCGCCCAACGTACGTCCACGGTTCCTACCACTGGGGGAATCACCGCCGCCCCGGCGGGGAGACCGGCCGGGCTTCCTGTGCGCACCGCCTTCACCGATCAGCTTCGATCTACCACAGAACACATCTGCTATCGACTATGTCGGCAACCGATGTAATCTGTCACCGAGCAAACCCGACCCCACCCGCGGCCGGGCAACGCGGTGCGCCCGTGCCGTGGACGACGATCCCGGGGGACGGCGCTGTGGCGATACACGATCACCGGCCCCACCCCCCGCGCCCCAGCACACCTCGCCTCCGGGCCCTGCTCACCACCGAGCGCCCGCGCCCCGACCTGATACGCGAGCACCCCCGGGCCTGGCGACTGGCCGTGGCGACCGTCTGCTTCGGCGCCTTCATGGGCCAACTCGACGCCAGCATCGTCACCTTGACCTACCAGCCGCTGCGCGCCGAGTTCCACGGCACGCTCGCCGGCGTGGAGTGGGTCTCGCTCGGCTACCTGCTGACGCTGGTCGCCCTCCTGGTCCCGGTCGGCCGGCTCTCCGACGTCCACGGCCGCAAGCTCATGTACCTCTACGGCTTCGCGGTCTTCACCCTCGCCTCCGCCGCCTGCGGACTCGCGCCCGGCCTCACCGCCCTGGTGGCCTGCCGGGTCGTCCAGGCCGTCGGGGCGGCGATGATGCAGGCCAACAGCGTCGCCCTGGTCGCCACCAGCGCCCCGCCCGGCAGGATGCGCAGCGCGCTCGGCATCCAGGCCGCAGGACAGGCCATCGGCCTGGCGCTCGGCCCCACCATCGGCGGCGTCCTGGTCAGCACCCTCGGCTGGCGATGGGTCTTCGGGGTGAACGTCCCGATCGGCCTCCTCGCGCTGGTGGCTGGCCACTACCTGCTGCCGCGCACCCGCCAGTGCGCGAGCACCACCCGCATCGACGCCCTCGGCGTCCTGCTGCTGGCCAGCTCGACCACCACCGTCCTGCTCGCCATGTCGGTCGCCTCAGGGCTGGGCCTGCCCACCTGGAGCGCGGTGCTGCCGCTGGCCCTGTCGGTACTCGCCGGACGGGCGTTCCTGCGCCGCCAGGCCGGCCACCCGCACCCGCTGATCGACCTCGACCTGCTCCGCGGCGGCCCGGTCGGACCAGGTCTGCTCGGCGGTCTCTGCGGCTACCTGATCCTCTTCGGTCCGCTCGTCCTGATCCCGGACGTCCTTGCCCGCCAAGGCAGTTCACCCCTGGCCACCGGCCTGGTCCTGACCGCCCTACCGGTCGGCTTCGCCCTGGCCGCCACCACCGCCGAACGCCTGCTGCCGCACGACTGGACCGACCTGCGACGCGGGCGGGCCGGCGCCGCCGGCTGCGTCGCCGCGCTCACCCTGCTCGCCCTGCTGCCGCCGCGCCCGACCCTGCTCCCCGGCGCCCTGGCCCTGCTCGGTCTCGCCCTCGGCGTCTTCGTCCCGGCCAACAACACCCTGGTCATGAAGGCGATCCCGACCACCTCGGCCGGCACCGGCGGCGGCATGGTCAACATGACCCGCGGCCTGGGCACCGCCATCGGCGTCGCCGTCGTCACCCTCTCCCTCCACCTCGCCCCCGGCAACCTCGGCCCCCACTACGCAACCGCCGCCCTGACCACCTTCGCCCTCCTGGCCCTGGCCACCACCCTCCGCCGCTCGGGCCCACCAGCCACCACGAGCTGACCTTCGGCACACACAACGGCTCGGCAGGGAACGGAGACCTGCGGAACAGCATGATCATCTGGGGGATAGCCAGGAGATCATCTCGTCTGGGGGGCCTGTAATCAGAGCAATATCGAACGGTTGTCCGGTTTTGGGCAACGCGAAAGCCCAGCCCCGGACCATGGTCCTGAGCTGGGCTTTCTTACCCAAACCGCTTGATCAACTCTGTGCCCCAGGCAGGATTCGAACCTGCGACACCAGCTTTAGGAGAGCTGTGCTCTATCCCCTGAGCTACTGGGGCATGGGCTGTCCGGATCCTCGCCGGGGCCCGCTGGCGGGTCTCCTGCTTGGCTGGACGAACGCCCAGGTCAGGCGGGGTGCAGGTGGATCGGGGACACCTGGTGGGGTGTACCGGGCCGAGCCTGCGGTGGGATGACCGACTGACCGATGACAGACTAGCGGATCGCACCAGCGAGGATCGCGGCAGTTCCCGGACGTGGCTCCGCCGTCTCTCAGCCGCTCATCCGGCCGGCTGCGCCCCGGGATCGGCCTGATCGCGGACTGGAGCCGTACCGCCGAGCCGCGCGGGCGTCGCGTCCGCGGCAACGTCGTGCCGACCGTCGCCTGACGGCGCGTCGTGTTCCAGCCCCGGGTGGCGCTGACGCGGCGTCACCCGCATGGCTCATCCGGACTGCCGAACTCCCGAAACCGACCGAGCCTCGGGGTGGGTGCAGGCTAATGGGAGGGACTGACGCGGGTATGGACGAGACACAACCGCCGCAGACGCTCCGACAGGTCCTGACTGCTCCCGGGACGTTGCGGCTGCTTCTGCTGTCCGCGCTCGTCGGGATTCCGGTCTCCCTGGTGGCGTTCGGCTTCGTCAGCCTGGAACACGAGTTGCAGCACTGGGTCTGGGAGTCGGCGCCGAAGGCGCTGGGCTTCGCGCGGGCCCCCTGGTGGTGGGGGCTGCCGACGCTCACGCTGGCCGGGTTGCTGGTCGCGCCGATCATCACCCGGATGCCCGGCGGCGGGGGGCACGTCCCCGTCTACGGGCTCGGCGGGCCGACGCCGAAGCCGCGTGAGATCCCGAGTGTGGTGCTGGCGGCGCTCGCCTGCCTTCCGCTCGGCGTGATGCTCGGTCCCGAGGCCCCGCTGATGGCGCTGGGCGGCGGTCTGGCCCTGCTCGCGCTGCGCTCCGCCCAGCGCGAGGCGCAGCCGCGGGCGGTCGCGGTGCTCGGTACCGCCGGGTCCACCGCCGCGATCAGCACCATCTTCGGCGGCCCGCTGGTGCCGGCGGTCATGGTCCTGGAGGGCGCGGGGCTCGGTGGCCCGCAGCTGCTGGTGCTGATCATGCCGTGCCTGCTCGCCAGCGGGGTGGGGGCGCTGGTCTTCACCGGGTTCGGCCACTGGACCGGCCTGGCGGTCGGCGCGCTGGCCCTCCCCCGGGAACCCGCCGCCGGGCTGCCGGACGCGGGCGACTTCCTGTGGGGCGTCCCGATGGCCGTGCTGGTCGCGCTGCTCGTCGTCGCCGGCAAGTCTCTCGGGCTGCGCACCCATCGCTGGGTCGGCTCCTCCGGTCTGCGGATCGGCCTGTGCGCGGTGGCCGTCGGCGTCTGCATCACGGTCTACGCCCTGGTCACCGGGCGGTCCCCGGAGGAGGCCGCGCTGTCCGGCCAGGCGACGGTCGGTCAGCTGGCCGGCGATCCTCGGGCCTGGGCGGTGGGCGCGCTGGTGGCCCTCACCGTGGTGAAGCTGGTGGGGTGGGGCATCGCACTGGGCAGCCTCCGCGGCGGCCCGATCTTTCCGGCCATCATGATCGGGACCACGGTCGGGGCCGCCTGCGGCGCCCTGCCGGGCTTCGGGATGGCCCCCGGGCTGGCGGCCGGCATCTGCGCCTCCGGGGTGGCCGCCACCCGGCTGCCGGTGACGGGTGTGGTGCTGGCGGCCGCGCTGCTCGGCAAGGAGGCGAACGCCTTGATGCCGTTGCTGGTGGTCACCTCGGTGACCGCGCTGCTGACGGTGGTGCTGGCCGAGCGCCGGCTGAACCCCGCCGAGGCCCCGCAGTCGGCTCCGCAGCCCGCGCCGCAGTCCGGCTGACGTACGCACCGGCACGTCAGCCCGTCACCGGTCCGGCAGGTGTGAGCGCATCAGCTCCGAGGTGATGCCGAAGGCCGCGGCGGTGAGGGGCACCGCGAGCAGGGTGCCGACCAGCCCGTCGACGGCGGCGCCGGCGGTGACCGCGAGCAGGACGACGGCGGGGTGCAGGGCGACGGTCCGGCTCTGGATGGCGGGCTGCAGGACCGCGCCCTCGATCACCTGGACCGCCAGGACGACGGCGAGCGCTGCCAGGGCCTTGCCGAAGCCGCCGTCGGCGAACGCCACCACGACCGCCGCCAGGCCGGACAGGAAGGCGCCCGCGTAGGGCACATAGGCGCCGACGAAGACCAGGGCGCCGAGCCCGAGCGCGTGCGGGACGCCGATCAGGGTGAGTCCGACCGTGATGAAGGTGGCGTCGATGCCGGCGATGATCGTGGTCCCGCGCATGAACCCGCCCATGGCCTGGTAGCCGATCCGCACGGTCCGCACGGCGCGGTCGCGGTAGTCGGGGGGAGTGATCCGGCGTACCAGCGCGAGCACCCTGGCCCGGTCGCGCAGCAGGAAGAAGGCGAGGGCGACGGTCAGCACGCCGGCCGCCAGCAGTTGCGCGGCGAGCCCGAGGCCGGTGAGCACGCCGCGCGCCAGGCCCTCGGCGATCGCGCCACCGAGCTGACCGAGGCCCTGGGCGGCGGTGCGGACCGCCTGGGCGGCCGGGTCGGCCCCCGAGGCCCGCTGCTGGGCCTGCTCCAGCGAGGCGGCCAACTGGCCGGCGGCGTCGGCGATCAGCCTCACCAGCACCCAGATCGCCGTGTCGACCACCGCCACCAGCGCCAGGCAGCTCAGGCCCGCGGCCAGACCCGGCCGGACCCCGCGCCGCCGCAGCCAGTGGTGCAGCGGGTCCAGCAGCGCGGTGATCAGCAGGGCGATCAGCAGCGGCACCACCGCGGCCCGGAACAGTACGCAGAGCGCGATGAACAGCGCGGCGACCGCCGCCAGCACCAGCAGCGTCAGGCCCCAGCCGGCCGCGGGCGGCATCGGGCGGGGCTCTTCACGGTCGTCCATCAGGCTCTCCCGCCTCTCCGCCGCGTGGGACGGGCCGGTGGTGTCGTGGCGGCCTCGCGGGTCACGGTTGCCCGACCGGGTCCGGGGCCAGGGCCAGATCCGGGGCCGGGGCCAGGGCCAGGGCCAGGGCCAGGGCCAGGGCCAGGGCCAGGGCCAGGGCCAGGGCAAAGGCCAAGGCCAAGGCCCGTCACGGTTGCCCGACCGGATCCGGGCCCGGCCCGGCGGTGTGCCGGGCCGCGGGCGTCGCCGGGCTGAGCAGGATGTGCAGCCCCTGGGCGGACTCGTCCATCCGGGGGCGGTCGGGGGTGGGGGTGAGGGTGCCCTCGGGTCCGACGGTGAAGAGCAGGTCGTGGCCGGGCGGGACCGGGGAGCCGACGGGCCGGGCGGCGATCCGGGCGCCGTCCTGGAACCGTCGGGTGAGGGTGGCGCCGGTCAGTTCGGGAGTGAAGAGCAGGCCGCTGCTGAGGCCGTGTTCCAGGGGTTCGGCGGGGGTGAGGCGGTGGACCGCCCGGCCTTCGCCGTCCTGCAGGAGGGCCGAGACCAGGGCGTTGAAGTCGTCGTCGGCGGTGAGCAGGTAGACGGCGGTGACGCTCTCCCGCTCGGCCCCCTCGCCGCTCGCGCACTCGATCAGGTCTCCGGTCGCCAGTTCCAGGCCCGCCGCGGTGATCTGCTCGCGCTGGGCGGTGCGTCCGGCCCAGAGGAGCGAGTCCAGCCCCGCCGATCGCAGGGTGCGGGCGAGTTCGATCACCCAGGGTTCGCCGCCGACCAGCAGTGGCCGGGAGCGGGCGGGACGGATGACCTTCAGGCGTCGGGCCACCGGTGCGGCGGTGAGTCCGTAGAGGGTGACGGTTGCGACGATGATCAGGAAGGTGGCGGGCAGGATCTTGGCGGCGCCGTCGATGCCGGCGGTGGCGAGTTCGCCGGAGAAGGTGGCGGCGGTGGAGGCGGCGACGATCCCGCGTGGCGCCATCCAGCCCAGGAAGGCGCGTTCACCGCGGGTCAGATCGGTGCCGAGGGTGGCGCAGAAGGCCACCAGCGGGCGGGCGAGCAGGACCAGCACCGCGACCAGGGCGAGCCCGGGCAGCAGGACCGGACGCAGCGAGGCCCAGCTGACGGTCGCGGAGATGGAGACGAACAGGACGCCGACCACCAGCGAGACCAGTGACTCGAAGAACGGCCGCCGGATGGAGAGTTGGAAGGCGGGCAGGGTGGCGACCGCGACGCCCATGACGATCGCGGAGATCAGCCCGGTGTCGTCGCGGATCGCGTCGCAGACGGCGGCGACGCCGATCACGGCGGCCAGCTGGCTGGTCGTGCCGAGGATCTCGCCGAGCCGCATCCGGACCAGCAGCCACCAGAGCAGCCCGATGCCGACCGCCCCGCCGAGCAGGCCGATGCCGGTGCTGGCCAGGAACTGCAGGGTGCCGCTGCCGAGCCCGTGCCGGTGGTCGTTGACCAGTGCGTGGAAGACCAGCGCGCCCGCGATGCCGCCGACCGCGTCGATCAGCGAGCCCTCCCAGAGCAGGATCCGCTGGAGCCGTTCGGTGGGCCGGACGAAGTTCAGCAGCGGTCCGACGACGGTCGGCCCGGAGACCACCACGATCACGCCGAGCATGGCCGCCGCCGCGCCCGAGATGCCCAGCAGGGGGGCCGCCGCGAAGGCCGCGATCGGGGCCGTCAGCAGCGCGCCGACCCACACCAGCCGGTTCACCACCCGGGTGTCGCCGCGCAGTTGGCGAAGGTCCAGCCCCAGGCCCGCGTCGTAGAGGATCACCGCGACGGCCAGCGAGACGAGGGGGGAGAAGGCCGGTCCGAGGATCCGGTCCGGGTGGACGTTGTCGGTGATCGCGCCCGCCGCGAACCCCAGCGGCAGCAGCACGATGATCGCCGGGATCCGCAGCCGGGTCGCGAGGACCTGCCCGCCCACGGCGAGCATCACCAGCAGCCCCGACCCGACGAGAATCTGCTCCGACGTCATATCCGCCTGTCCTTCGGTCAGTTGTCGCAGCGGGAGAGTGCGGAGCGCCGGGCGCGGGCCGCGCGCACGGACGGGGAGCGCAACGGCCGCCCTGGGGTGGGGCGGCCGTTGCGGCGGTACGCGGAAGCGGTACTGCGGGTGGTTCAGGAGTCGAGGACGCGCGCCTTCTCGCGGGCGAACTCCTCGTCAGTGAGCAGGCCGGCGGCCTTCAGGTCGGCGAGTTTGCCGAGCTTGTCGATCCGGTCGTCGCCACCCGCCGCGGCGGGGGCGGCCTGGGCCGGCCGGCCGGCCATCTGCGCCGCCGCCTGGGCGGCGGCCTGGTCGACCATGGCCTGCTGCTGGGCCATCTCGGCCTGCTCCTGCTGGGCGGAGCGCTGGGCCGAGCTGCGCTGCATGCTTCCGGAGACGGCGGTCGCCGTGCCCGCCACCACGGCGGTGCGGGCCATCGTGCCGAGCAGGCCGGGCCTGCCGAAACGTCGACGCAGCATGGTGATCAGTCCTCTGTCTCTAGAGCGGCGATGGCCAGCGCGACTTCCTCGCGCGGGATGCGCTCCAGGAGGAGCACCTTGCCGTCGGATTCGCGCAGCGCCGCCGCCAGCCGGGCGGCCCAGGTGTTCTCCCAGACCACGACCAGTGCCGAGGACTCCGGTTCGAGCCCGGCCGCGACCTCGTCGAGGTCCTGGGCGCTCAGCAGGTCGAACTCCACCTGGGTGACCCGTTCGAACGCGGCGGCCACCTCGGAGTCGGCCACCTCCACCACGGACACCGAGCCGTCGCCGTCCTTGCGGATGAAGGTGAGGTCGAGGATGCGGACCGTGCCGCTCTCCTGGAGCTCCAGCAACGCCGGAGCCACCTCGCCGTGGAACCGATTGCCGTCGAACGCGACCACGGCCACGTCCACCGGACCGACCGTATCGACCGTCAGACCTCTGGGCACGCCCTCACCTATCCCTCTGATCGACTACCACCAAGTCGCGAAAGTGAACATATAGGACAAACGGCTCACCGGGCGGGAGCTGCCACGCGCGTGTCGCCCGCCACAGGCGGGCGACACAAAGGACCACCGAAGGCGGACTGCCGTCTGGCTGAGTCGACGTCAGATCACCAATCCCCGGAGCCTGTTCGGGACACGGGACCCAGTTGCGCCCAGAGCCCGGCAAATGCCCTAGTCCGACATAATCCAACATTCCACTCGCAGCGAAGTGGCCTCATCCATCAGACGCCCCCATGCGGGGACCAGGCCGCCCGGGCCCCCTGGCAAGCAACCGCTGGCAGGTAAGAGCAGCCCAAATCGCAGGGGAAAGCAGGCGAGAACCCCGAGATTCTCCGGTCGGCCCGCAACAAGGCGGCGTTCAGTGCAATGTTACAAGCACATATCAAGCCGCCGGATCGGATCCAATTCTCTTGACGAGTCCTCATGGCAGGCGGTGTCATGTGTCCCATCGCGTTGAGATGTGTTGGCTTTTGAGTGGTTGTTGATCACTCAATCTCAGGGGCCCTCGCAATGCGCCACCCACCCCACCAAGCCGGACACCGCCCGGTCGGCGAGCCACCCCTCGCCGCCCTCGCACCCGGCCACCCGTAACGCGCGCGCCAGCGGACCGGCGTCCGCGAAGGAGCCACCCATGTTCACTGCACGCAGCAGCAGCCGTCGCACCGCAGCCGCCGTCGGCCTGCTCGTCACCCTCGGACTGACCGCCTGCTCCACGGGGCAGGACGGCGGCTCGGGCAACGACGTCGCCAAGGTGTCCGGGAAGATCTCGATCACCTACCTGCAGAAGCAGGGCGACCAGGAGTACTTCATCGGCGAGGCCGCCGGCGCCAAGGCGAAGGCCGCGCAGCTCGGTGTCGACCTCAAGGTCGTCAACCTCGGCAGCGACGCGAACAAGACGGTCAGCGAGGTGCAGTCCGCGGTCGCGCAGAAGAGCAACGGCCTGATCATCGTGGTCCCGGACCCGGCCGTCGGCCCGCAGGTCGTGCAGACCGCCAAGGACGCCAAGGTCGCCCTGCTCACCTCGGACGACCAGATCTGCACCACCGGCCCGGCCCCGGCCACCTGCGCCCACCAGAACCTGGTGCCCCGGATCGGCTTCAGCGGCGAGCAGATGGGCGCCGAGGTCGGCAAGCGCGCCGCCGCCGAGTACACGAAGGCCGGCTGGAGTGCCGCCGACACCCGCGTCATCTCCGCCTGGAAGCAGGACGTCACGGTCTGCGGCGACCGCGTCAAGGCCGCCGACGAGGCGTTCGCGCAGTCCGCCGAGCAGGTGAAGAACATCGAGGTGGCCACCGACAACACCCCGACGGACGCGCAGGACAAGATCGCGGCGACCATCACCGCCAACCCGGGCGTCAAGCACTGGGTGATCTGGGGCTGCAACGACGAGAACGTCCAGGGCGGCGTCACCGCGATGCAGAACGCGGGCATCAGCGCCGAGAACGTCATCGGCGTGGGCCTCGGCGCCTACCTGGCCTGCAAGGACTGGGGCAGCGGCAAGCCGTCCGGCATGAAGGCCGCGCTCTTCATCAACGGCAGCGACGTGGGCGCCCTCGCGGTCCAGACGATGTACGACAAGCTCAAGAACGGCAAGGACTTCCCCGCCGAGGCCTTCGCCCCCACCACCATGGTCGACTCCACCAACTGGCAGGCCACCGGCGTCAAGTGCAGCTGACCGTCCGTCAGCACAGCAGTGTGCCGCCCGGTACCGGGGTCCGGACGGCACACTGCGGCAGGCGCTGGTCAGGGCAGCTGGCCGGCGTTCGCCTCCAGCTTCACCCACTGCGCGACGCTCGGCACCCCGGCCGCGTCGAGCAGGAAGAGCATGTAGTACCCGGGCGGCGCGGCGGCCGCCAGCGGCGGTGTCTGGAGGGTGAGTTGGCTGCCGCTGCGGCCGCTGATCTGCACCTCGATGTGGCGCTGGCTGGTGTCCACCGAGTGGGTCGAGGTGATCGGTGAGAGCAGCACCGCGCGGGTGACCTTGTCGGGGGTCGAGGTGGAGACGGTGAAGCTCTTGTTGTACTTGAGCCCGCCGGCGGGCACCGAGTCGAGCGCGGGCCGGCTGCCGCTGTGCAGGTACCAGGGCTCGTAGATCTCGATGGTGCCGTTCATCCCCGAGGTGATGTCGGTGTTGTTGGCGATCTGCTGCAACTCGTCGCCGGTGACCATGATCCGGCCGTCCGGGAGGATCACCGCGTTGGAGTGGTAGCCGCGCGGCAGGCGCTGGACCGGGCCGAGCTTCCAGTTGCCCTGGGCGTCGCGCATCTCGGTCTGACGGTACTTCAGGTCGCCGTTCGGGTTGTACGGGCCGTTGCCGTAGTCCCGGATGTCGTAGGCGCCGTTGACGGTGAAGAGCGAGCCGTCGGGCAGGATCAGCGTGTCGTCCTGGGTGCGGCCGAACGCCCGGGGCTTCTCCATGCTCCACTGGCCGCCGGAGAACAGGTAGGTGTTCGGGTTGTCCCGGTTGCCGCCGAGCAGCAGCACCGAGTCGGGGCCCTTGAAACCGCCCGGCAGCGCGACCGCGGAGCCGTAGTTGCGCTGGGCGGTGTCGGGGCGCGGCGGCAGGTCGGTGCGGGTCTCCAGCTTGGGGTCGAACTTCCACTGCTCGGCGGCGGTCCGGCCGAAGCCGTAGACCTTGCCGTCGTTGAGCGAGAAGAGCTGCGGATAGTCGGTGCTGTACGGCGCGTCGGCGCCGAAGCGGTCCACCGGGGCGCGCGGCACCACGGCGGGGTCCTTCTGGACGGCGACCGACTTGGCGGGGAAGCGCTCCACCACCGGGGTCGGCCAGCCCCAGCCGAGTTCCACCTGCCCGGACATGATCAGCTGCCGGCCGTCCTCACCGGTGACCACCGAGGGGTACCAGCGCCCGACCGACATGTCCGAGTTCCGCGTCCACTCCTCCTTCACCGGGTCGAAGATCAGCGAGAGCTTGGCGCCCGCACCGAAGTTGCCGCCCAGGTTGCCGCCGAAGACGCCCAGCATGCCGTTGGGCAGGAAGGCGTGTCCGGCGCAGAAGAACGGCGCCGGACGCGAGGCGCCGGTCCCGTCGTCGAGGACCACGTCGGGCGGCGGGACGGCCTTGAACGCGTCGGGTCCGGTGCCCTTGGCCGGGTCCCAGACGTAGGCGCGGCCGGCGTTGTCCTTGCCGATCGTCTGGGTGGGCGCGGGCTCCTGGGTCGGGTCGGTCTGGATCGCCTCGAAGGAGAAGATCAGCACCCGGCCGGTGGGCAGCAGCGCGATGTGGTCGCCGTAGTCGGGCGACGGGAAGTAGTCCGTGAACTTGCCGAAGACCCGGGCGTCGAAGGCCTTGTTGAGCGTCTCCTGAGTACTCTTCAGCAGGTTGTAGCGCGCGGTGCGCATCGCCTGCGGGTAGGGCGCGGAGGCCCGGTCCCGCGGCTGGGCGCCGCGGGTCTCCAGCCGGATCCAGGCGCGGTACTCGGCCTCGTCGCGGCCGAGGGCGGCCACTTCCGCGGGGCGGACCTCGGCCTTGACCTGGTCGACCGTGAAGACGTCCGAGGCGTCCGGGGAGACCGGGCTCCCGGAGCGCGCGTCGGCGGAGAGCGGGGTGACGAGCACCGTCGTGGTCGCCAGCGCGGAGACGATCGCGCACGCGGAGAACACGGCGGACCTCCTGAGGCGTCCGGGCGGGGTGGTGCGGGGCATGGGACTCCTTCGGCGTTGCGGTGGTGCGTACCGCGGCACGAGGCACCGCCCACGGGTCGGCGCACGGTCGGCGGTGGCGGGGACGGGCCGCGCGGGGGTACGCGGGGATCCACCTGGCGGCGGGGGCGGCAGACACGGAGAGTGAATGGAGCGCCGGATCGGATCGGCCGGCCCCGAGCGGGTGCCGAGCACCCCGGAGCGGATCGGCGGGGCCTGCCCGCAATGCCGGTGGACGGTGTTCAGTCTCACGAGCAGGGCGAGTTGTTGTCGCGTCAGACCCGGCGGACGGGTGACGGAGCGTTGCCGACCGCGACGCGCGGGCTGCCCTGGCAGACCCGTTCGAGTACGTACCGTAGAGTTTGCGTGACACTCCGCAATCACGGTGTACTCATGGCTGGAGCCTCCATGGCAACAGAAGTGCCTGCGACCGACCTGTCCGCCATCGGTCCGCCCGCGACCGACCTGCCCCTGCGCGAGAGCGACGAGATCCAGGGGGACGTGCTCGCCGGGTTCAAGAAGGACCAGATGGTCCTGCTCTTCCTCAGATTCGAGGACGGGGTGAGAGCCCGCACCTGGCTGAAGAAGCTCGCCCCCCGGATCGCCACCACCCGTCAGGTGGCCACCTTCAACAAGGCGTTCAGCGAGGCGCGGCAGCGCTCCGGCGGGGACCCGACCGGCATGAAGGCGACCTGGCTCGGGGTCGGCTTCAGCTACAAGGGCCTGGCCACGCTGACCGGCAAGGCGCCCTATCCGGACGCCCCCGCGAACACCGCGCTCGGCGCCTTCCAGCAGGGCCCGGTGGACCGGGCCGATCAGCTCGGTGACCGGGAGGCGAGCCACCCCTCGCGGTGGGTCTTCGGCAACAACAAGACCGAGGACACCATCCACGCGGTGCTCACCGTCGCCGCCGACACCCCGGCCGACCTGCAGGCCGCCGTGATCGAACAGCGCGAGGCCGCCGCCCAGTTCAGGATCTCGGTGGTCTTCCAGCAGAACTGCGGGACACTGCCGGGCAGTCGGCGCGGCAAGGAGCACTTCGGCTTCAAGGACGGCGTCAGCGAGCCGGGGGTGCGCGGCTTCGACGAACCGGACCCGCTCCAGCCGCAGTGGGTCAAGGGGCATCCCGGGACCCGGCTGATCCCGGCCGGCGAGTTCGTCGCCGGCTACCCGCAGATCGACCGCGGGGACATCGGCGGGCAGGTCAAGCTCCCCGACTGGGCGTTCAACGGCTCCTTCCAGGTGATCCGCCGGCTCGCCCAGGACGTGCCCGGCTGGTGGGCGCAGGTGTCGCGCCAGCTGACCGTCCTGAAGGAGGCCAAGGCGGTACCCGACGACACCACGGTGGAGTGGCTGGCCGCCCGGATGGTGGGCCGCTGGCGCTCGGGCACCCCGGTCGCCAAGTGCCCCAACGCCGACACCCCCTTCAACACGGTCGCGGCGAACGACAACGACATCAGGTTCGGCAACGACCTGCGGGGCGAGACCACCCCGCTCTGGTCGCACCTGCGCAAGACCAACCCCCGCGACGGGCTGCAGGAGAAGCCCAGCGACGCGAAGACCCTGCCGGAGGACCCGGTGATGGACCGCCGCCGGATCATGCGCCGCGGCAGCCCGTACGGGCACCCCTTCGACCCCACGGTGGAGGGGCCGGGCGGACCGGACTCGCCGCGCGGACTGCTCTTCGTCTCCTACCAGCTCGACATCGCCAACCAGTTCGAGTTCATCCAGAAGGCCTGGATCGACGCCCCGGGCTTCCCGCTGAACCGCGCGACCCCGCCCGGCGCGGACGCGATGGTCGGCGCCGCCGGCACCGTCAACTGGGACCAGGACGGGCGGCCGGTCCCGCTCGGCTTCCAGCAGTTCGTCCAGACCGAGGGCGCCGTCTACGCCTTCGCCCCCTCGATCAGCACGCTGAACAAGCTCGCCGAGGGCCTGCTCCCCGACAAGGGCGGCGAGCCCGAGATCGGCCAGCCGATCGACGCCTTCCTGGCGGTGGCCGACCGGCAGCCGCAGGGCGGCAAGAGCTGGTACTGGGTCTACCGCACGGTCAACGGCAAGCAGGTCTTCCGGCCGATCTCGATCGCCGAGAGCAATGAGCACACCGACCTCAAGGAGGGCCCGGACGAGCCGGTCTCGCAGTGGTCGGCGCTCAGCGGCGTCACGGCGGTCGACGTCGTCTGGCCGTACCCGGACGCGAAGCCGAGCGAGAGCAAGAGCCTGTACTGGGTCTTCCACACCAACGCCAACGGCGAGCAGATCTACCGGGTGATCTCGCTCGCCAACCGCGACGACCACGACGACAACCTGGAGCGCGCCGACGGCCCGCTCAGCCGCTGGCAGTCGCTGCGCGGCGTCACGAAGATCGACTTCGTGCTGCCGATCCCGGACCAGCAGAACCAGGGCGGCAAGAGCCGGTTCTGGGTGTTCCACAGCGTGGCCGGCGAGCAGCTCTTCCGGGTGGTCTCGATCGCCCACGAGATGCGGCACACCGACGTCCAGGAGCAGCCGGACGCCAGGATCGCCCAGTGGGGCAGCCTGGCCCAGATCGCCCGGGTGACCGCGATCCTGCCGATGCGCGACCGGCAGCGGATCAACGGCCTGAGCACGTACTGGGTCTTCCACCGCGACCAGTACCGGATCGTCACCATCGCGGACGGACCGGCGCACGAGAACCGCATCGTGGTGCCGGACCGCTCGGTGACCCTGTGGAAGTCGCTCTCCTGAGGCGGCGCAGCCCCCGGCCGACCGGTGACCACCGGTCGGCCGGGGGCGCCCGGTGCCTGCGGCGCCCGCCGGTTCACGCGTTCGGCGGCGCCCGCGCGCCCGCCGGTGGCGCGGCGCCGATTCGCACACGGAAGGTAGAGGCAGGCCACCGGCCGGACCGCCGTCATGACCACCAAGGGGACCACCGATGCGGATCACCGTCTGCGCCAGCCAGGACCTGCCCTCCTGCCTCGCCCTCAACCGCCTGATCCCCGCGCTCTCCGGGCACCGGGTGCAGCTCCTGCTCTCGCGCACCGCCCGGGTGCGCGGCTCCGACGGCGGACCGCTGGCCCAGCTGGAGGCCTTCGAGCACGGCGTGCCGAACGACGTGCTCTTCCCCGCCATCGACCGCCAACCCGAGCCGCCCGGACGGTTTCTGACCTTCCGTCACCTCGGGGCGCGGCACGGGTTCCCGGTCCACCCGGTGCGCCGGATCAACGAGGGCGACGGGCTGGGGCTGCTCCAGTCCTTCTCCCCCGACCTGGTGGTCTCGGTACGGTTCGGCCACCCGTTCCGGGAGCCGGCGCTGCGCGTCCCGCGGCGCGGCACCGTCCAGCTGCACGCCGGCGAACTGCCGCGCCACGCGGGCCCGTACGGGCCGTTCTACGCGCTGCTGGAGGGCGCCGGGTCGATCGGCTGCCCGGTGCACCTGATCGACGGCCAGCGCGGGGACGGCGGGCCGCTGCTCGCCCTGCCGCAACTGGCCGTGGACCCGCGCCGCTCGCTGGCCTGGCACGTGACACAGGTCTACCCGCTGGGCGTGCAGGCGCTGTTGGAGTGCCTGGGCCGGATCGAGGCCGGCGACCTGCCGCAACTGCGGCCGCAGAGCCCCGGGGTGCGCCGTCACCGCGCGCGGCCCGGCCCGGCGGAGCTGGCCTCCTTCACCGCCCGGGGCCTGCGCCTGGTGGACCACGCGGACTACGCCGAGTTCCTGCGCCCGTTCACCTCGCAGAGCCCGGAGCCGCACACCGAACCGGCCCTGCTGGCAGGGTGATCGGCGATACTTATCCGTTGTTGATCGGCGCGCAGTAACGTCGCCGTATGAACGACAGCATCCAGCCGCCGCCGGAGTGGTGCGAGGGCAATGACCTGGACAACTTCGTCCTGCTCCTGCAGGGCCTGAAGGACTCCCTCGCCGACGAGGACACGGGCGAGAGCACGGGCGAGGACACCGGAGCGGACGCCGGACGCCCGTGCGTTCCCCGGCCCGCCGAAGCGGCCGGGGAGCGCACGGGCGACTAGCCGCACGGCTCGACGAGTCGTCAGACCAGCTCCGCCAGCACCTCCTTGGCCGCCCGCTCGCCCTGCTCGGCGCCGCCGTTCATGAAGCCCTGGAAGTTCACCGAGGTGTGCTCGCCGCTGAGGTGGATGTTGCCCTGCTGGGTGCCCTCGTATCCGGCGTACCGGTGCAGGTAGTTGACGGGGTAGTAGGAGTACGCGCCGAGCGAGTACGGGTTGCGGTGCCAGGCCGAGAGCTGGGCCTTGCCGTTCCACTGCGCCCGGGTGCCGGGGTACGCCTGGTCCACCTGGCCGAGCACCCGGCCCACCAGGCCGCGCACGTACGGGTCCTGCTGGGCCGTGTTGAACGGGCCGGCGGGGTTGAGCGAGTGCGCCAGCGAGCCGCCGCCGTACTGCAGCAGGATGCCGGAGGTGCCGGGCTGCGGCTTGGTGGTGTCCCAGGTCTGCTGGAAGTCCAGATCGCTGAAGAGGTCACCGGCCGCGACCCCCGGCCAGGGGCCCTTGCCCTGCCAGGTGCGCTGGTTGAACTGCATGTTGAGCTTGGTGCAGTAGCCCATCCGGGCGTCCCGCAGCAGGTTGGTCATCCGGCTGTCGAAGCAGGCCCGGCTGAGGTCGATCCGCTGCAGGATCGCGAGCGGCACGGTGATGATCGTGTGGTCGGCGGTGACGGTCTTCGTGGTGCCGCCCACCGAGAAGGTCAGCGTCTGGGTACCGTCCGCGTTGGCCCGCACCGCGACCAGCTCGTGGCCCAGGCGCACGGTGCCGGACGGCAGGGTGGCCGCGATCGCGTGCGGGACCTGGTCGTTGCCGCCGATGACGTGGAAGCGCTCGTCGCTGGCGCCCCACAGGTTGAAGTGCGCCGGGTCGGCCTGGCCGCCGAGCTGCTGGATGATCGAGAGCGCCGACTGGTTGGTGGTGTCGGCGCCGTACTCGACGTTGTAGCCGACGTCCAGCCAGCGGCCGAGCTGGGAGTTCAGCCCGCCCGGGACCCGGGACTGGATCCACTCACGGGTCGTCATGGCGTCGAAGGCCCGGCCGGCCGCGGTGCTGGAGTCCCAGGCGACGTTGCCGGCGGCGGCCACATCGGCCTGCAGGCGGCGCCAGACCGGGGCGAAGTCCAGGTCGGCCTGGTCGCGCGGGTAGTAGCGGCCGTCCATCCAGAGCACCTCGCGGGCGCCGGCCGGGCCGGCCGCGGCGAAGTCCACCAGCGGGAGCGAGAAGCGCTTGCAGAGGTCGAGCAGGGTGGTGTGGTCGGTGTCGATCAGCTCGCCGCCGACCTCGCTGGTCTGGCCGTTGTCCCAGTAGCTGGTCTGGGAGTACATCCGGCCGCCGATCCGGTCCGGATTCGCCTCGTAGACCGTGCAGTTGACGCCCGCGTCGGCGAGGGTGAGGGCCGCGTTGAGGCCGGCGATGCCGGCCCCGACGACCACCACCCGGGTGTTCTTGCCGACCTGCGGGCGGCGGGCGGCGGCGGGGGTCGCGGCCCGGGCCCGGCCCGCACCGGCCGCCAGCATCGTCCCGGACGCGGCCAGCGCGACGCCGGAGAGCGAGGCGGCCCGCAGCAGCTCCCGCCGGCCGAGGCCGGCGGGCCGGGCGGCGGCGTCCGCGCGCAGCTCGCGCAGTTCGCCGACGGGCAGCCGCAGGCGGTCCGCGACGGCGTGCTCGCCGGCCAGTCGGCGCAGGGCGTGCATGGGGTTGGTGCGAGGCATGGGGGAAGTCCTCTCGGGAAGACGGGTGGCAGGGGTGGGGGCAGGGACGGGGCGGGGCAGGACGGGCCGCAGGGACGAGCGTGGCCGCAGACGGTCGGGGTCAGAGTTCGGCCGGGACGGCCTGGACCGGCGCGGCGGGGCGCTCGGCAGCCTCTTCGAGGATGATCCGGCCCATCTGCGCGTACCGCTGCGGGCTGCGGTGCTTCATGTAGAGCGCGAGGCCGATGCCGCCCAGGAAGGTGCCGATGACGAGGTAGGGGATCAGCTTGAAGAGCAGCGTGGAGGCGGCCGGACCGGCGGCCGTGTTCATGTTCAGCACCAGCAGGACCACGACGCAGGCCATCGCCACCCCACCGACCAGCGGCGCGGTCAGGGTGCGGAACCAGTGCCTGGTCTCCGGGTGCTTGCCCTGCTTGTGGAAGTAGCCGATCACCGCGAACGAGCAGAGCGTCTGGACGATCAGGATGGCCATCGTGCCGAGCAGCGCGAGCAGCCCGTACAGGTGGACGTACGGGTCCAGGCCGGCCAGCAGGAAGGCGCCGACCAGCAGCAGCGCGATGACCGACTGGACGGCCGAGGCGACGTACGGGGAGCCGTGCTTGGGGTGGGTGCGGCCGAGCGCGGGGTGGATGAAGCCCTCGCGGCCGATCGCGTACAGGTAGCGGGAGGCGCACTGGTGGAAGGCCATCGCACAGGCGAAGGACCCGGTGACCACCAGCCACTGGAAGACCTTCACCGCCCAGGCGCCGAAGTGCGCGCCCAGCGGGTCGAAGAAGAGGTTGTTGCCGTCCTTGCCCGGGACCAGGCCGTTGGCGATGTGGATCGCGTTCTCCACCCCGTTGCCGGAGACGATCATCCAGGAGACGAAGACGTAGAAGAGGCCGACGCCGACCACCGAGATCAGGGTCGCCCGCGGCACCACCTTCTTCGGGTCGCGCGACTCCTCGCCGTACATCGCGGTCGACTCGAAGCCGACCCAGGACCAGAAGGCGAAGAAGAGGCCGAGGCCGGCCGCGGCCGTCCCGGAGCCGCCGACGCCCTTGAAGGCGTTCAGCGGGTTGACCGCCTGCATCGGAATGCCGTCCGGACCGCCACCGCTGAGCAGCACCGCGAAGGAGGCCGCGCCGAGCACCGCGATCTCCAGCACCAGCGCGACGCCGAGCACCTTGGCGGTCAGGTGGATGTCGAAGAAGGCCATGCCCGCGATCACCAGCAGGCCGAACACCGCGAACCAGCCCCAGCCGATGCTCAGCCCCAGCTGGGACTGGACCAGGCCGCGCAGCGAATAGGCGAAGAATCCGATGATCGAGGCCTCGAAGACCATGTACGCCAGGACGGCGAGCAGCCCGGAGGCCATCCCCATCACCCGGCCCAGGCCGTGCGAGATAAAGCCGTAGAAAGCGCCCGCCGCCGTGATGTGCTTGGCCATCGCGACATAGCCGACCGAGAAGACCGTGAGGACCAGGGTGGCGAAGATATAGGCCGCCGGAGCACCGATGCCGTTGCCCTGACCGACGATGATCGGCAGGTTCCCGGTCATCGCCGTGATCGGGGCCGCGGTGGCGACGGACATGAAGACCACACCGACCAGGCCGACCGAATTGGCCTTCAACCGGTTGACCTCGCCCCCCGTGCCGTCTCTGCCGGGATCTGCGGACATGCGACCTCCCTGAACATCGTGCGCTGCGGTTCGTGTTCCGATGAACCGCAAGCTTCGACGCGGCGTCACCCCCCTCGCAAGCAACAACAAGTCAGGTGTTTCCCTCGGTGAATTGACGAAGTGTCCGGGAAACGGTCCGCAGAACGCTTGAGGAAACATGCGGGAAACCGCTACGAGACCGCCTCGTCGTCCGTGGCCGCGATGCTGGTCCCGACGGCGGGTCCGGGGGTCCCTGGGAGCGGTCCCGGCGCGGCACGGTCCAGCACGCGCGCGGACGGCGGCCGGGGCCCGGCAAGGCGTCTGACTAACACACCCCGGCCCGGGGTCGTTACCATCGGCTCTGGTGACGACCCGCACCCGACTCCCCGGCGATCCAGGCCCGGGCACGCGCACGGCCTCCACCCCCGCCGGGACCCCGGCGGTCGGCAGGCCAAGGGTGTCGCCACCGGTGCCAGCGCACCGGCGGGGGAGAGACAGAGACGCGATGCCGTGTCCGAACGGACATGGTGCAACCCGAAAGGCTCGTACGTGACTGCGCCCCAGGAGCACTCCTTCGCCGATCTCGGCAAGGTGCTGGTCATCATTCCGACCTACAACGAGGCCGAGAACGTCGAACGGATCGTCTCCCGGGTCCGGGCCGCGCTCCCGGAGGTGCACGTCCTAGTCGCCGACGACAACAGCCCCGACGGCACCGGCGAGATGGCCGACAAGATCGCGGATGCCGACGCGCAGGTCCACGTCCTGCACCGCAAGGGCAAGGAGGGCCTCGGCGCCGCCTACCTGGCCGGGTTCCGCTGGGGCATCGACGCCGGCTACGACGTGCTGGTCGAGATGGACGCGGACGGCTCGCACCAGCCCGAGGAGCTGC